>RCNC010005038.1_pt1 | contig 14653 bp, 14 predicted proteins | sample 2041301 | NCBI WGS metagenome assembly RCNC01 (sample SAMN09708231, study PRJNA481090) | Marine sediment metagenome, whole genome shotgun sequencing project. | biome: marine sediment; feature: ocean; material: sediment; isolation source: Sewage treatment plant 13A marine sediment (STP13A) ... | reverse complement strand
AGACCATTATTTAATACATTTATTATTGGTGTACCACTCATTACAGTTCCTTCAATTGCTACATTTTTTTTCATTAATGAGGCTAAATTAAAAATTTGTTTATAAGCTACAGCGAATGGTCCTTTGTTAGTAGTGACAACATGCTTATCAGTTTTTAGTGCAGATTCCATGTGAGATATTGCTGGTTGTCCCGTTTTAATATCTGTAAAACTAGCCTCAATAATGATATCTGCATTAATTTCTTGTATTGCTTTAGGAATATCAATTATAGTATCTGTGAGCAAGCTATAATCACCTTTTTTAGCATTTAAAAGCACATCATGCATATTAATACCATTAGCATCAATCTTACTACCTTTCATTATATCCAATATTCCTACTGTTTGTATTTCTACGCTCTCAACTACAGGTAATACAGAATTATTTCCTAAAATAATTTCAGCTAATCCTTGTGATACAATGCCAAATCCTACATATACTATTTTCACCATTTGTAATTATTTAAATTCATGTTTACAAGGCAAAACTATATATATATTCGTCTAAAATATTTATAAATGAATTCTATTCGAAATATAATTTTTATAATGAATTATCTGCGATTATTAAATAAATAAATATTGTAAACAAAATTAAAATCGTTGAGTAATAATTTATTTAGCAGATTTTCATACAAATTTTTAGTGGATAATTCTGAAATCTCACTTTTTCGTTTAATTTTTCCATTCCACACACATTATGCTTCCCTCCTACGTCGTCGCATAAAAAGTGTTCCATTAACATTGTAGTAGAAACTTTTAGAATAAATTTTTTTGAAGAAGCTTTGGTAACAACTTTCGCTTTTAAGCAAAGCTCAAGTTACATTGCCAGATCATTATAGCACATATGCAGTATTTAGTCATTTAGAGTGGTTTATCCATTTGATAGATATAATGCAGTACTATCTAAATTAACCTCTTCAGCCCTCGCTTTAATAAGAGTTCATTTTTTATTGTTTTTTGAAGATGATGTTGCTTTTTGGCAGTGCATTGAGATGCTAAAATTCTATAGTCTCTCCCTGGAGCAACAGTTAGGCATCCCAAAATCAAATTAGCCAGCAATAGTGTCATTATTAATTAATAGGGGCTTAGATTAAATTTAAAAGACAGTCTGAATAATTAAAATGACACACTTGCTTGCGCTTCTGCACCATCGCACTGGGAAAGCTATTCATAATGCTCCCTAGCCACATTATTGGCTAGGATTAATAAAACAAGAAGATTTCCCATGACTAATCCAAACGCTTAAAATCTTCAAATTTTAATAATCGTTATACTTAGTCATCAAGAAGGGAGGGATTTACGATAATAATGCATTATAATTGGTAAGAGTAATGGAATGGTCACTTTTTGCTGATTACCTGCTACTATGGGCTAATGGTGGGCTAAATATTAAAATAAAAAACCTTAACTAATTGAAAATCAATTATTAAGGTTTTAATTCTGCGGAGAAAGAGGGATTCGAACCCCCGGAGGTGTGACCCTCGCTAGTTTTCAAGACTAGTGCATTCGACCACTCTGCCATTTCTCCATGAGTGTATTCGATTGCTCAAATGCGAGCGCAAATATAATGCGCTTTTTTGTTTTACTAAAACATTTTGCATTTTTTTTATCGAATTTTAGTTTCCATTAATTATAGTACATTTATCTGCAAATTTTACCCATGGAATTGGAATTGATTTTTCTGGTACTCATCGGTTTTGTAGCCGGGGTCATCAATATATTAGCGGGAGGAGGCTCTTTGTTAACCCTTCCCATGCTTATCTTTTTGGGTCTGCCCCCAAGCATTGCAAACGGAACCAACAGGGTTGCTATTTTTATTCAAAACATATTTTCTATTTCAGGCTTTCGAAGTAAAGGTGTTAATACCTTTCCTCACAGTATATATTTCGGAATTTCCGCGATGTTGGGCGCCGTTATTGGGGCTCAAATTGCCGTTGATATTAGCGGAGAATTATTTAACAAAATACTTGCTATCATTATGATTTTTGTGGTGACGTATCTGGTACTCAATAGAAAGACCAACTATGAAGATCTCATTGAAAGAGTTACGGGCAAGCACCTTTGGATCAGCCTCATTCTTTTCTTTTTTATAGGGATCTATGGCGGCTTTATTCAGGCTGGGACAGGTTTTCTCATCCTTCTGGTACTTTCGGGAGTTAACCATTTTTCCTTGGTAAAGAGCAATGCTATCAAAGTCGTGGTTGCCTTTATTTACACGATTTCTGCCCTGTCCATATTTATATATAATGATCAGGTAAACTGGAAGTATGGGCTTGTCCTTTCTATTGGTAACGCATTAGGCGGATGGTTTGCCAGTAGATGGTCAGTTAAAAAGGGAGATGGACTTATCAAGGTATTTCTCATCATCATGGTAAGCATTATGGCCATCAAGCTCTGGTTCTTTACCGACTAATTTCAAATTGAGTATAATGTTGTAGGGTACCTTCCTCCCACTTCACTTCTCTTACTTTTGAAAGGGGCGATCCCTTATTAAGCCATGCTATAAACGATTTTAAATTTTCTTCCTCACCTTCAGCCTCAACATATACACTACCATCGAAATCATTTTTCACCCTTCCGACCAAATTGTAAGCCACAGCAGCTTCCTTAGTATATTTTCTAAACCATACACCTTGTACTGTTCCCAGCACATTAATCTGATAATTCTTAATCATGCATTAAAATTAACACTTAATCCTTAACCCTTAAACTTAATCCCTGCCTCGCCGGCCTTTAGATTAGCAACGTGAAATATACTTCTGTCCTTTTGCCTTGATGCAAAAGAACGAAAAAATCAAGGCTTATTTTATTTTTCTGTACATCTCTCTAATAATTTTTAGCCATCGCAGCCTAAGCCATTACATTTCCGCCAGTGGTCGGACAGGCTCTGGCTGCTACCTTCGTCCATGCTAAAATTATTAGGATGCAAGACGAAAAATAAAATAGGCCGACCCGATTTAATCAATAATTTTGGATTAATAGAATACTTCGAAATTCAGAGTTCCCTGTTCGTTATTCGAAATTCACTTTGCATTTTTCAACACACACACACCTGTTCCCCTAGCGTCGAACCACCCCTCTCACATCTCACTTCTCACTTCTCACTTCTCACTTAAAACTTAATCCTTAACACATAATACTTAAAACCTAACCCTTAATACTTAAAACTTTCCCACTTAATATATTATCTTTGCTTTTCTAATTTTTGAACCCAACTACATGAGTAATTCTTTTGGAAAGCTGTTTACGTTAACCACCTTTGGTGAATCACATGGGCCAGCAATTGGAGGGGTAATCGATGGATGCCCGGCGGGTATGTCATTAGACTTCAAAGCTGTACAATCTCAACTAGATCGTCGGAAGCCAGGTCAATCTAAAATTACTACCCAGAGAAAGGAACCCGATCAGGTAGAATTTTTGTCGGGTATTTTTGAAGGAAAGACTACAGGAGCTTCCATTGGATTCCAAATTCAAAATACGAATCAAAAAAGTAAAGACTATTCGCACAATGTTGATGTTTATCGTCCTTCTCATGCCGATTATACCTATGATCAAAAATATGGTATCAGGGATCATCGCGGAGGAGGAAGAAGTTCTGCACGTGAAACGGCAAACTGGATCGTAGGTGGCGCTGTCGCAAAAGAAGTGATCAAAGACATCAAAATTACGGCCTTTACCTCATCCGTTGGAGAAATTTTTATTGACAAACCATATCAGGACTTAGATTTTTCTCAAATAGAACAAAATATGGTGCGCTGTGCCGATCCGATAACTGCCGAAAAAATGATCGAACACATTAGTGAGATTAAAAAACAAGGTGATACTGTTGGAGGTACTATTACTTGCGTCATTCAAAATGTACCTGTTGGCCTTGGTGAGCCCATATTCGACAAACTTCATGCGGCTTTGGGTCAAGCCATGTTATCGATAAATGCCGTTAAAGGATTTGAATATGGCAGCGGATTTTGCGGAGCCAAAATGAAAGGGAGTGATCATAATGACCTCTTCAATCAGGATGGAAGTACTCAAACAAATCTTTCAGGTGGTATCCAGGGAGGTATTTCAAACGGTATGGATATTTATTTTCGGGTTGCGTTCAAACCGGTTGCGACCTTGATCCAGAAACAGGAAACCATTGACTCTAAAGGGAATAAAGTTGAAATGCAGGGCCGTGGCAGGCATGATCCTTGTGTAGTACCCAGAGCTGTTCCTATCGTTGAGGCCTTGAGTGCCATGGTAATGGCTGATTTCTACCTACTATCAAAGGCCAAAAGCTGATTAACGTTTAATTCTTTTTTTCCATCTGGCTTTTCGACGGTAAAATTCTTTGAATTTATCACAGGAAAGTTTGATGTCTTCAATGACTTGTTTTTCTTCAAGGTGCATCAATGATGCGTATTTTTTGCCAATAATTTCCATCATCTCAGGTGTTAATGACAGCCTGTTAAAATTATCAATCCTCATCTTATAGTTCATTTTCTCAAACTTCATTCTGTTAAGATCGATCAGATAGAAGTCATACTGCCCACTACTTTTTTTACAGATCAGCGTGTTTCCCTTGGAATGATCAAAATGATGGATATCATTCTCGTGAAGTTGAAAGGTAAAATCAGTAAATTGATTGAGGATACTAATACGGTCAGGAAAATTCTCATCAAAAAGATCACTAAAAGCAAAATCATAGGTCAAATTTTTTGAAACATAATAACTACTTGTTAAGCCTATTGGGTTCGAATACTCAACATAAGCAATTGGTCTTGGAGTCAAAATACGCTTTGTGATAAGGATTTCAGCATGCTCATAAGACCTTCTTGCTTTCGATTTTCTAATATATTTGTAGGCAACACGGTTGATAAGGTGGGGTATCTTAAACGATTTAACATTCCATTTGTCGCCATCTACCTCAAATACCTTAATGGTATTTCTCTTTTCCCAAAAGATTTTTCCAGAATGACCGAAAGAGTTGATGATCTCTTGTACTTTATCCCTGCTATAAGAGGCGTTGACCTTAATGTTCATCATTATGATTATCTAAATTTATTCATCACGGCAATCCAGTGAAATGAATATTTTGAGGTTTTATTTAGCCGTAAAAGTAATAATTATGCCTCACTTAAAATAAAAAATTAAATCAGGCGTTTAATGTTAAGTTAGAATTTAAAAAGGTTCTGACTGACTTCCCTCAATTAACAATTTTCTCCCAAATAAGCATGATGCGAGTTTATTCGCATTGAGAAAAGTAAAAACATCTGATCATTAAAAGTTCAGAGGTTTAGATTAAAAATTGTCTATGAATAAATTGAATAAAATTACATCTTACTATTTCAATATTGAAATACCTTTCTCCCCTATCGTTCAACTTGAAAATGAAAGATTTAACTCCTTAAGGCCCGTAAGCTGGAGTTTGAGTCTTTTTTTGCCAAATTTGACTTTGACTTGATTTAGACAAAGTCCCTAAAGATCCCTTTTTTTTGGACCGCTACTGGAAGATAAAAATTTCATAGCGGTCTTTTGTTGTGTCTATATTGACGTGTGCTACGCCTGTGAGAATGCTTGAATGCTTGAATGTATGAACGCTTGAATGTATGAACACCTGAACCCTGTATAAACAAAAAAAGACTGCATGTTAAACACACAGTCCTTTTACTAATAAATCTAAAATTTTCTTCTACCTATTTTTTTAAGGCTTTATATGAACCTACATTTGTTTCTTCCTGAACCCTGAACATACCGTTTGCATTAGAAAATTCTGAGAGGTTATACATAATCGAATCAGTTGAAAGTTCTGTATTTTTCATATGATCTGAAAGATTCTGCAACGATTCTTCATTATTGAGCTCATCGTTACTGTCTAATACAAGAACATTATCAGGTATATTCAATACATTTATAGCGCTTACGGCCTCTTCATAAACATTGTTTTCCTGTGAAGATTCTATCAATGCATAATGATCAATTCCTAATCCTTGCGTTGATTCCTGTCCTTCATCATTGTAAACAAATCTAACCTGAAATTCATCATTGATAAATTTACTTACCTCAAGTGAAACAATCTCATTCATTCCTGTATTCTTAGGAGATGAAGTATCTTGGAAATAAACTTCTCTCCATTTTCTACCATCAAACACTTCTATAGAGAATTCTCCTTTTTCATCTTCAACCTGCAAATTGTACGTTACCTGGATCTGAGCTTCCTTAACTTTCGAAATATCAACTAAAGGAGTCGTTAAACTCGTTTTATCTTTTGATTTATCTCCATGACTGTTATCATTGAAAAGTGCCGCTCCGGTAGCAAATTCAGATTCTATAGTAGGTCCACTGTAAGGCATAACCCCCGTATATCCAAATTGCCAGCCTGTAGCATTTGAGTTAATTTCATAGATCCAACCATCAGGAATTTCTGATGCATCGAAGCTTTCTTGCTGTATTTGCGCGGAAATCGTTAGGTTAAAAAATAAAATAACGATCATCAATCCGATTTTTTTCATTGCAATGTCTTTTATATTACACTTGTTATAACGCTATAAAACCGTTATTATTTCACACCATGCCCTCGTTTAAATGCTAATATTTTCTTAAAAAAAATCAATAAAACCGCTTAGTTTGTCTCATTTCCTTATGAATAAATTAACTTTGCTTGAATTTTAAAAAAATAAAACATGAACGACGGTTTATATACTAAAATAAAAAGTTCAAAAGGTGATATCCTTTTAAGGCTCGAATTTGAAAAAACTCCGGGAACTGTGGGTAATTTTGTTGCGCTTGCAGAAGGGAATCTGGAAAATTCTGCAAAGCCTCAAGGCCAGAAATATTACGATGGTTTAAAATTTCACAGGGTGATTCCTGACTTTATGGTACAAGGAGGATGCCCTCAAGGGACAGGTACTGGTAATCCAGGCTATAGTTTTGAAGACGAATTTCATGCAGATCTTAAACACGACAAACCTGGTATCCTTTCTATGGCCAATTCCGGACCAGGAACCAATGGAAGTCAGTTTTTTATCACCCATGTGCCTACGCCATGGTTAGATAACAAGCATACTGTATTTGGTGAAGTGCTTGAAGGACAAGATATTGTTGATGCCATTGTACAGGATGACGTTCTGGAAGCTTTAGAAATTATAAGAGTTGGAGAGGCAGCTGAAGCCTTTAACGCCATAGAAGCTTTTAGAACCTTTGAAGGAGGAAGAGAGCAAAAAATTGCTGAGGCTAAAGCAAAAATGGATGCTGAGTTAGATAAATTGGCAGCCGGATTTGAAAAAACTGATAGTGGTCTTCGATACCAGATTATCCAAAAGGGCAATGGTGCAAAAGCAACTCAAGGTAAAAATATTTCAGTCCATTATAAAGGACAATTAACTGATGGAAGAGTTTTTGATTCTTCTTATGATAGAAAACAACCCATTGACTTTGCAGTAGGTGTTGGCCAAGTCATTAAGGGATGGGATGAAGGATTACAATTATTACAAGTTGGTGATAAAGCGCGCTTGGTAATTCCTTCTCATTTGGCCTATGGTTCGCAAGGAGCAGGTGGCGTTATTCCGCCAGATGCAACGCTTATTTTTGACGTAGAGTTAATGGATGTGAAATGATCCTGCAACGTATAAGAAAAAGCACTCTTGACTATTTTAAGAGTGTTTTTTTATATCGATATTTATACTAACTTTAATTATTATTAATTAAGCAAAATACCCCTCATGAAACATTTTATATATATTTTTATTTCTCTGGTGCTGTTTTCAAATTCATTGTTCTCCCAGGAAGAAGAAAAATCAACTCAGGAAGAGGAAAAATCAACTCAGGACGTAGCCAAACATCCACTCCTTGCAGATAAATTCTGGATAGAAGCAGGTGCTTTTTTCCCTTCTAAAGACGTCAAAATTAGAGCCAATGGTGAAATACCCTCAGAAGAAATCGATTTTGATCAAACTTTTGGTTTAAATGATACCCAGACTACCTATTTTTTAAATTTCGAATGGCGTTGGAATAGAAAATGGAGATTGACTGCTGAGACTTTTGGAATTAGTAGTTCTGAAAAAGCAGTTTTGGACCAAGATCTTGTTTTTGATGACATAACCTTTAAAGAAGGAACTAATGCTAAAGCAGGAATTGACTTTTCTCTGTATAGGGTATTTGTGGGAAGATTGATTTCTTCAGGTCAAAAGCACTCCTTAGGTGCTGGTTTAGGTGTCCATCTCATGGATATTGGAGCCTTTGTAGAAGGTGAAATAAAGTCCGATAATGAAGATTTAGATGGCGAATGTTAGTGTAACACTCCCTTTGCCCAACATTGGTGCCTGGTATCATTGGGCTCCAAACGAAAAATGGGCTTTTATTGCTCGTGTTGATTGGTTTGGAATTACCATTGACCAATATTCTGGTGGTCTTTGGGATATAGCTCCCGGTGTAAGGTATCAATTCACAAAAAGCTTTGGCCTTGGTTTAGATTATCGCGCTTTTATACTGAATGCCAAAGTAGATGGTTTTGGTTGGAAAGGCAAGTTCAACATGGGTTTTTCCGGTCCCGCGATAACCCTGCATGGCAATTTTTAGTGAAAACCATTTAATTCATGGACGATCTTAAATATCCCATTGGAAAATCCAATGTTTCAGAACCTATTGCTAAAGAGCAAATTAAGGCTTGGGTTTCAATACTTAAAGATTTCCCATCTGAGTTAGAAAAATTAACAGCATCCTTAAGCCAAGTTCAACTAGATACGCCTTATCGAAAAGATGGCTGGACCATCAGACAAGTTGTGCATCATCTGGTTGATTCTCATTATAACAGTTATATCAGATTTAAATGGACACTTACCGAAGATGAACCCGTGATCAAAGCCTATTATGAAGATCGATGGGCCGAATTAGATGACTACAAAGCTCCAATAGAATTGTCACTCGCGGCTTTAGAAAGTCTTCATGCCAAATGGGTCTACCTCTTAGAAAATCTTTCAGATGAAGACCTTACCAGGTCTTTTATACATCCTGAAGGAAATACGAAAGTATCACTGAAAAAAAATATTGGCATCTATGCATGGCATAGTCTCCATCACTACGCTCATATAGAAAACTTGCTAAAACGTAAAGGCTGGTTATAATTTAGTTTTTGACGAATTTTAACTATTTCCACTTGATACCGCAACCCATGCTGGGTTTCTGGTTCTCAATGACACCTTTTTTATGGATCAAAAAATCAATGGCATTTCTCAGATCCAATCCTGTTGCAGGCAAACCATTACCCGGTCTGGAATTGTCTATCTGACCGCGGTACACCAATTTCAGGTTTTCATCAAACATATAGGTGTCAGGGGTGCAGGCTGCATCATAGGCTTTAGCCACTTCCTGGGTTTCGTCATATAAATATGCGAACGGATATTCAAAATCAATGGCGTTTTTATGCATTAATTCAGGCCCATCCTGAGGATAATTCTCAACATCATTAGAAGATATAGCGATAAAAGAAATTCCTTTTGATGAGTAATCATTCGCAATCCTCACCAATTCCTGATTCACATGAATCACAAAGGGGCAATGATTACAGATAAAAAATAGCACGGTTCCTTTCTTTCCTTTCAATTGTTCCAGAGACAATCTTTTATTGGAAACTGTATCAAATAACTCAAAACCAGAAGCCTTTGATCCAAGTGCCAGCATATTAGAGGGTGTATTTGCCATAAATCACAATTTATTTCTATATTTACTTTAAAGCATCCCCAAAAATAAGATTTATAACGGAGTTATACCTAAGTTTCTTATGAACCAGTTGGATTTTTGGTGATGTTATGATCTCAATTTATTAATTTCCTTAGTATGAAAACAATACAACAATGGTACGATGATTATGCGGTAAGCCATCAAAATGAAACGAACCAAAAGATCCATTATATATGTGTTCCTGCCATTTTTTTTAGTATTGTTGGTATGATCATGAGTATACCCTCAGGTTTTCTGCAAAATACCGTGGGTATAGCTAATCCCATGATTGGAAACTGGGCTTCTGTTTTATTGATTTTTTTGCTTCTTTTTTATTTACGTTTATCATTTTCGTTGTTTTTAAGGATGCTTGGTTTTTCCGTGCTTTGTGTTATGGGCAACTATTATCTCGGTCAATCTCTTCCACTTTTTAAAACTTCTCTGATTATTTTTGTAGTGGCCTGGATCGGTCAATTCTACGGTCATAAATTAGAAGGAAAAAAACCTTCTTTTTTTAAGGATTTGCAATTCCTGCTTATAGGACCTGCCTGGGTTTTTGAAAAACTTTCCAGATAATGAGTACTAACAATATCACGTTCGAGGATTTTCAAAAGGTAGATATCCGTATTGGGACCATCATCGAAGTATTGGATTTTCCCAAAGCCAGAATTCCAGCCTATCAATTGAAGATTGATTTCGAAGAGCTTGGGATTAAGAAATCCAGTGCTCAGATTACTACATTATATACCAAGGATGTATTATTGAACAAACAGGTGCTTGCTGTCATTAATTTTGAACCCAAACAAATAGCAAATTTTAAAAGCGAATGCCTGGTTTTAGGTATTCAAAACGGTAAAGATGTAGTACTTTTACATTCCGGTGCTTCGGTAAATAAAGGCACCCAGGTATTATAACATTCTAATTCCAACTGTTATCGCATAAAGCATGTCTATAAATAAAGAATTGCAACAACTGTCGCAAACCCTTCATGGAGAACTTCATTATGACGACTTACATAAAAATATTTACGCCACAGATGCCTCTGTTTATCGAAAGATTCCTCTTGCTGTAGCCTATCCCAAGGATAAAGGTGACCTGAAAAATCTAATTTCTTTTGCTTCACAACACAAAGTATCCCTTGTTCCAAGAACAGCCGGGACCTCCCTGGGGGGTCAATGTGTTGGAGAAGGGATCATCGTAGATACTTCAAAATACTTTACGCGTATACTTGCCTTCGATGAAAAAAATAAAACCGTACGGGTTGAACCCGGAGTAATTCGAGATGAATTGAATGTGTTTTTAAGGCCTTTTGGTTTATTTTTCGGACCAAACACTTCCACGTCAAATCGATGTATGATGGGAGGCATGGTTGGCAATAATTCTTCTGGCACCACCTCCATTCAGTATGGAGTAACCAGAGACAAGGTGCTGGAAATGAATACCATCTTATCTGACGGCTCTGACTCTTTTTTTGGACCCCAATCAGCCAAAGATTTCAAGGAAAAACTAAAGGGAAACTCCCTTGAAAGCAAGATTTATAATTTATTGTATACCGAATTATCCAAAAAGGAAACCCGGGAAGAAATCGAAAGAGAGTTTCCTAAACCCAGCATTCACAGGCGAAATAACGGTTACGCGATTGATGCCATCATAGACAATGAACTTTTTTCAGAAAGCCAAGGACCAATTAACCTATCAAAATTGCTTTGTGGTAGTGAAGGTACACTTGCATTTACCACTGATATCACCCTGTGTCTGGATGAGCTTCCTCCCAAACACAATATGTTGGTCGCCGCTCATTTTACCAGTATCCAGGAAAGTCTTGAGGCAGTTGTGGTAGCCATGGAGCACAACCTCTACACGTGCGAATTAATGGATAAAACGATACTGGATTGCACCAAAAACAATCGTGAACAACGTTTAAATCGGTTTTTCGTGGAAGGCGATCCTGCGGCAATTTTGATGCTGGAAGTATCCAGTGATGATGCAGAGCAAACTAAAGATTTAGCTAAAAAATTGATCGCTGATCTTAAAAAAAACGACTTTGGCTATGCGTATCCTATCCTTAAAGGAGCAGATATTGAAAAGGCCAGTACCCTGAGAAAAGCCGGCTTAGGATTACTTGGTAATATTGTAGGCGACAGAAAAGCAGTAGCATGTATTGAAGACACAGCTGTGGAAGTAAACGATTTACCTCAATACATTGCCGAATTTACTGCTATGATGAAGGAGTATGATCAGGAAGCGGTATACTATGCACATGCAGGAGCAGGAGAATTGCATTTAAGACCCATATTGAATCTTAAACGAGCAGAAGACATTCATTTATTCCGCGAGATTACAACCAAAGTCGCTCAGCTCGTCAAAAAATACAAAGGGTCCATGAGTGGTGAACATGGTGATGGGATTGTAAGATCAGAATTTCTTAGCCTGATGGTTGGTAAACAGAACTACGAGCTAATGAGAAAGGTCAAAATGGTTTTTGATCCACAGCAAATCCTAAATCCGGGAAAAATAATTGATTCATGGCCAATGGACAGTTCTCTCAGGTATGTTCCTAATAGGGAAGAGCCTTTGATTGAAACGATTCAGGATTTTTCTGACTCTCAAGGCATTCTTAGGGCTACCGAAAAATGCAATGGTTCGGGTGATTGCAGAAAACCGGTATTTGCCGGTGGCACCATGTGCCCCAGTTATCGGGCTACTAAAAATGAAAAGGACTCAACCAGAGCCAGGGCCAATACCCTTAGAGAGTTCTTAACGAATAGTGAGAAAGCAAACCGCTTTGATCATAAAGAATTAAAAGAAGTTTTCGACCTGTGTCTGAGTTGCAAAGCCTGTGCCAGCGAATGTCCAAGCAATGTTGACGTGGCGGCTTTAAAGGCCGAATTTCTGTATCAGTACCAAAAGGAGAATGGGATATCATTTAGAACGCGCCTATTTGCCGAAAATGTAAAATATAATAAACTGGGATCCATAGCACCTTCACTCACAAATTTGGTGCTAAGTACAAATATGGCCAAGCGTTTTATAGGTGTGGCCACGGAAAGAAGCATTCCGAAACTGGCCCAGATGACAACAAGAAAATGGTATCGAAAACATGAAAGTCACTTCCTTAGGAAAAATTACACAAATGGCCAAGTGTATTTGTTTCTTGATGAATTTACTGATTTCTATGACGACAAGATAGGAAAGGATTGTATTGAGACCCTTTCAAAACTTGGATATCAGGTGATTATGTCAAATCATCAGGAAAGCGGGAGAAGTTTTATTTCTAAAGGACTACTTGACCAAGCCAAGAAGCTTGCGAATCAAAATGTTGACTTTTTTAAAGACAAAGTCAATAAAGATACTCCCTTAGTTGGTATTGAGCCATCGGCCTTATTGACGTTTAGGGATGAGTATCTAAGACTTGCCAATAACAAGGAAGCCGCCAAAGCCATAGCGGCATGTACATTTACTATTGAAGAATTCATTGAACGCGAAATTGCGAAAGGGAATATCACTCAAAAACAATTTACTGATAAACCAAAAAAGATAAAGGTTCATGGCCATTGCCAGCAAAAAGCTCTTTCAAACATGAAAGCGACACTGAGCATGTTGAATTTTCCCAAAAATTTTGAGGCGACCCTTATGAACACAGGATGTTGTGGTATGGCAGGTTCTTTTGGATATGAAAAAGAACATTATGCCTTAAGCATGAAGGTAGGAGAAGATACGCTGTTTCCAAAGGTTCGAAATACTGAAAAAAGTGTAGAAATAGTTGCCGCAGGAACGAGTTGCAGGCATCAGATCAAGGACGGTACAAAACGAACAGCAAAACATCCAATCAGCCTTCTTAGAGAAGCTTTAAAATAATTTTGCAGACATGGTAAATTTAATTAATTTTAGACCCCTCTTAAAATATATGAGAGAACGGTTATAATAACGTTGTTCTGGCTGTAATCATTGATTTACTGACAATGAATTTACACACACAGGCTTGTTTATCAATTTGTTATAATTTTATTAATCAAATAACATTGAAATGAAAAAATTCATCACTGTTTTATCTTTCACCTTCTTATTCGTGTTTAGTTCTGCCGTTTTTGGGCAGGTTGAAGCACAAACCGGACCAAAACCATCTTTGGATAATGGCACAATTGAAAGCCAGTTTGATTATTTATACAGAAAATCAAGTTCCTATCAAGAATATAAAGTTGTCAAAAAAACCTTTTATCAAAAAATAAAGGGCAATGTGTTGGATTCAATGCAAGCTCTAAAAAAAGATCTTGGTGACACGAAAAAACTCGTTGAAGTTCAAGGAAATGAAATCAAAAGTCTTAAGGCTGATCTTCTAACCACCAATGATAATTTAACATCAGTTACAAACGAAAAAGACAGTATTAAGTTTTTGGGATTTCCTATGACTAAAGCAGCTTATAACAGTTTGTTATGGACGATTATTTTCAGTTTAATTGCCCTGCTGTTGTTCTTTATTTTTAGATTCAAATCCAGTAATTCAATCACTGTACAGGCAAGAGCTCTTTTGAGTGATACAGAGAAAGAGTTTGAAGCCTATAAAGCCAAAGCCCTTGAAAGAGAGCAAAAAGTAAGACGTGAACTTCAGGATGAACTCAACAAACAAAAATACGCTGCTAAAAAAGGTAAAAAGTAAGCTTCTTATCATAACATCATTAAAAAGCCGAGTAGATTATACTCGGCTTTTTTTTGTCTAAACATTGTCTGTAACTGGTGTTTTTTTAGGGATTATTGGGGCGTGAAATAATCTTTTCTATTCTTTTTTACTCATCCCTTTTCTATTGGTTTAAGTATTCGTGATGTGCTCCGCAGTTGACGCGCCAAAAAGAACCAAAAACCGCCTTCACTGCACAAGGTAATTACTCATCCCTTTTCTATTGGTTTAAGTATTCGTGATG
>RCNC010001959.1_pt1 | contig 14665 bp, 15 predicted proteins | sample 2041301 | NCBI WGS metagenome assembly RCNC01 (sample SAMN09708231, study PRJNA481090) | Marine sediment metagenome, whole genome shotgun sequencing project. | biome: marine sediment; feature: ocean; material: sediment; isolation source: Sewage treatment plant 13A marine sediment (STP13A) ... | reverse complement strand
TCGGTGCGGCAGGCCACCACGGGGCTCTGCGAACCCCTGGCCGCCGAGGACCACGTACCCCAGTCCATGACCACGGCCAGCCCGGCCAAGTGGCACCTGGCCCACACCAGCTGGTTTTTCGAGGAGTTCATCCTCCAGCACCACCTGCCGGGATACGGCCATTTTCATCCCCTGTACTCCTATCTGTTCAACTCCTACTACAACGCGGTGGGCGAGCGGGTGGCCCGGCCCACGCGCGGCCTGATGAGCCGGCCCACCCTGGATGAGGTGCACCGCTACCGTGAGCACGTGGACCGGTGGATGCTGGACCTGCTCTCCGGGCCGGCCGTGGATGCGGACCAGCGGTTGAGCTTTCTCTTCACCCTCGGGCTGAACCACGAGCAGCAGCACCAGGAACTGATCCTCACCGACATCAAGCACCTGCTGTCGCTGAATCCGCTGAAGCCGTCATACTATTCGGCGGTGGAGGAGAATTCACCCGCCTCCATGCCCGGGCCGTCCGGGTGGCAGCCGTTCGACGAAGGGGTGCGCGAGATCGGCTTTGCCGGCGACGGCTTCGCCTTTGACAACGAGTCGCCGCGGCACAAGCGGTTTATCGGAGCCTTTGCCATGGCCCACCGGCTGGTGACCTGCGCTGAATACCTGGAATTTATGGCCGATGGCGGCTACCAGCGATCGGAACTCTGGCTCGATGAAGGCTGGGCCACGGTCCGGGCCCGCGGCTGGCAGGCACCGCTCTACTGGGCCGCTGACGGAGCCGGCTGGCAGCAGTTCACCCTCCGGGGGATGCGGCCGGTTGCCGGGGAGGAACCGGTGTGCCACGTCAGCTTCTACGAAGCCGAAGCCTATGCCCGCTGGGCCGGTGCGCGGCTCCCCGGCGAGGCCGAGTGGGAGACGGCCTGTGGGCCGCTCCCACGTGAGGGGAACTTTGTCGAGAGCGGCCGCCTGCACCCCGCGGCTTGTGCGCCGGAGGATGAATCACCGATCCGCCAGGCCTATGGCGATCTCTGGGAGTGGACCCAGAGCCCGTACCGACCCTATCCCGGGTTCCGGCCCGCCGAGGGGGCGGTGGGGGAATACAACGGCAAATTCATGTGCAGCCAGTTCGTGCTCCGGGGCGGTTCCTGCGCCACCCCGCAAAACCACATCCGGCCCACCTACCGCAATTTCTTTCACCCGGATGCCCGCTGGCAGTTCACCGGGATCCGCCTGGCCAGGGATGAAGGATGAATCAGAAACCGGCCACATTTCTCGAAGACGCCATCGCGGGGCTCCGCTCCAAACCGAAGCGAATATCACCAAAATATTTCTATGACCAGCGCGGCGCGGAACTCTTCGAGGAGATCTGCTCGCTGCCGGAGTATTACCCCACCAGGACCGAACTGACCATCATGCAGCGGCGCTGCCTGGAGATGGCTGGGCTGATCGGGCCCAACGTCCGGGTCATCGAGTTTGGCAGCGGCAGCGGTTTGAAGACCAGGATGCTGCTCAAGTATCTGGACCTCCCCGTATCCTATGTGCCGGTGGACATCTCGGGTGAGATGCTGCAGCAGACGGCAGCCGAGCTCGACCGGCTCTATCCGCAGATACCGGTGCAGCCGGTCCACGCCGATTTTTTTGGCGACTTCATTCTGCCGGACCCGCCGCGGCCGGCCCGACGGCAACTGGTCTACTTTCCCGGGTCCACCATCGGCAATTTCACTCACCAGGAGAGCGTTGATCTGTTGCACCGTATCGCCGCCATCGGTGGTGCCGGCGGCGGGCTGCTCATCGGTGTTGACTTGAAAAAGGACAAGGCGGTTCTGGAGGCGGCCTACAATGACAGCGCCGGGGTCACCGCCGAGTTCAACCTCAACCTGCTGCAGCGGATGAAACACGAACTGGGCGCCGACCTGGACGTGGGGGCTTTTGAGCACCACGCCTTCTACAACGAGAGCGAGGGGCGGATCGAGATGCACCTGCGCTGCACCCGTGACCTCTCCTTTACCCTCGGTGGCGTCGAGATTCGCTTTGCCGAGGGGGAGACTGTCCACACCGAGAACTCCCACAAATACACTCCTGGGGAGTTCGCCAGCCTGGCCGGCCGCGCTGGTTTTGAACTGGCGGAAATCTGGACCGACGATCGCTCCATGTTCAGCGTGCAGCTTTTCGATGTCGCGGAATAGTGCGGATATACAGCGGCAGGCCCATGCGGAAGTTCGCAGAATCCCTCGATCTCGACTACCCGATCCTCAGCGATCCGGGCAAGGAAGTGGCCCGGTCCTATGGCGTGCTCAGGGGGTTGGGGCTCTATGCCGCCCGGCAGACCATCTACATCGGTGCCGACGGAAAGATCCTCTTCATCGACCGCAAGGTGGACTCGGAATCGGCAGGAGAGGACGTTGCCGAACGGCTCGAAGCGTTGGCCATCCCGCTGAGAGAGCCAGCAGTGCCAACACCGTGAAGCCGCAGCCGGTATCCGGTGTGGTGTGAGAATAGCGGGGCATGGTACCGCTGCTCACCGATGCCTTCTTCATCGCCATGGCGGTGACCATCATGTTCGGCCTGGGCTTCGCCACGGTGCTGACCCTGATCGTGGTGCCGGTGCTCTATGCGATTTTCTTCAAGGTGAGGGCGTAGAAAGACAGTCGCTCAACCCGGGGCAGAACGCTCCGGGTGCGGTGGGGGCGGTGGTTCGATTACTTCCCGCCCTTCTCTTCCTTGACTGCCGTCTCTTCGCCGCCGGTGGCCATCTCCCGTTCGGCGATGACGTCCTCCAGCCGTTCCTTCTCGGTCACCAGCTCCTCCAGCGACATGGCGGTGATGTCCTTGACACCGGCGGCCGGGACCTGGACCCCCTGGCGGCGGAGCCAGTCGTCCACCTCCGCCTGGTTCTTCTTGTAGGCGTAAAACCCGACGGCGGCGATGCCGATGCCCACGACAAAGCCGGTCATGTGATTGGAATTGATTGCCATCTTTGATCCTCCTCGTCCGGGCGGCCGCGCCCGGGCTATTGAAACTTGATGGGCATGCCGTGCCGGCCGTGCCCGAGACCTTCAACCACTTCACCATGGATGCGGGACACGTCCCGCAGTTCGTCCACCAGATTTCGTTCGCCGTGGGCCGCTCCACCGGTGATGGCGAACTTGAGCAGGGCCTGGACCGAACCGACGATCCGCTCCCGTTCCGGCAGGTCGAGATCGGGGCTCACCCGAATCTCGTATCGAGGCTCTCCACTGTCGTCGTCCTTGACCGGTACCGGCGTGACGATCACTCCCCGACGCGGCGCGTCCAGCAGGTGGCGGCCAAAAGTGGTGAACCAGGTGATCACCGAGGCCTTGAAAAAGTTGCCCCGGAAGAATGCGCTGACCAGGTAGCCGAGGGAGAGCACCTCGGGGTGGATGTGGCCTTCTTCACGAACGTCCCGCCAAGCGTGCTCGGCCACCGCCGCGGCGGTGGATATCCCGGCGGCGCGCTCCAGCAGCGGGGCGGCGCCGGCCTTGCGGCCCAGGCGGAACAACAGCGAAGATACCATCAGTGCCGCGGAGAGTACCGCGAGGTTGGAGAAGTCCCCGCGCTCCGGCTGGGCCAGCACCCGCACCGGCAGCCCCCCCATGTCGATGGCCCAGGCGGTGGCGATGCGCAGCACCACCTCTTCGCGGACGATCTCCCGTGGATCGTGCCGCACCAGCACCGAACGGGTGGCCGGGGTGTACTCGATGGAGAGCATCCCCTCGTGTTCGCGCACGGCGGTAACCAGCCGGTCCGGCTCCCCGGGGTGGCCGGACAGGCGCACCCGCACCCGGCCCGGGATGGCGTGTACCATGGTGACCACCGGTCGCTCCGGGTTGCTCATCGTTCTCTCTCCACTTCGTGGAACAGCAGCCGGGACGAGTTGAGCACCACCGCCACCGTGGTGGCGTTGTGCAGCACCGCCCCCCAGAACACCGGCAGCACGCCCACCGCCGACATGACGATACCCAGCGAGTTGACCGAGATGGCGGTGGCGAAGTTCTGGCGCACGATGTTCATGGTCTTCTGCGCCATGCGGATCACCGCCGGTATCATCAGCGGGTCGTCCCCGGCGATGGTCACGTCGGCCGCCTCCATGGCGATGTCGGTGCGGGTGCCGCCCATGGCGATCCCCACATCGGCGTAGGCCAGGGCCGGCGCGTCGTTGACGCCGTCTCCCACCATCACCACCCGGGCTCCTTTGGACTGCAGCTTGAGCACGGTCTCGGCCTTGTCGTCGGGCATCACCTCGGCGTGGTAGCTGTCCATGGCCATCCGGGTGGCCACGATCTCCGCGTGCTGTTCCACGTCCCCGGTGAGCAGGATGATGTCATCGAAGCCGCTCTGCCGCAGCCGGTTGAGCGACTTCTTCATGTTTTCCCGCAGGGCGTCCTGGATGCCCAGCAGTCCGATCAGTTTTTTCCCCCGGGCCACGTAGACGATGCTTTCGCCGTTGGACGCCAGCCGGCGGGCGTTCTCCACCGCCGGCCCGGTGTCGATGCCGTTCTCCTCCAGAAAGCGCCTGCGGCCCACCCGGATCACCGAGCGGCCCACCGTGGTCTGGACCCCCAGGGCGGCGTGGATCTCGCTGCCGCTGTGCGAGGGGATGGCCCAGCCTTTGCGGCGGGCGTAGCCCACCACGGCCACCGCCAGCGGGTGGGTGCTGGCCTCCTCGGCCGCGGCGGCCAGCCGGATGACCTCCCGTGCCGTAGCACGGTCTTCCTGGGGAATGATGCTGGTCACGTGGGGCCGGCCCTCGGTCATGGTCCCGGTCTTGTCCAGGATCAGGGTGTCGGCGTCGGAGAGCATCTCGAGGTAGTTGCCGCCCTTGATCAGGATGCCGTTGCGGGCGGCGCTGCAGATGGCCGCCGACAGGGCGGTGGCCGTGGAAAGCCGTACGCCGCAGGAGTAGTCGATGATCAGCATGTTCAGTGCCCGGCTGGTGCTGCGGGTAATGCCGAAGACCACCAGGGCCAGCAGGAAGTTTATTGGGATGAACTGGGCCGACACCCGGTCGGCCATGGACTGGATCGACGCCTTGCGGTGCGACGCTTCCTCCACCAGGTGGACGATGCGGGCCACGGCGGTCTCGTCGCCCACCTTTTCCGCCCGGATCACCAGCCGTCCGCTCTTCACCACCGTGCCGGCAAAGACCTGGTCACTCTCGCCCTTGCTCAGCGGCATGAACTCGCCGGTGATCGAGGCCTGGTCCACCGCCGCTTCCCCCGATTCCACCACGCCGTCGACGCTGATCTTCTCCCCGGTGGGGACCATGATCCGGTCGCCGGCCCGCAGGTCCTCCAGGGGGACCCGTTCCTCACTGCCGTCCTCCCGCAGACGCCAGACCACTTCCTCACCCACGGCCAGCATCTCGCGGATCGCCTTGCGGGTGCGCTCCATGGTGTAGGCCGTGAGCAGCTCGGCGATGTCGGCCAGCCAGATGATGGTCAGCGCCGCGGTGTCTCGGCCGGAGATGATGCTGGCCAGGATGGCGGTGGCGCTGAGGGTGTCGGCGTTGGGGCGCATCCGCGTGCGCATGGAGTCCCAGCCGCTGCGGAAGATCGGCGCGGAGAGCGACATGCTGGTCATGGCCGGCATGGTCAGGAACCGGCGGAGCAGCCCCGTGGCGGGCGCCGCCGCGCCGGGGCGCAGCCAGGCAAAGAGCAGCGACACCGAGGTCACCGCCACCCGGGTGACCATCTCGGAGATCGGTTCCTCCTGCAGCCGCCGTTCGTTCACCGTCAGCCGGCTCTTCTCCGCCCGTTCGGCCTTGTACGCGGTGAGGGCGAAAGCCCCCACGGCCGATTCCACCAGTTCGAGGATTTCCGTCTCGCTGTAAACCCCGTGTTCGTAGGTCACCAGAATATTGGCAGTGATGGTACTCACCCGGGCCGAGGTCACCGGGGCCATCTCCTGCAACCGCTGCAGGACATCACCGGCATCCTCCTCCAGGTAAACCAGCGCCCGGCAGCCGATACGCACCCGTCCCGGGAGGCTGTGCAGGACCTCGCAGTGCATCAGTGGTGTGTGTTTACGCCAGAACATCGTCACCTATCTCGATATCGGTGCGCAGGCTCAGTTTCCGTCGCACCGCATCCCGCAAAACCGGCTCCAGGCGGCTGACCACGGCGGGCAGCCGCTCCGTGGGCACCTGGGCGAATCGTTCCCGGTGCCGGAGGAAGATCTCCAGCACCCCCCGGAGGTAGTCGAGAACTTCACCTTCGGTCAGCTGCTGCTGGTCGAAGAGGAGCAGCGCATTTCCCGAGTCAAGGCTCACCGTGACCTGCTCGATGCCATCCGGGGCGGTGAGCAATGTCCCCACCGCATCGGCCAGGCCCTGGTGTTCCCTCTGCAGACGCCGGAGGAGCGGGATGCGGATCCTCAACCTCCCCGGCAGCCGGTGCACCACCCGCGGTCGGCTGGCCACCGTCACGCACACCCTTGCCCAGTCCATGGTTAACGCCTCAGGCCGTTCACCGCCCACCAGACCATGGTGATGCCGGCGGGCCAGGCCCGGGCCCCGTTGTTGATCACCTGCCGGACACCCAGGGCGGCAATGACCAGCATCAGCAGGCTCCAGCCGTTGACCAGCCCGCCCGTTTTCTCGTAGACCGCACGGTCCAGGCTCTGTCCCAGCAGGCCCAGCTCCCTGGTGAGCACCGGTGTGGGCACCCGTTCCAGTTCCTCCTCCAGCCCCAGCAGTTTGACCACGGCGCCGAAGAGCACTTCCGGCCGCACCATGTCACCGTCGTAGCGGATGAGCAACGAGCCGGTCACCGGGTTGGCTGCGGCCGACCTGATGCCCTGGAGCTTCGAGAACCTCGTGGCCAGGTCGTCGCATGTTTTCCGGTCACCGGCCAGGGATGGCACTCGGAGGCGGAGACGCCCCGGGAGCGAATGCTCGGTGCGCACCGGTCCGCTCCTCAGCAGGGAAGCCCCGCCGGACCCGGACTTCTTTTTCCGGCCGGCGATGGCGGCCAGCAGCAGCCCCGTGATGATGTGCATGATCCATCCCCTCCAGCAGTGATCCGTATGGCCGCCGGTGCCTGAATGTGTGCAGAATGCCCTTGAAATTAAAAGTGTAGGGTCATTATCCGGTGCGGTCAAGCATCCATCTGGCGAAGTTTGTGCCGGTGAGAGCGGGAACGGGGTATTACCAGGGCCGGACCAGGGGTGATCTGTTCATGTAACGATAATTAATTCAGTAATATACCTGTCGATGATTGTGTGAATTTATGCTAGTTAGCAAAGGCTAAGTGTTTCGGCAATTATTTATTGGAGATGGGGATCAGTTTATTGACTGTTGCTACAATAGTTAGCTAGAGATAACAATGCGGGGCATCCCGAGGCGCGGTGACGTCATCCCCGGGAATGATCAGCGGCGGCGGAGGGAGAACCGCAGGACAATGTATCCTGCCGCACCGGCCACAAGGGAGGCCGCCAGAATCCCCATCTTGGCCTCATCCACCAGCCGATCGCCGGGGAAGGCGAGGTCGCTGATAAAGAGCGACATGGTGAAGCCGATACCGGCCAGGAGGCCGGCGCCGACGATCTGGCCCCAGGTCACGCCCTCCGGCAGCCCGGCCCGGCCGCTGAGCACGGCGAGCCAGGAGAAGAGGACGATCCCCAGCGGTTTGCCCAGGACCAGCCCGAGAATGATCCCCAGGCTTACCGGCCGGGCCAGTGTCCCCAGTGCTCCGCCGTCGAAAGCGATGCCGGCGTTGAACAGGGCGAACAACGGCAGGATCACGAAGACCATCACCGGGTGCAGGTGGTGTTCCAGCGTCAGCCCCGGGGGCCGCATGTCACCGGCGGCCAGGTGGATCTCGCTGATCTGCTCCAGTTGCTCCTTGTCGGTGACCATGCTCTCCCGGGAGAGTGACATGCCGGCCAGGGTCTTCAGCCGCTCGCCGGCGGTGGCGAGGAAGCGGCCGGGCTCGATGGAGGCCCGCATGGGGACCAGCATGGCCACCAGGATCCCGGCCACGGTGGCATGGACGCCGGATGCCAGCACCGCCCCCCAGACTCCGAGGCCGAGGATGATGTAGCACCCGGTGCGGCGGATACGCAGCCGATTGGCGGCGAAGAGCAGCACGAGGCAAATTCCGGCCACCAGCAGTGCACCCCAGCGGATCTTTTCGGTGTAGAAGAGGGCGATCACCATCACCGCCCCCAGGTCGTCGGCGATGGCCAGGGCGGTGAGAAAGACCTTCAGCCCCACCGGGGCGCGGGTGCCGAAGACGGCCAGCACTCCCAGGGCGAAGGCGATGTCGGTGGCCATGGGAATGCCCCATCCCCGGGCGCCCGGACCGCCGTTGTTGAGCACGACGTAAAAGAGGGCGGGGATGATCATGCCACCCAGGGCGGCGGTCACCGGGAGGATGGCGCGGCGCAGGGACGAGAGCTGACCCACCACGACTTCCCGCTTGATCTCCAGCCCCACCACGAAGAAGAAGAGGGCCATCAGGCCGTCGTTGATCCAGTGCTGCAGTGAAAGGGCCAGGGCCGATCCGCCCCAGGAAATGCTGATTTTGGTGTGCGCCAGGTCGAAGTAGGCTTCGGCCCAGGGTGAATTGGCCCAGGCCAGGGCGCCGATGGTGCAGACCAGCAGGAGAACGCTGCCGGTCACTTCCGAGTGGACGAACCGTTGGAAGGCACCGGGAACGCCATTCGATTTCAGGGATTGATTGCTCATCTTTCAGCTCCGTCAAGACCACATTCGTATACCGACCATCGAAACTCCCTGGTCAGGTTCATTCCTCAATCACGGCAGTTTCCGGGGGAGTGCTGGAATCCATCAACCGCCATGGCAGGAATTCGTCGGTCATCACGTCGTCCACCGTGAGTTTCCCCGGCTCGAGGATCTCCAGCTGTTCCAGCATCTCGATCTGGTCCGCCATCCGCTGGCGGGAGAGGACCAGGTAGTCGCCGGGGCCGCCCCGCTGCGGATCCCCCCGGCCCAGTTTCTGCTCGCGGATCATCAGCCGCGACCAGGAGAGGAAGGCCGGAGTGACATGGTTGTTGACCTCCATCATCAACCGGTGGGCCGGCTGCGGGTCGTCCTCCAGGTATTTCTTGTAGCCCCGGTAGTAGGCGCGGAGGAGAGCCCGGGTTTCTTCCGGGTGTTCGGCGATGAAGGTCCGGTTGGCGATCAGCGTGTTGCAGTTGTCGTAGCCGGCGTCCCAGACGTGGAGCCACTTCAGCCGTGCCCCCTGCCGGGAAGCGTGGTAGGGTTCGGCAATGAAATAGCCCTGCTGGATCAAGGTCGTATCGGCTACCAGCAGTTCCAGGCCGAAGTCCTGGGGCACGATGCGGAAATCGATGCCGAAGGTCCGTTTGAGGTAGGGGAGGAAGGCCCACTCCGGCCGGGCCTTGATCAGCTTGCCGTCCAGGTCGGCGAAACCATCCACCGGGTTCGATTCGTGGAGCATCAGCACCGACGGATCGTGCTGGAATACCACGGCCACGTTGATGATCGGCAGCCCCTCCTGGATGGCGATCATCGAGTTGGTACTGTCCCACTGGCCGAAGTTCGCCCGGTTGGTGGCCACCTTCTCCAGCACATTGGCGTTGGCCCCTCCCTGGAGCAGTTCCACGTCGAGGCCTTCAGCAGTGAAATAGCCCAGGGCCTCGGCGGTGTAGAAGGCGCCGTGTTCCGGCTCGGCCACCCAGTCCAGCTGAACCACGATGGGGAAGAGGGTACTGCCGTCCACGCCCGGGGCGTCCAGGTTCTCCGTCCCGCCGCATCCGGCGGCCAGGGCCACCGCCAGCAACAGGGCCGGCCAGGTTCTCGAGGTGCTGGTCATCGTTCGTACCCTCCCGTGGTCACTCGTGGTGCTCCATCGACTCGTGCCACTTGTGGAGAAAGAGCCATTTCAGCCGCGACACCGCGCCGACGAAGAGGAATCCCAGACCGCAGGCGGTGGCCGCAGTGGCGAACAGTTCGGGAATCTTCAGCTGTGCCTTGTAGATGATCACCAGGAACCCCAGCCCGCCGGACCCGGTGGCGCTGCCGGCGAACAGTTCGCCGGTGAGCGCGCCGATCACCGCCAGGGTGGCGGCGATCTTCAACCCGGTGAAGAAGTAGGGCAGGGAAGCGGGCACCCGCAACAGGAACATCTCCTGCAGCGGGCCGGCTCCGCCCATGCGAAAGAGGTCGAGGTGGTTCTCACGGACGGAGATCAGCCCCTGGGTGGTGTTGGCCACCACGGGGAAGAAACTGATCATGAAGGTGATCAGGATCACGCTGACCAGGCCCGGGCCGAACCAGAGGACGAAGATCGGCACCAGGATGATCACCGGGATCATCTGCAGAAAGACGATCCAGGGGTGCAGCGCGGTGCGCAGCCAGTTGGAAGAGGCCAGCACCAGTGCCATCAGGAAACCGACGCTGCCGGCGGCGAGGAAGCCGATCAACGCCCCGGCAAAGGTGTCCTTCGCCGCGGCAAACAGTATCTCCCGTTCCGCCGCGGCCGCGTTCAAAACTTCGTCCGGGCCGGGGAGGATGTAGGCCGGCAGGTCCCAGAAGGCCTTGATACCCACCCAGCAGGCCAGCAGGACCACGCCGATGAACAGGGGCAGAACCCAGTGCCGCCAATTACCCATGGGTTACCTCCCGGCAGCTGGGTGACCCATGGCCCCTGGCCGTGTTCCTCGTCGCCTCGTGCAGGGCATCAGCCACGGTGCCCACCACGCCGCGGAACTCGGGGGACTCGCGCAGGCCAGCCGGCCGAGGGTAGGGGAAGGGCACCGGGATTTCCAGGTGGATGTGACCCGGGCAGCCGCAGAGCACCACCACCCTCGAGGAGAGGTAGACCGCTTCAGCCACCGAGTGGGTGACGTAGAGCGCCGTCCACTCCTTTTCCTTGCGGATGGCCAGCAGGTCTTCGTTGAGCCGGTCCCGGGTGATGGCGTCGAGGGCGCCGAAGGGCTCGTCGAGGATGATGATTTTCGGGGACTTGGTCAGACCACGGGCCAGGGAGACCCGCATCTTCATCCCCCCGGAGAGCTGGCGCGGGTAGTAGCGGCGGACATCACCCAGACCCACTAGTTCGATCATCTGCCCGGCCACCTGGCGGCGTTCGGCCCGCGGGACGCCCTGGAGTTGCAGCGGGATTTCGATGTTGCCCAGCACCGTGCGCCAGGGCAGTAACGCCGGCTCCTGGAAGATGAACGCCATTTCCCGGCGCACCGTCTCCGGCGGCCGGCCATCCACCGAGACCTCCCCTGACGTGAGGGGCCGCAGGCCGGCAGCCAGACGGAGCAGGGTGGATTTGCCGCAACCGCTGGGGCCAATGAAAGAGACGAACTCGCCGGCGGTCACATCGAGGTCGATGCCCCCCAGAACCGTGGGGCCATCGCCGAAGGTCTTGACCACCTGGCGGAGGCGGATTATGGGGGTAGCGCTGTTCATCAGTTGCTGGCCTGTGGGGAAACCGCCGGTCCTACTCTTCCTCTTCCACAGTGATCAGGTCGATGACCTTCCAGATGCCTTTCACTTTTTCCGCGGTCTCCACCGCGATGAGCTTGTAGCTGGAGCTCTTCACGGAGCCGCGCAGGCTCACCACACCCTCGGTGACCTCCACCTCGACCCTGAAGGCCTGGCGGCCGATGGAATCGAAGAGCCGGGTCTTGACCCAGGTTTCCATTCCGGCATCGCTTACCTCATTACCGGTGTTGGCTCCTGCTTTTTTTGCGAGGTTATCATCCTCGCCCGGGGCATCGGGGGAGATCCTGATCATGTTGCGTACCCGGCGAACCCCGTCCACCGACTTGACCACCTCGGTGGCCAGTTCCTGGGTCGAGCGGTAGAGCACGGCCCCGGTGAGGATTACGCTGTCGACGTCCACGGTGATCTTGATCGGAAAGGCATCGTCCTTCAGGTGTTCCAGCAGGGCCAGGCGGACGGCCATCTGCAACTTGGCCTCGGCGACGCTTTCCGGAGGGCCGACGATGATTGGTACCGCTTCGGTGGTCTGGGGTATCTCTGCCTCCTCAAGCGCTTCCGCCTCCTCAAGGGTTTCCGTCTCTTCGAGGGCTTCTGTCTCCTGGAGTATCTCGTCTACCGTGAGCAGCTCCTCCTCCTCGAGTTTTTCGGTTTCCTGGGGAGGCAGGGCGGCCAGGCTCGGCAGGGCCATGACGGCAAGGGCGACAAAGGCCAGGACAAGGGACGTCAGGCGAAGGCGGTCGTTCATGTGCGGCTCCCTGGTTTGCGGGCTCTCGCCGTCAGGCGCCGGTGGCTGCGGCGGACCCGGGGGCGGGAGCCCGAACAATGTGCATCTGTCGTGGAACGGTTCACCGCTGATTATGCCACGTCCCGGGCCGATGCCAAAGCAGATCTCCGCCCGGGCCTGGCCTTTTGCCGGTTGCCGGAGAGGCTGTACAATGTGGCCGGCCATCATTTTTCATACCCGAGAACCGAGGAGAGCATCGATGAGCATTTTCCGCCGTTTGAGCTGCACCACCGGCCTGGTCCTGGCCGCCCTGTTCTGTACCCTGCCCGCCTGTGCGGACGAGGGGATGTGGACCTTTGACAACCCGCCGGTGGATGCGATCCGCGACACCTACGGGTTCGAGATCACCCCCGAGTGGCTGGACCACGTGCGTCTGGCCTCGGTGCGGTTCAATGACGGCGGTTCGGGGTCCTTTGTCAGCCCCCGGGGCCTGGTGGTCACCAACCACCACGTGGCGGTGGGCCAGTTGCAGAAAATGTCCACCGAGGCCAAGGATTACGTGGCTGACGGGTTTTACGCGAAGAACGCCGCCGAGGAGATCGCCTGCGCCGACCTGGAACTGAACGTGACGGAATCGATGGAGAACGTCACCGCCCGGGTTCTCGGCGCGGTGCAGGACGGGATGAGCAGCCAGGAAGCGCTGCGGGCCCGCAAGGCGGAGATGGCCCTGATCCGCAGTGAGAGCCTGGAGCAGACCGGGCTGCGTTCCGACGTGGTCACCCTCTACCAGGGGGGCGAATACTGGCTCTACCGCTACCGCAAGTACACCGATGTGCGGCTGGTGATGGCCCCGGAGAAACAGGCGGCCTTTTTCGGTGGCGACTGGGACAACTTCACCTTTCCCCGCTACAACCTCGACTTCGCCTTCTTCCGGGTCTACCAGGACGGCAAGCCGCTGCAGCCGTCCCACTGGTTCGGCTGGAGCACCGATGGCCCGGCGGAGAACGAGCTGGTCTTCATCTCCGGCAACCCCGGCCGTACCAGCCGGCTGCGCACCATGCGCGCCCTGGAATTTTTCCGGGACAACAGCTACCCGCGGCGGCTGCGCCAGATCGATCGCACCCTTCAACTATTGTCAGAGTATCGGGCACAAGGGGACGAGGAGGCCCGGCGGGGTGGCGTGCTCTACTTCAGCTACTCCAATGCCCGCAAGGCGTACGGCGGCATGCTCAAGGCCCTGGAGAACGAGAAACTGATGGCCTGGAAGGGCGAGGCGGAGTGGAACCTGCGCCGGGCGGTGATGGATGATCCGGAGATGCAGAAGGCCTACGGCGGGGCCTGGGGCCGGGTGGCCGGCATCTATGACGACCACGGCGACCGGCTGCGCACCATCGCGGTGCGTGGGCTGGTGAACGGCCGCGGGGCTGGCCGACTGATACGCGCGGCCCTGGACATCACCAGGTATGTCCACGAGATTCAGCTTCCCGACGCCGACCGGTTGGACGGTTACCATGAGACCGAATTGGAGGAGAAGCTCTTCTACCTCTGATCTACCAGGACCTGGAGTCGCTGCTGCTGGCCAACACGCTGAAACTCATCCTGGAGGAACTGGACCCGGACGATCCCGTGTCCAAAATAATTGCCGGACTGGGTGATCTGGACGAAGCGGCCAAAGGCCTGGTCACCAAAACCGGTCTGGCCGATGTGAACCTGCGGCGCACCTTGATCGAGGGAGGCGCCGCTGCGGTGACCGCCTCCCCGGACCCGATGATCGTTTTCGCCCGCCAGGCCGCGCCCCTGCTGCGCGAGGACGTGGAGTGGCAGCGCAGCGAGGTGGAGAGTGTGCTCACCCCGGCCGGTGAGCAGATCGCCCGGGCACGGTTCGCCGTGTTGGGCAAGAAGGCATACCCCGACGCCACCTTTACCCTCAGGCTCAGCTACCCGATGAACGGCACCCTGGCCCCGTTCAAGACCACCCTCTACGGCATGTTCAACCGGGCCCTCGCCTTTGGCGACACCGGGGATTTTAAACTGCCCCAACGGTTCTGGGACCGCGAGAAAAATCTCGATCTCACCACCCCGGTGAACTTCGTTTCCAGCCTCGACACCATCGGCGGCAACTCCGGCTCGCCGGTGATCAACAGCAAACTGGAACAGGTGGGGATCAACTTCGACCGCAACATCGAGGGGCTCTCCAACGCCTTTCTCAACGACCCGGTGCACAACCGCTGCGTGGCCGTCCACTCGGCCGTCGTTCTCGAGGCCCTGCGAAAGCTATACGATGCCGGCCCCCTGGCCGACGAGTTGGTTCCGCCGACCACCGACAAAAGGTAACCTTTGAACCGCTCCGCTCGACAGGCTTTCTTTTTCCTCGTCCTGGGGCTGCTGGCCGCCAGCCAGTCTGGGAATATCATCCGTCTGGGCGAGGCCCACCCGGCGGCCATTGCCGCCTGGCGCTTGCTGCTGGCCGTGGTTGTACTGGCCCCTCTGGCCGGTCGCAG
>RCNC010003118.1_pt1 | contig 14666 bp, 13 predicted proteins | sample 2041301 | NCBI WGS metagenome assembly RCNC01 (sample SAMN09708231, study PRJNA481090) | Marine sediment metagenome, whole genome shotgun sequencing project. | biome: marine sediment; feature: ocean; material: sediment; isolation source: Sewage treatment plant 13A marine sediment (STP13A) ... | reverse complement strand
TTAAACAACGGGCGAAGGCTATTGCCGGCAGTAATTATGTTGTCGATCAGCGCGAGGAGGCCGAGGTCCAAACCAAGACAAATGCTAAATTGATCAGCCTCAAAAGCCGGAGCGAATCATCGGGGAACTGACAAATGAGAACAAACAGCCACACATTCAGCACGCTGCTTCTTTGGGTGATTACGGCCGTTGTTCTTGGGTGTGCCAATACGCCGGAACCCATGCCGCCGGCGGTGTATGTGCCGTCCATTTCAACGCTCCAATCGCAAGAATATCCCGCTGAAATTGATAAATACCATTTGGGAGGCTAACAATTTTCCCTGGTACGAGCAATCCAAGTGAGTAAGTTATGGCCAGAACGGACAGAAAAATTTTCTTCATCATTGTTGTATTTATTAAAGGTTTAAAAGTATCGTATCAGGATTTATAACCGGTATCCAGCGTATCCCATTCCTTCCCTCCTTTTTTCACAAAGATGATCAGGAATGTCGGATAACCGCAATAAAATACGGAATTGATGATCATGCCGAGTACAATCATCCCAGCCAAGAGATTTTTAGGGAATAATTCCAAGGTATTAAGTACAGGTACAATCTCCACCTGAACCAGGACCATATATACCACATACCACACGATGTTAAGGATGGCCGCCGCATAGGCAATGTTTTTATATGTTCTTTTCCCAGCCAGGTAAAGGATCCCGGAAAGTATGTACAAAGCTGAGATCAGAAATATATAGGGAAAGATATTTCCGATCAAACCATAGACAGATTCAAGCATGGCAGGCATGTCGATGACCTCAGACACTTCTGGTGGCCATGGAAAATGCTCGAAGATTGCTTCCTGAACCTTGATAACGACCGAGATCACAGTGGCCAAGATCAGTCCCATGGTACCATAGACAATAGAAATGATACTTACTGCTTTCATTGCTTGTTGAATTTTACCTGCATATCCAGGGTAACTGACAGGGGCTCATCGGGACCGGTGAAGAGGTTGGTAACAGAGTATGGAATACTTATATCAGCATTACCTTCCTTCCCTTCAGTCAGGTTTTGAAGCCGCATGAAGGCAATCCTGCCTGGATACAGGACTAGCTCCGGTGCATAACCAAACCCCTTTAGTCCATCACCCATCTTCAATTTAAAGATAATATCAGACTCATTCTTCACCTGGATATAGGTGAATTTTTCACCTATCAGTTTGACAGGCTGGGAAATCACCCGGACTGACTGGTCAAATATGGCTTTCAGGAATGTTGCCTGCCCGTATAGCTCCTGGCCTCTCCAGACAGCAGTCCTGCCTTCATCTAATGCTTCCCGGACAGATTCAATATTTTTCTCCCGGGCAAAAACCAATGTAAGGCTTCTGGTTTCTTCACCACCCGAGTAAAAATCAAGTCCGGTAGGATTGTGAACATCCGAGTTTCCAAAAATGGTAATCTCTTTCTCAAGACACCACTGGTAGGCAAGAGGGTAGTAGGAACTTCCATTTACGATTTCCATGCCATGCATCCATCCCAGGCCATAGATGCTATCATGTTCACTATGCCAGATGGGGATCTCATCTTTCTGTCTCCATCCCGGATGATTCCAGAAAATGTAGGCTCCCTGGTCAACTGCGGCCTGCATCGATGCCCAGAAATCCTCTTCGTCAAGTGCTGCAACATCATCCAGGAACAAGCAATTAAAATGACCTGGAGGCATCTGCCTGGTAATTTCTGCCGCCCGTATCAGCAGCAGTCCCATATCATCTGCATGAGGTTTGGCAATCTCATATGCCCTTCCAAATTTAACGGGCAGATCATCCTTATGGGGATGATATTCCATATGATCAGTTATGGCTATTGCATCCAATCCTTCCTGCCAGGCCTCTGCGACTCGAATAGATGGCCAGACATTACCATCCGAAAAAACAGTATGCATATGAAAATCACATTTCAGGGTAAGATAACCAGGTATGTCCGGGATATTGATGACCCGGCGGGTATTAGGCTGGGCATTTACACTAAACTGGGAAACCAGCAGTACAATTAGCAGGAAATAGCATTTTTTCATGGTTCAGGGATTTGATGATTAATGATTTTTTTTACCCAGGGCAATGATCTGTGTGGGCCTTGATATTCCGTTCTCCCGGAAGTGTTCCTGCAGAACTGCCATGCGATTGTTATAATTCTCCCGTTCAGGATGTGAAGCTATCTCATCCAACCAACCGGTCATCCTGTCTATGTATTCTTCGACATTGGTAGGATCTTTTGGAGCCGGTTCCTCAGGCTGGTAATCAGCTAACACAAGATCTTCCAGTCCCACAGAATAAATCAGATCCAGCAGGTCACTGCGGAAATAGGTTTTATTATGGCTAATACCGATAAGCTGATCAATCTCAGACCGGAGATGATGATAGAGCAAATGTGATTCCTGAGAAGCTGAGAGACCATCCCGGATCATCTCATTGATAAGAAAATAACCACCCCGTTTCAGGACCCGCTTCATCTCGCCGAGGGCTTGCCGGTCATCTTCCACATGATGCAGTGCCTTGGATATGCTGACAAAATCAAACGAAGCATCTTCAAATGGAAGGGACAAAGAACTAGCTTTTATGAAGTTGAATGTTTCCGACCGGAATTTACTGCGGGCTTCCTCAAGGACCCCATCATCCACATCTACTCCTGTAATGGAATCGAAGGATCCCAGTGATTGCATAAGGATCGCAATGAACTGGCCTGATCCGCAACCGATATCCAGCACCTTGCCGCCATGGATTTCCACGAGCAATTCTTCAAATATCATTTCAGGCTCCTTCAGGTTCACCTTTTAAAATTGACCAAAAAAATCCGAATTTCAATGCGACCCGGTTTTATCCATAACAATTCTATTTGTATAATGATATCAGGATTCTTAAATTTGGGAACCAATTTTATTCGCTAGACCCAGTTACAAAACCTAAAACTTTAGTCCCCTATGAAAATGTCCAGAATAATATTTGTGGTGCTGGCAGGCATGATCGTCAGCAGCATGATCTTTGTTAATTGCAAATCCAAGACGGCTGGTGATTCCAAGACAGAAGCAGAATCAAAAGCTGAAGCTGTTGGACCAAACCAACTCACCCAGGAAGAAATTGATGACGGATGGGTGATGCTCTTTGATGGTAAAACATATGACGGCTGGAGAGGCTACGGACTTGAAGCATTTCCGGATACCGGATGGGTAATTGAAGATGGTGCCCTGAAATGTATTTATTCCGGTCTGGGTGAAGCAGGTCTCGGAGGTGATATCCTCTATGACAAGCAATTCGCCAATTTCCATCTGAAGCTTGAATGGATGATAGAGGAAGGTGGAAATTCAGGCATCTTTATCCTGGGACAGGAATTGGATGGCAAAAAAATATGGTATACCGCTCCGGAATATCAGATCCTGGATAACGAGCGCCATCCGGATGCAAAGTTGGGGAAAAACGGCAACCGGAAAGCCGGGACTTTGTATGACCTGATCCCGGCCGACCCCCAGAATGCCAAAGGGGCGATGGAATGGAATTCAGCCGAGATAATGGTATATGAAGGCACCGTAGCCCATTTCATGAACGGGGAAGTTGTGCTGGAATACCACTTATGGACCGATGAGTGGAACGACAAAATTGCCAATAGTAAATTCCCTGAATTCAACCCTGACTTTGCCAATGTAGCCAAGACTGGATATATTTGTCTGCAGGACCATGGGCACGCAGTCTGGTTCAAAAATATTAAAATCAAAGAACTTTAACCACCTGGTATATAACGGGTGAACTGGGTTATGTCGGGATAGAGTATGAAGGCGATGAACTTAATGAGTTTGAAGGCATCAGGGCTACAAAAGCATTACTGGAGAAAGTCGGTGCTGAGCTATCCTGAACCTAAAATGGAATCAATGCGGTCTGGCTGACTTATTGGCCATAAATAACCGTTTCAGGGTAAAAGTACAACCACGCAAAGGCGAAATGATTGCCATATACCACAGGTTTAAGCTGTATGCCCTGGTGCATACCGGATATACATCTTCCCGTCAGGTTCCATAGGGATCCTGTCTGAATATCCTTATAAGCATCCTTTGCCGGTTTATAGATCAGTTTTTGTCCATCAACTATGGGATTGTAAACTGTCACCGACCCAATGGTCTTTGACTCCCTGATCTCTTTATTATCCAGGATGGAGACTGTGCCATCCTTAAAAAAGATCACAATATCAAGGCCTTCATGGTTATCATTGATTACCTGCTCAGCCCGCATCATGGATAATGGATAAATTTTTGGCGTCTGCTCCCCAAAAATGTGGACCACCCTCTCCATGGCAGGTAGACGCGGATCCGGATCTTCATCAAAAAGCCTTGGTTGTGTAGTATTGATATCATCATAATGTTCATAAGGGTTTACACCATATTTGCGGTTTTGTCCGGTCCTGGTTGAAAGGATCAATCCGCCAGGATAACTCTCAAAAAAATCACTGACTGAAATGATCTGGCAGGGCAGCATATCAAGTTCTACACCGGCCAGTTTTCCAGTAAGGGCTGTCCCTGTAATCTGTTGCCACCAGCTTTCCGTCTGCCGGTCCCACATCACCAGGTTACTCTTCCTAAGCATTCCAGAAGTACCAAAATCCAGCAGATATGCCTCACCAAGATGTTCCACCCTTCGGTTAAAGACAACGGTTGAATTACACAGTGGACAATAACTTACTGTGAAATATAAATCTCCGGACCGGTCATTCACAACTTCATGATATGTCAGAATACTCAGAGGATAAGCTTTGGCGATACTATCTTGAATCACAGTAACGACAGGTTCATTTTCGAAGAAAACCCCGGAGGCTTCAGTTTTACTGTAATACTCCGGATCATCAATGGGTTTGATCCAGTCCCTCTTCAGAAAGATCCACAGATCATCCAGCGGGATGGAAGCATTAGAAGTATCTGTATTCCAGGTTTGGTTTACATTTCCCTTATTGATTTGGGCTGAAACACTTGTAATGGTTGAAGCTATCAGTAATAAAATGAAGACAGCTTGTAACAGGCGAGAGATGAAGCTAATCATACCAGAATCTTGTGGGAATTATGATAATGAATTGTCCCTTTTGTATTGCTCAATGTTACGGGCAACACCTTCAATCAGCCTTGCCCTGGATTCCATACTGGCCCAGGCCATGTGCGGGGTGATCAGGATTTTCTCCTTATCTATAACTTTTAGCAGGGGATTGGTGGATTTAATGGGTTCTGCTGACAGGACATCCAGACAGGCTCCGGCTATCATGTTTTCATTCAATGCCCGAGACAGGTCAGCCTCATTAATGATCCCCCCCCTTCCCGTATTCAGTATAATGGCACAGGGCCTCATTAATTTTATCTTTTCATAGTTGATCAGGTCCCGGGTTGTCTCTGTTAGGGAGGCATGAATGCTGACAACATCCGAGGTACCCAGCAAGGTATCCAGATCAAATCTTTTATAGTTGATATTATTGTTCCGCCCGGTGGTGGAATAAAATACTACTTCCATGCCGAAACCATCTGCAATCCTGGCCACCCGCCTGCCAATATTACCCAGGCCAATTACACCCAGTCTTTTACCGTTCAGTTCCCAGAATGCGGGACCGTGATGAGTGAAAATATCTCCCTTTGCATAGGCTCCGGATTTGACATAGGCCTCGTAATAAGACAGCCTGTTAAGCAAGTGCAATAACATGGCAAAAGCAGACTGGGCAACGCTCTCAGTAGAATATGAAACGACGTTTTTAACAGTTATGCCTTTTTCTTTGGCATATTCCAGATCAACATTATTGGTTCCGGTGGCAGCCACACAAATAAGTTTCAAATCCGGCAACGCCTCCATTATTTCCTTGTTCACAACCACCTTGTTGGTAATGATCACCTCTTTCCCTTCAGCCCTGCTAACTACTTCATCTGCCTGGGTATGATCATAAACATCGACAGTCCCAAGCTTATGCAACAAATTAAAATTTGTCACCTCCCCTACGGTCTTCTTATCCAGGAACACGATTTGCATTGCAGAAAATTACTTTTATTAAGATTATTTAAACTTACTCAAAATTAATAATAATTATGAGTGTCAGCAATTTTACGTAACTATTCTGGCAGGGTTTTAAATAATGTACCTGAGCCGATGAAATTGCTGTTCGAAGACCACTCGGGACACCACCATATACCGGTCCTGGAAGAGTTCTCATCGACATCGAAATAACAGGCATTCAGACGAATGCTCTTCCAGTTTTCTCCACCCATTTTGTGGATGTATTCAAGGGGGATAGCAAGTTCCAGGTCAAAGCCCTGGATTGATTTACTGGTAACAATGCGGGTCCCTTCCGGCAGTTTCTCTTCCTGGTAAATATCAGGCGTATCTCTTTTGGAAGTAGCTGGGGTAAAGTTAATGTGAAGATATTCCTTGAAGCGATTGGCTCCCCTGCCGTTTGCACTGGTACTGGAAGAGCGGGCATCCAGGCTTATCAATACTGCATCCTGGTCCCAGAATGATCCATCTTTATTAAAAACAAGTTCATCATCCCACACAGCCATACCCAAGTAGAAGTATTCATCATCATACATTACATTGAACTCGTACTGTGCATCGTAATCTCCTGAGTATTCAGCTACATCTTCTGTAATGACAGACTTATAGTTCCCACGAAACGGCAATCCTGACCAATCATCAAGCTTTCCATCCAGGACAACCTCATTCTCAGGCCGCTTGAACATTTCCTTTTTTACTGGAGCCAAAACATATTTATCATCCAGTTTAATTTCACGGCCGTCTTCATACTGATAGATAAACCAGGCATATAAAGGAATGGGGGCTATATCCTCTATGCGTGCGTTGTTGCGCAAGCTCAGGTTAACCGCAATCTCCTCAACGGAATTGGGTGGGACCGACTTCTGATATTCAACGACTTGTGGGAGCAGATGTTTGCTGGAGCCAAACCGGAGGATTGTCCACATATTATAATTGGCATCATTGGTAATTTTAATTTTAAAATCGCCCTCTCTAAAAGAATTTTCCTCAAAAACAGGTTCGATTTTGATCCTCTGGGCACCTATCATTTCATTAAGTTCCTCGGTTACCACATCTTCATGCCAGATACCTTCCAGCAGCAGATTAGCAATCACAGGACCCTCTTTGGTCATGGTCACCCAAACTACATGATCAAACTCACCAAAGTTTGGTCCGCGTAGCTGGCTGGTCCCTCCTGTCGTAGCAAGCATTATGTATTTGCTGTTGTTCCGGGTATATTTGACGTAATGATGATGATGTCCTGCGAAAACGGTATGTTCCCGGTCTGCCAGCAACCGCTCAATATCCTTCCAGTAACGTGTATTGTCCAGGATCCAGAGTGGCTGGTGCATGAAAAGAAGGGTCCATTTTACCTCAGGGTTTTCTTCCAGGACTTTTTTGATATAATCATACTGGTCTTTCTCAATGCCAGCCATATTTGAGCCTTTGCGTGCCTCTTCAGAATTGAGACAGAGAAACAGCACGTCCCTGTAAACGAAATGGTAATAGGACGGGCCGAACTTTTCCTCCCATATCCTGGCCATAACATCATTGATATAGTCATGATTCCCGGGCACATAAAAATAAGGCATCTGGAGTTTCTCTATGAACCCGTTAAATTCATCCCATTCACTGTATATCTTTTCTTCATTGCGGGTATAACCTTCAATCATATCGCCAACACTGACCACGAACTCCGGTTGGAGAAGATTCAACTTATTCACGGCATCCATGAAAACCCCTGCCCTGTGTCCTCCAGTTCTATCTGTTACAATGGCAAACTGGAAATTGCCAGGATCATTATTTACTTCCAGGTGGCTCCAGGGATGTACTGACCCAGATTGATCAATTATGATTTTTGCTGGCGAATCGTTGTCCTGAGCAGTTGAGGTAATTAAAAATGCAATAAGTAAGTTACAGAAGAACAGGAAACGATAGAGCAAGCTGGTTTTCATGTAGTAAAGTTCGTATTATGCTTTAAACATAAAACTATTTTTCCTAATTTATCAATTGTTTAACAAATTCCAGCTGGCATGCAAAACAATATCATCGAGAGGTTTAAGAAAGATCCTCATATGAAGGAATTATTCCTGCTTTTGACAGAGAAATTGAGTAACTCAGATTTGCAGTCCCTACTCATAGAAGTCTTCCGGAGCAGATCACAGAATACAACTCCTTCAAAAGTGCTAAATGAATACAGGGATAACCGTTTTTACAGTCCATCGGAGATCCCTCAGGAAATGCTGAACCGCTTTGATCTTTTTGCGTATTCTTTGCTGTCGGGGGACTGGCATTCAGTGGACCTCTCCCCTGTCACACCGCTGGGTACCTGTACATCCATCTCCAACCTTAGCCAGAACCGAATGCTTTCAACCATCCGGCATTCAGAAGTAGTAGCTGATTCGACCAATACTTTGGCCCTGCAGGCCGCATTAATGCGAAAGGAATGCCTTGACGACAATGCAAAATCGGCCCAGACAATTAAATCCTGTTCCTCCCACAGGTTATTACGTGCGCAAAGTTTTGAAGAAAAAAAATTCAGTGCCCATTTTCGTGTCTTCGCCCTTGTAAGCGCAGGCCGGGATACCGGCAATATGGCCTTTGAAACGGGTCAGTTGGAGGAACATATCAGGTTTTACCTAACACTCTGCACAAAACTCAACATTATCCGGGAGGCCGAAGTCCATGTAAGCGACTTCTCAGGAATGTTCAGCACATCCTTGCTTGAAGAGATGTTCGAAAAATTGGGGAAATCCTTCAAAGAGGCGAGGTTTTTACTAGCACCTGACAGGACTGAAGCACACAATTATTATGCACCACTGGCTTTCCGGATCCGATTCAGGGACCAGGAAGACAGGACCTGGGACCTGGTAGACGGGGGATTCACAAACTGGACCCAATTGCTACTGAACAGCAGGAAAGAGAGATTCCTTTCAAGTGCCATCGGGTCAGAATTACTATTCAGGGTATTTCCAGGAATAGAAAACTTGCTCCGGGGACTTAAAACCAAGTAACAGCAGTATCTACAGGTTATTCTGCACAACAAAAGCGCCCGCTTTTTCGTATCTTTAGAAAAGTAACCAATAAATAAACGAAATGAGAAAAACCATACTTCTCACCATCCTGATATTTGCTGCCCTGCTAAATACCAATGCCTGGAATAACCTGCGGATCATTGACCCTATGAATCCTTGGTATGACCTGCCTTCCAAGATCACCAAAGCCGATATTACATTCCATCCAAAAGGGACCTTTATTGAAGTTGGCATGTACCTGACTTTTGCGACAGATGAGGAAGAACCTGATTCAACTGTCCAGTTGGAGGCAATCTATAATTTCGATCTCCCGGCAAATGCCATGATTTCGGATTCATGGTTATGGATAGAAGGCGAACCTGAAAAGGCTTTGATACTGGACCGGTGGACTGCCTCGGCCATATATGAAGGGATTGTGAAGCGTCGCAGGGACCCCAGTATACTCACCAAGATTGGTCCCACTTCCTATGAACTGAGGGTATATCCCCTGACCAGCAATATGCCCAGGAAAGTGAAGATCACCTACCTGGTCCCGGCGAACTGGTCTGCCAGCCAGGTAACTGTTCCAATGCCGATCACCCAACTCATGGTTGGCTGGTCATTTGCAGATGAAGTCAGCATATTCACACAAACAGATACCGTTTGGGAAAACCCAAATATCAAAGCTGATTCTGTCATCGAATTTGTTACCTATACGGGAAGTGACTACCCTGTAAACATGGAAGCAGTCCTCCCTTTTGGAGAACTGGGAAATACCAATTACACCCTTGCTTTTGATTCTCCCATGGAAAGCGGATTGTTCGTAAATCACTTCCCTGAGGGAAATGCAGGATATTACCAGTTAGCCATCCACCCAGCAGCTCTGCTTGATGTGGATGAGCCAAAGAAGATCTGTTTCCTGGTTGATTACAGAGGATCACAGGGTAGTATTGCGGACATCCTTGAAAGCACCATCAGAAATAATCTCGCGGAAACCGACTCTTTCAATATTATGTTATCCGGAATTGAGATCACCAAAGCCAGTACGCAATGGCTCCCGGCCCATACTGATACGATCAGTATGGTATTTGAATCATTGGATGGCCTTATCAATTCCTATACGGTACTTCCCATGCTGATTGCTGAGGGCATGAAATTTACCGGCGATAAGGGAAACCTGTTGATCATCTCAGATGATTACAGCATCAATAGCAATACCGAAGCGAACCAGCTGATCCAGGACCTGGGAATGTATAAACCCTGGCCGGTAGTCCATGTGCTGGACCTGAATTTATATTATTACGGGATATGGATGGGTGGAAGAAATTACTATGGCAATGAATATTTCTATGGTTTGCTGACAAGGCAAACCAATGGGAACTATGTTTCGCTCAGGAATGGTAAATCCATAAGCCAGAACCTTGAAGAACTGGTACAGTCCGCCGGTGGTTTCATCAGCTCCTTTGATCTGTATACAACTTTGGACCAGGGATTTTGTTTCAGTCGTTTTAATGCGGGACTGACAGGCAGTACTGCTTACCTGAACAGGCCCATCCTTCAGGTAGGAAGGTATAATGGGAACTTCCCGTTTAAAATAATACTATCAGGAGTGTACAATGATCTGGCATTTTCAGAAGAGATCACTGTAGAGGCAGAAGATATATATCCCTCCGACACGATTGCCAGGCAGATATGGTCAGGCATGTATATTCAATCTCTGGAACAATCCAGCGCCTCCAATGAACTGATAGGGGAAATCATCAGTGAAAGCCTGGAAAACCGCATCCTGACTTACTATACGGCTTTCCTGACACTGGAACCGGATATGGTGATCGAGGAGATCAATGAAGAAGATCAGTTCCGGGAAGGAGGAGAGATCCTAATTGATGTGGAGGAAGAATTGCCAGCTCTGGCAGCTATCTCACTGGCAGCTTACCCGAATCCATTCTCTTCAGAGATCACATTCAAATTGGAGATCCCGGCAGACGAATATGATGAAAATGCCAGCCTCAGGATCTATAATGCATCCGGACAACTGTTGCGGATCATAAACCTGAGCGATTATCCTGCAGAAGAGCAGATTACTCTTACCTGGGATGGTAAGGACGCATCGGGTGAAGAAATAGAACAGGGAATCTATATTGTGAGGTATCTTGCAAATAATGCAGCGAAAACAATAAGGGTAGTAAAGATCCGGTAGCTGTTTCAGGACTTTTCAATCTCCAGGATCCTCACCAGGCTTTGCAGGTCGGGAACCTCAAGGTCAGGATATTCGATAGGATCTGTCCGCTCAGGTTCTGCATAACGGTTTACCCAGACCTTATTAAGTCCCAGTTGGTTTGCAGGTACAATATCGTGGTATATGCTCTGTGCAACATGAAGGTGTTCCTCCTTTTTAATGCCGAATAAATCCAAGGCTTTTTGAAAATTCCGGTGATCGGGCTTGTATGATCCCAGTTGCTGGGCTGTAACAATAAAATCAAATTCCACCTCAAGCCATTTATTGCTTATCGAAAATAATTCATCGTCTACATTAGATATAATGGCCAGCTGAAATTTTTCTTTCAGCTGTTTCAGGCTCTGTACTGTATCGGGAAAGGGTGTCCATTCAGAAAAACGGTCAGATAAGAGGTACCTGGAGGCAGGATCGATTGAAAACCGGAGGTCTTCTGCCATCAGCTCAATAACCCGGGCAAGTATTTCCCTGTACGGAAGATTGCTGTTTGAGATCATTTTCCGGTCAGCCTCCAGGAATGCCCTGAACAATTCCTCCCGGCTGAATCTCAGCGGAGTATCTTTGAAAAATGATTCAAGGATGTTCAGCACGCTTTCTTTCCAATCAATCAGGGTACCATAACAATCAAAACTCAGCAATCGGATTTTTTTATAGTCCATATACAGGTAATTTAAAACATGTTAACGGTAAATCCACCATCTACGGCTATGCATTGTCCGGTAATATAAGATGCTGCCTGCATGCATAAAAAAGTAACTACATCAGCTACCTCCTGGGGCTCCCCTACCCTGCTCATGGGTGTCCTGTCAAGCACTTCCTGCAGGTATGCCTCATCGGCCAGTACCTGCTCTGCGAGCGGGGTCCTGATGTAATATGGTGCCACGGCATTCACCCTGATCCCGTGTTCAGCCCATTCCACTGCCAGGTTTTTGGCCAGCTGTATCAAGGCTGCCTTGGAGGCTCCATAGACAGCACCGGTTCGCATATGATTCATCCCTGCCACAGATGAATTAAATACCACACTCGCCCTACCTGAGGCCTTGAGCAGGGGCATGAGCTGCTTTGTTAGATCGAAGGCAGCCGTAAAATTGGTATCCATAATAAGCCTGTACTCTTCCTCGGTATAATCCTCAATTTTATAACGAATGTTTGTCCCCGCATTATTAACCAGGATATCCAGTTTTTGGACCCGCTTCTTGACAAAATCAACGATCTCCTCCCGGTCCTTCTGATGACTGACATCCGCCCGTATCCCATAACAGCTTTTCGGATGATCTTTCAGTTCATTCTCCATCCGAACAATATCCTCCTCATTCCTGGCAACAAAATAAACATCTGCTCCCCAGGACATAAATGATTCCACGATGGCTCGCCCCATACCTTTGGTACCACCTGTAACCAGGGCCGTATATCCTTCGAGGGTCCATCTCTTATTCATATTCATTCCTCCATTTATTTCTTCATTTTCACAGCAGTCTCACGAATGAGTTTCCAGGCCTCCTGCACATGCTCCCAAGTCACATGGGTCTGGGCAATAACCATCCGCAGCGTTACCAGTCCGGATACCTTGGTATGAGTTAGGTAGATCCTTCCACTTTGATTCAATTTTTGCATGAGGGCCATATTGACCTTATTAACTGCATCAGAAGATTTTGCAGCCTCCGGTCGGTAGCGAAAACAGACCAAAGACAGATGCTGGGGTTCCAGCAGTTCAAATCCTGGTTCGGACTGGATCTGCTCTCCCAGTTCCCGGGCCCAGTTGATATGGTCCTGTACTTTCTGTTTAATCCCTTCTACCCCGTAATCACGGATCACAAACCAGAGCTTGAGGGCCCTGAACCGTCTGCCCAGCTGCACTCCCCAGTCACGGTAATCTTTAACAGTCCCACGTGTCCCAGTTTTCAGGTATTCCGGTAAGATCTCAAAGGTCCAGACCAATGAATCAGTATCCCTGACAAAATAAGCCGAACAATCAAAATTGGTGAACATCCACTTGTGGGGATTGAAGACAAAACTGTCTACCTGCTCAATGCCCTCAATCATCCATCGCTGATCGGCCAGCACCAGGGCTGTACCTGCAAAAGCAGCATCTACGTGGAGCCAGAGATCAAACTCCTTGCAGATATCTGCGATCGGCTGAAGCGGGTCGATGGCCAATGTCCCAGTGGTGCCCAGTGCAGCCACCACACAGAGTGGGATATAACCACTGCGAATATCATCTTTAATACATTTCAGCAAACTTTCAGGCCTCATGGCAAGGCTTTCATCACAATCTACTTTGACGAGGGCCCTCCTGCCGAATCCAGCCATTTTTACAGCTTTCTCAATAGAGGAATGGGCTTCACTACTTGAATAGATCCTGAAGTAATTACTTGCCTGGAAACCGATTTCATTGATCCGGTAACTGGTATACTTTTCCCTGGCAGTCAGCAGTGCAACGAGGGTGGCAGTGGAAGCAGTATCCTGTATGACTCCTTCAAACATCTCAGGCAGTCCGATCATGTCGCGCAGCCACTTGAGGACCTTTTCTTCAAGTTCTGCAGCGGCTGGTGAGGTTTCCCATACCATGCATTGTGCTGCCATGGTGGATGTCAACATTTCGGCAAGCAGGGATGGATAACTTGAATTTGCTGTAAAATATGCAAAGTAATTGGGACTTTGCCAATGTGTCATCCCGGGTACAATAATATCCTGGAAATCCTTAAAAATTTCCTCCATTGACTCTCCTTCCTCAGGCGGATTATCAGGTATCTTCCGGTATATGTCCCCTGGCTTTACCTGCGATTTTACAGGAAACTTTTCTACACTTTCAAGATAGTCCGCCATCCAGTCCACGAAATCATGTGCGTACTTTCGAAATTCCTTTGAATTGATCATTAATCTGTGAGTATTTACAAGGATATAAAATTAGGGTAATCTTTTTTATATGGAAACAGGATCAATTAAAATGATTATTACGTAAATTATAACCTGAAAAACCTATCAATAAATACCAGTTAAAATGCATAGAATAATCATTTTTTACGGTCTTTTTATCCTTGTCCTGGGATGTGACCATTCGGTTGAAAATGTACCGGCAGCAGAACTGGATGAGGCTTATTATTTTGCTGATGAAGCTGTCTCGGAAACCATGGTTGTATCCAGTCAGTCCAGGGCAGCTGCACCTGAAACAATGCCATCTCCGCCACCTGAACCTGCAGGATTGGAGAAAAAAATCATCAGGAACGGCAACCTGACCATCGAATCAAAGGATCTGCAAAGTTCCAGGACACGTCTGGACACACTTGTTGGTTTCTATTCAGGCTACCTTTCCTCGGAATCTTTTAATGACCAGGAGGACCAGCTGAGTTATAATATCACCTGCAGGATACCGGCTGATAAATTTGATC
>RCNC010001753.1_pt1 | contig 14675 bp, 11 predicted proteins | sample 2041301 | NCBI WGS metagenome assembly RCNC01 (sample SAMN09708231, study PRJNA481090) | Marine sediment metagenome, whole genome shotgun sequencing project. | biome: marine sediment; feature: ocean; material: sediment; isolation source: Sewage treatment plant 13A marine sediment (STP13A) ... | reverse complement strand
TGAGGCGCTTCGATTTCTGGTCGGGGGCAGAGCACAAAGGCGTGTTCAATGATGTTCTCGAGCTCTCGAATGTTGCCGGGATAGTCATGCTCAATGAGGATGGCCAAAGCTTCGCCGGAGATGCCCGCCAGCTGTTTGCCGCGCCGTTGAGAAAGGCGGTCGAGAAAGGCCTGGGTCAACAGGGGGATGTCGCGACGTCGGTCGCGCAGCGGCGGCAGCTCTATGCTGAGCACATTGATGCGGTAGTAGAGATCACGGCGGAATTTGCCCTCGTCCACCAGGCGCAAGAGGTCGTGATTTGTTGCGGTCACGACGCGCACGTCGGCCTGAATCGTGCGGTCGTCGCCGAGGCGTTCGTAGACGTGGTCCTGCAGGAAGCGCAGCAGCTTGACCTGCATGCTCAGCGGCATGTCGCCGATCTCATCAAGAAAAATTGTGCCACCTTCCGCTGCGGCGATACGCCCCTTGCGGTCACGAATGGCGCCGGTGAAGGCGCCGGCCCGGTAACCGAAGATCTCGGATTCGAGGAGAGTTTCGGGCAAGGCGCCGCAGTTTACGGTGATCAGAGGTCCTTTGCGTCGTGCACTGAGGATGTGGACCGCCTTGGCGATCAGGTTCTTGCCGGTGCCGGTTTCGCCGTGAACCAGAACACAGCTCTCGCTCGCGGCGATGGTGGGCAGGATCTCGAAGATGTGCCGCATCTGCGGATCGTCGGTCACGATGTCGGCAAACGGATGGTGGTGCTCCACGTCTTGCACCAGCTTGCGCACCCAGTTCATGTTGCGAATGGTTTCGACCCCGCCGATGACGCGGCCTTTGGCGTCGCGCAGCGCGGCGCTGGAAATGGTCACCGGTATGCGACGATCGCGCGAATCCCTCAATTCAACTGCCAAATTCACCACCGGTTGATCGGTTTTCAGCGTGTACTTCAGGGCGCAATTTTCGTGACAGATGTTGGCACGCAAAACTTCGTGGCATGGCCGGCCGAGCGCCTCCTCCTTGCGGATGCCGAGAATCTTCTCTGCCGCCTTATTGAAGGCGATGATGTGCATCTTGTCGTTCACGGCGAACACGCCGTCGGAGGTGCTGTTGAAGAGCAACTCCGCCAGCTCAGGGGTCACTTGTTCGGTGATGTGGGTGTTCGGCGCAGGAGAATCGCTTCCAGAGTTGCCCATGATTCCAGCTTCCCGGCTTGGTCTGAGGTTGTGTGGGCGAGATGCTTCGTCAAACGTAGTATTGACGCTACGATATTTCAACTCGGACGTTGCGGATACGCTCCTGTTTGAGCAGGAGCTATCCGCCAAAAAGAGACGTAACGCGTTTAATAGTAACAGATAAAGTCTGTTTTGAGTGTGTCCCGGTTATTGGTATACTCCATGCATTTTAGGCCTGTAAACCGTCCCCGATCGCATCGCACCATGGCGATCAGATGAGGCCGGACGGCGAAAGGGAGGTGTGTGGAAATGAAAAAAATTCTGATTGTCGACGACGAACCCCATTTGCGCCTGCTGTACGAGCTGGAACTGCGACGGGCGGGATATCAAACCATGACCGCCGCCAACGCCGAACAGTGCCTGGAATTTGTCGAGACCATGGACCCTGATCTGATTATTTTGGATATCCGCATGCCGGGTATGGATGGCATTGAGGCCCTGGACAAGATCATAGCGCTCCCCAAACGGGTGCCGATCATCATCCAGACCGCTTTCAGCAGCTACCGCGACAACTATCTCACCTGGGCGGCTGATGCCTATCTGCTCAAGTCCTCGAATCTGGATGAGTTGTTGGCAACCGTCCGTCGTCTCGCTCCTTTGCCAGTCCGGTCGCACGGGAAAATCGAAGTCACCGGCGCCGAACATCACGTTTAAAACCGAAAGGATCAGTCATGTCGAGCGAACTCCAAAAGGTCATGGCGGAAAATCGAGTTCTCCTGCAGGACGAGGTCTTTCTTCGCTTGAATGCCTCCGGCGTCTTGAACACACACGCGCTGGATGAAGAGCTGTTGCAAGGGCGGGTCGTCCTCTTGGTCGACAAGTTCCTGGCTTCATTGCAGAACACGCCGGAGGTCTTCGTTTCCTATGTTGAGTCGATCACCGACGAGCGCATCGACGAGGGTATCGTCGTGCACGAACTGCAGTTGGCCCTAATCGTACTGGAAGAGAAGGTCTGGCAGCTCGTCGTGGAATCGATTCCGCTCGAGGATCAAGTGCGCTGCCTCGGACTGATCACCTTGATCATCGGGACGGCGAAAGACCGGGTTGCTCATATCTTCCTCCACCATCTGGAGATGGTCGAGTCGGAGATCTCGTTCCTGCGGCGGCGGTCGGGTTTTCTGGAGCAGGGGACTGTCCCGGCTCCGGTCACGGAAGACGACCTGAATTGGCAAAGAGGAGCCGTGAAACCGGTCCACGAAATGGTCTGACGCGTCTGCGCATGCCTCAGTCACTTTGCGTCTCCCCGCCAACCTGGGTGTGTTGGCGGGGATGCGCATACGGCAATCGGTTCGTGCGGGGATCGGGTACTTTGAGTTTTCGCCCTATTCTTCAGCCTGCGCCTTCTCAGGAAAGGCTATGAACCGGCCGGTAGCCGTGGCCATGACCTCGTCGTTCTGCCGCAGTTCCGCCCCGAGGATCGACAAGGGTCCGCGGGTTTTCTCCAGCCAAGCGCATACGGTGGCGGTCTTGTTGATGAGCACCGGATGCAGAAAGCGGACTTCGAGTCTTGCCGTGAGACCAGGGGTGCCGTGCGCCATCAGGCAGTTGGTCATGGCGCCGTCCAGCAGGGCGGTGGTCACGCCGCCATGCAGCAAACCCGGATAGCCGGCGAAGTCGGCGCCACAGGGGAAATCCCCAACAACTGTTCCGCTGCCAATATCAAGGAACTCCATGGTTAGTCCATGCTCTTTGGATGGTTCGCAGACCCAACAATCGGGATGCCGCCGGGAACGGAGCGCAGCATAACCGGAAGGACCGTTAGTGGTCGCAGGCATTGGCTCCCTCCCAGATTTCACCAGCGAGATATGCGATCGCCCGGGATCCCATGCCACCGGCAAGGACCACGTCAGCACCCTGCCCGGCCAGCCAGGCGGGCAGTAACCCAGGTTCATGGAGCGGGGCGTCCACGGTTGTGCTGCTGGTGATTTTTTTGTTCTCTGCATCCCCATCGACCAGAGCAAAAAACTGACAGTGTCCGAAGTGGGGATCCAGGCTTCCTCGGGAAACGGGAATCGCGCTTCGCATGAGTCATCCTTTCGTAATTTGAAGATTGGCAAAATGCAGTTCGAGCCGATGCCAAATGGAGATCAAAACCTTGGGTTGCGCCTGGCGGAGAGTCGAGGATGACCCAGGAGTCACCCTGGGGCACATCCTTGACGTTTTCTAGTTATAAGCATATGCTCATAACGGGGGAAATTCAAGCCCGCAGGGGTGCCCCTGAGGCTACTGGAAGAAGTTTCCTTGGGGCTTTCCGGCAGAGGGCGCGGTTATGGTCGTGGCCGTGGCCGTGGAGGCGGTCGCTGATTCCTCGAATTGAATCGCAGATGGAGTGCGGATTTTCGAGCCTGCGTTGTGTGTCCTACTCGCGGAAAAGGGTTATTGGACCCAAAAAAGCGCAAGAATTCGTCCCCTCATCCCCTCGCCGTCCCCGATTAGTCCGCTATATTGTTCCGGTGTCACATTCCAGATCTCCCAACTCCCAGGAGCCGCCACATGGCCGCCAGTCCCAAACGTCTACTCACCGTCAATCCGCGCGGCTTTTGCGCCGGTGTCGAACGCGCCATCGAGGTCGTTGACCGCCTGCTCGAAACCCACGGCGCGCCTTTGTATGTGCGCAAAGAGATTGTGCACAACAAAGCGGTGGTCGAGGACTTCAAGGCCCGCGGCGTGGTTTTTGTGGAAGAACTCGACGAAGTGCCCAACGAGCAGACGGTGGTCTTCAGCGCCCACGGCATTGCGCCGGCGGTGCGGGATGAAGCGGTGCGCCGGGGCTTGCGGGCCATCGACGCCACCTGCCCCCTGGTGACCAAGGTCCACACCGAAGTCGTCAATCACGTGATCGAGGGCCATGAAATGGTGCTGATCGGCCACGCGGGCCACGATGAGGTGCTCGGCACCATGGGCGAGGCGCCGGGGCGCATCACCTTGGTGACCAGCGTGGAAGACGTGGCCAAGCTGCCCTTCGCCGACGATGCCGCGGTGGCCTGCGCGACCCAGACAACCCTCAGCGTTGATGAAACCGGGGAAATTGTCGAGGCGCTGCGGGCACGGTATGCGAATCTGGTCGAACCGCCCAAAAGCGACATCTGCTATGCGACCCAGAACCGGCAGGATGCGGTCAAGGCCCTGGTCGGTGAAGGCATCAGCCATCTGTTGGTGGTCGGTTCGCGCACCAGCAGCAACAGCCGTCGTTTGTGTGAGGTGGCCATCAATATGGGGGTGCCCGCTTTCCTGATCGATGGCCCCGAGGACATCGACATGGAGGACTTGACGGGAGCCGGGGATTTGGGCCTGACGGCAGGAGCCTCGGCACCGGAACATCTGGTCCAGGCCGTCGTTGCGCGCCTCGCCAGTGAGGGCTGGGAGGCCGAAGAATTGGTGACTTTGGAAGAAAATGTGCGCTTTAGTCTGCCTCAAGAGTTGAAATAGAACAAAATATCTGTCGCAGGACAAATGTTGTCCTTAATATCTATTAAGATTTGCATCGAATAAACTTTGACATGCGCAGTTAGCACAACTATCCTGAACAGGTCCCATTTTTCCCTTTTGTCTCCCGATGATAAGAAGAGATCCGTCATGGAAAAGAAGCTTTACGAAATGCAGGCCGAGCTCTGCAAAACCCTGTCCAATCCCAAGCGCCTCGAGATCCTCGACATTCTCAAAGAGCGCGAAGAGATTTCCGTGAATCATCTGGCCGAGATGCTGGAGATCCCCAAAGCCAACACCTCCCAGCACCTGGCTGTCTTGCGCCAGGCGGGCGTGGTGGCCACCCGTAAGGACGGCATCAACGTCTACTACAGCCTGCGTTCGGCCAAGATCTCCGAAGCGTGTTCGCTGACGCGCCAGATCCTGTTGGAGCGCCTGGAAGATCACGTGAGTCTGTCGGATTTGATCAAGCAGAACGGCCAGTAGAATCAACTTGCCTTGGCCCCGGTGTGCGCGGAATCAGCGCCCCGGCGATAGCCCATGAAAATGGCGCTCCAGGTTATCTGGAGCGCCATGTTTTTTGTGAATTTCCTGATCCCTACCGGTAGGTCGCCTTCAGGTGACCAAACGATTCTTCCGTCGTCCCCACGGCTTCCTGCAATTCGATGGACAGTGTTGCCGGGCCAGAGGCGGGCACCAACCAGACGAAGGGTTCGCTGAAATCGGTCGGCCAGGACATGAGTCCACCCCACACCTTGTACGGGCCCAGGTCTGCCGGTTCGGTCGCCAGGTCCCAGGTCGCTGTCCACTTGCGACAAGCATCCGGCGCCAAAGTCATTTCGCCCGGCACGTACATAAAGAAGTCGGGATGGGAATAAACGCTCTGGGTATCGTAGTCGGCGGGGTCGGCACTGCCCGGAGTGGTCACAAAGATGGCGTCCGGGTATTCGACAGGCCAAATCAAGGTCGTGGTTTCGGTGCTGATGTTTTTGACAATGGTTTCGAATTGAACAGTTTCACCCAGGCCATAGATGCTCTTGTCGGTGGCCAGGGTGATCTCGTAGGAGCCGTCGACAATCGTGATGCTGTTGCTGTATCCCGCCGTCAGGTCGCACTGGGCCGTAGCTGTGCCGATACATAGAACAAGAATACATGCGGTGATGATCGCTCTGGTTGCCATGGTGTCGCCCTTCCCATAAATGTCATTCGGTAGCTAAATTCGTGACTCACAATACTTCCTGACTCACATTACAAAGAGTCGGAGACACACGTGGGGTTCCCAAAATAATTTTATGAATCTATGGAAGTATCCAAAAATGATCAAGAATTCTGATTCTCCGTGGCTGCCGAATCAAGAAAGCCCAGGACCAGGCGCCGGACTTCGTCGTCCTTGAAATCTGCCGAGGAGGCGGACAACACTTGGGCCACCAGGTCATCCGGAGTCAATGACTCGCGTTCGTCGATGTACTTGTGGCTGGTCAGGAATTCCCGGAGGGCCTCTTTGTTCTCGGACCGAAAACGAGGGATCTCGCCTTCAATGACGGCGGCTAGGAATTTGGCGGCATCGGCGTGGAGTGATTCCATCAGGCGAATCGCGGGCGCCATGAACTTGTCAGTGAAGGCCCGGCTGTCCTGGAGAACTTCCCGGTTCAGGGGCCGGTTGCGGCCGGTGCGCCAGAGGTCCACAAAGTGGCGGTACATCTCTCCTCGCGCCGATATTCCATCGCCTTCAGTTTTCGTGAACCGTCCGGCCTTGACCAGGTCGGGACCGAGGCGATGCCACCGGCCCAGGGTTTCGATACCGGCGACCATCAATCGGTGCACGAGGGCCAGGTCGCCCGGAGACAGGTAGAAGACGTGTGCCTCATTCGGATCGCGCCGGGGGTCGAGGGTGGGCACGGCCAATTGGCGGCCGTAGGTCGCGGCATCCTGCCCATTCCAGGCGGGGATGGCGGGCAGGGGAGTTGCCGCGAGTTGGGCCGGCGTAGCGGCGGCACTCACTTTTCGAATGGCACCCAGGTCGATCAAATGGGGCGTGGCCAGTCCGGCCTCGGCGAGAGCCAGAGTCCACGCGCCCACATCGCTGGGATTGCTGGTCAGGTAGAAGATCTGCCGACCCGAGACAGCGGCCAGTTTGCCCAGGGCCGTGGCGATGGCGGCGAAGCGAACGGGATCGCTGGCGGTCAGGGCCTCGTCCAGGAACAGGGGCAGGCGAACATCGCCTTCGGACCGGTTGAGGAAGGCCAGCCGGGCGGCCAACAACAGTTGGGCGCGGGTGCCGCCCGAGAGTTGTTCGAGCTCCAACCGTTCGCCGTTTTCGCCCAGAGCGACAAAGTTGGGCGCTTCTTCCTCACCGATGATTCGCAAGGCGTAACGCCCGCCGGTGAAATCTCCCAGCAACCGATTCATCTCCTGCAGGACAGGCGGCATGGTGTCCCGCTCATGCTCGCCGGCCACGTCAGCCAAAAGCATGCGGGCGGCCAGACCCAGGCGCTGCGAGTCCAGCAGGTCCGAGATCCGGTCGTTCTCCTTCTCAACGGCCGCACTGGCGAGTTCCAGTTCTCGGCCGGCCCGGGCCGATTTGATACGCTGTTCCAGGGCGCCAATTTCCTGCATCAGGCCGTCAGGAGATGCGGCTTTCACTTCTTCTTCGGCCGCAAAAGACAGCAGTTCTTCGTCCGTCAAAGCCAACAAAGCCTGGGCCGTTTCGTCTTCGAGTATCGCGGCCTCGCGTGCACGGGCTTCGGTCGCCAGTCGTTGCTCGTCGCTCAAGCGCTCCCAGTCCGGCAGGGCCGAGACAAGGTGGGCGACCAGCACGGCCACCTCTTCAGCGCTTGCTTCACCGCCGGCCAATCCCAGGCGCAACAGAAGGCGGTGGCGCTCGTCCTGGACGCCGACCAGATGGGACTGCTCCAACCGCAAGGCCTTCTCATCGATGGCCAGGGCGTCTTGCCAGCGGGCCGTTTCGATTTGGCGGGCCTGGATTCGTTTTTGGGCTGCTTGCACGTCAGTCAAAGTATCGCCGGCCTTTTCGCCCAGGGTGTTCAGGCAGGCACCGGCCGCGCGGCAGGCTGCTGCGGCGGCCTGTGTGTCATGATCCCGGGTGCCCTGAGCCTGGGCGTGAAGGTCGGCAGAATCGCGCCACCGGCGCAAACGATCCCACTCGTGAGCGACATCAGAGCTGTCGCGAGCCGGATCTTGCTCGTACTTCGCCAGCAAAAGGCGGCGCTGTTCATCGGCCTGACGGCGTTGGCGCTCGGCCTCCTGACGGCGCTGGTGCAGGACATCGCGCGCCTCGGCCCGCGTTTGGCGGGCACCGGTGGCGAAGCCCGCCGACTGCAAGGTGTCGCCCACCAGCTTGTGGCCCTCGGCTGTGGACCATCCCGATGGCAGCGGCGTTCCCACGGCTTGACTGTATTGCTCGTATTGCCGGCGGGCAGCGGCGTACTGGCGCCGTGCCCAGAGGTATTGGGCCATAAAGACCCCGCCTGCACTGGCGCAGCCAACGGCAACCGCCGTTTGGTTCATGACGAACAACAGGGTGCCGGCACCAAGCCCCAACAGGCCAAGGATGAGACCCGTTGGCCCGGGAGAAACCAGCGCCAAAAACGGAAGGGCGGTTTCGCTACTGGAGTCGGGAGATTCTGGCGGATCTTCCAGGGCAGCCAGGGCCACATCCTGGGCCTCGAGGCGGGCTTCGAGTTGGACCTGTTTTCCGTTTTGGGAAATGAGCTGGCGGACGGCGTCAACAGATCCGGGGTCCATCGCTGCTTCGACAAGCTCAGGGGCCAGATTCCGGCGTGCGGCCTCCACCGCTGCGGTGGCGGTGTCGAAAAGCCGGGCCGACGATTGGGCCGCCTTGTCGGTTTCTTCGGCAGCGGTGATGAGCAATTCCAGGGAAGTGGTGTCGCCTTTGATCTCCGCCGCGGATATCTTTGCTCGCCTTTGGTCGATTTGTTCGGTGAGGTCGGCCACCGAGCGGGTCAGGGCACCAAGGCGTTGGTCAAGGCCAGCCAATTGGTCGTCGTCGTCATCCCGGGTCTGGTTCGTGCCCGCTGGCAACTCGACCAGCTGGGCGGTGAGCTCCTCCTGCTTGCGGTCCCATTGGTGGCAAGCCAGGGCGGCCTGCAGTTGGGTCAGCTTGAGGCGGGCTTGTTCGGCGCTCCGGAGTTCGGCCCTCAATGAAGCGAGCCCCCGTTCCTGGCCGGCCAGAATTTCCTGGTTTTTTTCACAAAGACCGAGGGTCTTGGTTTTTTCGCGCAGCGGCGTCTGCGCCAGCTTGAGTCGCTGACTCTCATCGGCGAAAGAAGCCCGGACCGGTTCCAGCGCAAAGCCACCGGCCATTTGGCGCCGCAATTCAGTCGCCAGGAGATGTTCGTCAGCCCCGGATTTTTCGCGGTGCAGATCCAGCAAACCCAGGCGGTAACAAGTGGCCAGATGAGCGGCCGGCAGCGCCGGGCCACCAGTATCCTGACCGTCGCGTTGCCAGGGCTCACTCACATCGGCGGCGCGATTGGCCCGCAACGAGCCCTTGGCATCGGCAAATACCGCGCCGACCTGAAAGGGCACCGGCGCCCGCTCGTCTGGCCACAGCAGCAACCGCACCGCCCGTACGATTGACGATTTTCCCGACTCGTTGGGGCCAATGATCAGGTTGACCCCAGGTTGCGCGTCGATGGCGAAGGGAGGCTGGAGGCCTGGCATCCGGTCCATCTGCAAGCGGGTCAGGTGCAGACCGGCGGAGCGACTCATGCCGAACCCTCCGCCGATTGGTCCAGCAGGGCGTTCAAAGCCTGGCGCCCGGCCCGGATCAGGTATTCACGGGCCATCTGATCAGTCGCCTGTGATTCGGCAAACTCGCGTGGCAGCAAAACTTCGTCGAATTGGCGCCGGGCCTGCCGCACGAGATCGTCTGCGGCGGGATCTTTCATCTCCAGAGCCAAAATGCGGCGGGCCAGGAGACCCGGCGGGTCCTGACGCCCGGCCAATTCCTGCAGGTCCAGCGGCAGGTTGAAATCTGCGGTGATCTTGTCGATGAAGAGCCAGCAGTCGTCAATTTTTGAAACCATGGCCTGGGATTGCAACTTGCGGACGGCCTCTTGCAGGGCGTGTGCGGCGACATGGGTCCCGGTCAAAGTGATGCGCAGGCCCAGAGCCAGCAGCGGGTACTGCGGGTCGATCGGTGGCAGGCACGTTTCGGCAAAAGTGTAGAGATGGCGGCGCAGAACGGCGACCGGATCGGCCACAAGACTATCGGGACCATCGGGACTATTGGGATTATCGGGATTACCGAGTGCCAGTTCCTCAACCGACAATTCGACGTGTTCCCATCGGAGCGGGGCGATGATCCGCCGTTCCCACTGGATGGATTCATTGGCGCCAACGGTGGCCAGGACCGGTCCGTGAGCACCGGTTTCGGTGGGTGGCACGGCACCGATCGAACCGAGATAAAATGGTCGCGCCGGATTTTCCGGCGTGGGCGTGGCGTCAGGCGCATGAATGTGACCCAAAGCCCAGCCGTCGTAGCCCAGGTTTTGCAACTGACCCGAGTTGACCGGCGCATACCGGCTCTTGGCGACATCCAGATCGGCGTGCAGCAGGCCGATAGTCACCACGCCCGTCTGTGGTGCCGGCGGAGTTTGGAGCAAGGGGCTGTCGCTGTGGTGGGGGGCGGGAAAGGACCATCCGGCCAAACGCACCTGTGGTGTGATATCTGCACTGCTCCACGTGCCGTTGCGACCAAGCAAATGCAGCCCCGCAATCGAATCGGCCAGCAGGGGCATGATGTGGGTGTCGTGATTGCCCGCCACCGCCACGATTTTTATTCCGGCCTCGAGCAGTGGAGCCAGGCTGGCTTCGAGTTGGGCGCGGGCTTCAAAAAGGTTGTTTTCCGCGTGGACCAAATCACCGGCAAAAGCGACCGCGTGCACTTTTTCCGCACAGGCGAGGTCGACAGTCCGCTGCAAGGTTGTCACGGGGGCCAGATCTTCAGGTGTCGGCCCGCCGCCGGCGCCGATATCATCCGGAATCCGCGACGCACGCCGGCCCAGGTGCATGTCACCGACAAAGAGAATTTTGACTGGGGAAGCGGGCGTCATCCAGGCTCCATATGCGATAAAAAAACTGACCGCTCCATTATGGAGTGGCCGGTGCGCAGAGTCCAGTGATTCCGATCTATTCCAGCAGCTTGAGGATCTCCATGGCGTCGTCCATCTGAGCCTGAATCTTCTCGTGGAATTCCAGGGTGCCTTCCATGGTCAGTCCCAGCAGTTTCAGGGCAGCGGGGTCGCATTCCGTGGGCGCCCAGGCCCCGGGTGCGCCGAAGTCCAACTGGTAGGAGATCACGTCAGCCACATGGACCAGGGCTGTCAGTTGGGGCGCCTTGGTGGACGAAGCCGGATTGTGATGGAACTGCACGGCGTCAACCACGGTCGGGGGAAAATCCCAGGCCCGGAAAATGGCCTTGCCGATGGTGGCGTGATTGATCTGGTAGAGCGCTTTTTCGCATTCGTACCAGCTCAGGTGCTGCTCCGTGGCGACGGTGCAGACTTCCTGAAAATCCTCTTCGAAATAGCGCTTCTCGATCAGCTTGCCCACATCATGCAACAGCCCGACCATGAAGGCTTCGTCTTGTTGCTGAAACTTCAATTCGGTCGCCAGTACCTTGGTGATGGTGGCCACGGCGATGCTGTGCTTCCAGAAATCCAGCATGTTCACGCCGTCGGAATCTTCGTCGGCAAAATAGTCAAAGACACTGATGGCCAGGGCGGCACTGCGCACGGCCCGGAAGCCGAGTACGACCACGGCCCGGCTGATCGTATTGATCTGTTTGGAATAGCCGTAGAAGGCGCTGTTGACCAGGTGCAATATCTTGCTGGTCAGGGCCTGGTCCTGGGTGATGATTTCGGCAATTTCCGGGACCGCCACGTTGGGGTCCTGCATTTTCTGAAAAAGCATCTGATAGATGACCGGCAGGGTCGGCACATCCTTCACCACGACTTTCAGTTCGCGGGGATGGATGTCCATCAATGATTTATGGAGAACCGCGCTCAAGGTGAGCTCCTGTTCTGGGCGGACCATTAGGTGATTTCTTTAAAAATATATCGACTGCTAAGCTGATCCCTTGAGAGGATTTATGAGGCAGATCAGGGCCCAAAGACGAGATATGGGCCATCAGGGGCCCTTTTGGTCACTTTCCCAATCAGAGCAGCGCAAAGGGCACCGTGGCCCAAAACAGCCGCTTGCAGCGCTTCCGCTTTGCCGGACGGTACCGAAACGAGCAGGCCGCCGCTGGTCTGGGGATCGTTCAAGAGCCCGATCATGTCCTGTCCGACACCCTCGCCGAAATGCACATTCGGGTTGACGAACGCCGCGTTGGACTTGGTGCCGCCGCAGGTGAAGCCTTCGCCACACAGCTGGACCGCTTCGGGCAGCTGGGGCAGTGCCGCCGGATCAATATGCAGCGTCAGGCCCGAACCCCGGGCCATTTCCAGGCCGTGGCCCGTCAGGCCAAAACCGGTCACATCGGTACACGCGGTGGCGCCCAAATCGAACAGGATCTCGCCACAGCGATTGAGGGTGGTCATGCAGGTGACCAGGGCCTGGTATTGGTCTTCGCTGAGGCGCCCTTTTTTCATGGCCGCCACCAGAGCGCCGGTGCCCAGGGGTTTGGTCAGCACCAAAAGGTCGCCCTCCTGGGCGGTGCTGTTGCGCAAAATTTTGTCCGGATGCACTTCGCCGGTCACGCTCAGGCCAAACTTCACTTCGTCGTCGCGCACGGTATGCCCGCCAGCTACGGCACAGCCGGCTTCGGCACAGGTCTCGCCGGCACCGGCCAAAATTTCACCCAGCACCTCGTTGGGCAACCCGGCCGGGGGATACCCCAGCAGGTTCAACGCCATCAGGGGCGTGCCACCCATGGCGTACACATCGCTGATGCTGTTGGCCGCGGCGATCCGACCGAACGTGCGCGGGTCGTCGACCACCGGCGTGATGAAGTCGGCGGTGCTGACGATCGCCTTGTCTGCGGTCAATTGGTAGACGCCGGCATCGTCGGCGGTGTCGAAACCCACCAAAAGGTTGGGCCCGGCTGCGGCCTGGATTGGCTCAAGTATCTGTGACAAGTCCCCCGGACTCAGTTTCGCCGCTCAGCCAGCGCTTTTGGCGAAACGGGTCAGGGCAATGCGTTCATTCAACGACATGTTCACCTCCTGCCATGGGTTGGGTGAGGGCATGATAGGAATATTCCGAGCTGCTGCCACCTATTTGCCGCCGGTCTTGTTATTTACCGCCGGTCTTGGCTTCCAGCTTGGCCCAACGATCCTTCAGGGTCGTGGTCCGGTTCCAGACCATCTTTTCGGGAGTCGAGTCTTTGCTGTCGATGCAGAAGTAGCCTTGCCGCATGAACTGGCAACGGAAACCCACTTCCTTGCCGGCCAACCCGGGCTCGAGCTTGGCCTGCACCACTTCCAGCGAATCCGGATTCAGGTTGGCAATATAATCGCCGCCCTCTTCAGGGAAAGGCTCCTTGAACAGGTTGTCATACAACCGCACCTCGGCATCAATCGCATGAGTGGCCGAGACCCAGTGCAGGGTGCCCTTGACCTTGCGGCCATCAGGCGAGTCGCCGCCACGGGTGGCCGGATCATAGGTGCAACGCAACTCGATGGGGTTGCCCTCGTCGTCCTTGATCACTTCGTCACACTTGATGAAGTAGGCGTTCTTGAAGCGCACCTCGTTGCCCAGTTTCAGGCGGAAGAACTTGCGCGGTGCCTCTTCGCGGAAATCTTCCTGCTCGATGTACAACTCACGCGAGAAAGGCACCAGGCGCGTGCCGGCGCTTTCGTCTTCGGGGTTGTTGGCAATTTCGATCTCTTCGACCTGATCTTCGGGATAATTGGTGATCACGACCTTCAACGGTTTGAGCACCGCCATCACCCGGTTGGCCGTCTGGTTCAGCTCTTCGCGGATCGACCACTTGAGCAGGTCCAGGTCCACGGTCGAGTCGCGCTTGGCCACGCCGATGCGGTCGTTGAACTTCTTGATCGATTCGGGCGTGTAGCCCAGGCGCCTGAGACCACTGATGGTCGGCATGCGCGGGTCGTCCCAGCTTTCGACCAGACCTTCCTGCACCAGGCGCAGCAGCTTGCGCTTGCTCATCACGGTGTAGGTCAGGTTCAGGCGGGCCATCTCGATTTGCCGCGGTTTGTAGGGCACCGGCAGGTTCTCGATAAACCAGTCATACAGCGGCCGGTTCACCTCGAATTCCAACGTGCACAGGGAGTGGGTGATGCCCTCGATGGCGTCGCTCTGCCCGTGGGCAAAATCATAGAACGGGTAGATGTTCCACTTGTCGCCGGTGCGGTGGTGGTGCGCCTTGCGGATGCGGTACAACAACGGGTCGCGCATCTTCATGTTGGCGTGGCCCATGTCAATCTTGGCCCGCAGCGTGTACTGGCCTTCTTCGAATTCGCCGTCTTTCATGCGTGCAAAAAGGTCCAGGCTTTCGGCGGCCGGTCGGTCGCGGTCCGGGCTGGGCCGCCCGGCTTCCTTGACGGTGCCGCGATACTTGCGAATCTCTTCGTCGGTCAAACTGCAGACGAACGCCTTCCCATTGTCGATCAGGTGCACCGCCCATTCATAGAGCGTGTCGAAGTAGTCCGAGGCGTAGAACTCGCGATCTTCCCAGTCGGCTCCCAGCCAGCGCAGGTCCGCCTTGATGGAGTCGACGTATTCGGTCTCTTCCTTCTCGGGGTTGGTGTCGTCGAAACGCAGGTTGAACTTGCCGCCAAATTCCTGGGCCACGCCATAGTTCAGCAGGATGGCCTTGGTGTGGCCGACGTGCAGGTAGCCGTTGGGCTCGGGTGGAAACCGGGTGTGCACCCGACCCTCGTTGAGGCCGGCAGCAAGGTCGTTTTTGACCTGAACGCGGATGAAATCCGACTTCTCGGAGGATTCCTCGGCGGAGGTATCGAGTTCGCGATCGTCGCTCATGGCGGCAACTGCCTTTCGGGGCGCGGGATTCGGCTTGAATGC
>RCNC010001751.1_pt1 | contig 14677 bp, 10 predicted proteins | sample 2041301 | NCBI WGS metagenome assembly RCNC01 (sample SAMN09708231, study PRJNA481090) | Marine sediment metagenome, whole genome shotgun sequencing project. | biome: marine sediment; feature: ocean; material: sediment; isolation source: Sewage treatment plant 13A marine sediment (STP13A) ... | reverse complement strand
CGATAGCGATGGAGAAAGAGCTGAGGTTTGCGATAAGGGAAGGTGGCCGCACAGTGGGCGCAGGCGTTGTTAGCGAAATAATTGAATAAGCCAAAGGAGTTTTCCTTGTGAGAATAATTGTTACCCTTGCATGTGGTGAATGCAAAAGAAGAAATTACACGACGACAAAAAATAAACGGACAACGCCTGATAAGCTGGAGTTTAGTAAATACTGTAGATTCTGCAGAAAGCATACTTTGCATAAAGAGACCAAATAAAGAGCTTTTAATTTTGGACTTTTTACGAGACCGTCAAAATTGAGTGTCGTAAAGTAAATAAACAGGTTGCTTTAACAAACGATTTTGCAGGCCAGTAGCTCTAACGGTAGAGCGTCGGACTCCAAATCCGGGTGTTGGGGGTTCGAATCCCTCCTGGCCTGCCAATTTTTAAAGGCAAAGCTCAAAGCCTGTGGCATGGGTTAATTGAGTTCCATGGCCGTTTTAACTTTGAGCTTTTAACCGTTTTAGGAGAGAAAGTGGGACGCTTACAAAGAAAAAAAGCATCAAGTGTAAAGAAAAAAAAAGCTAAAGTGCCGGGATCATTGCCGGCTGTAAAAGATGCTTCCTTAAAACCGGTTGATGGTTTTATTAAAGAAAAGAAAAAGAAACAAGTTACTAAAGCAATTACCAAAACCGCAGCAGGAAAACAAAAAAGTAATTTTATTACCAGTAGCATTCAGTTTCTCAGGGAAGTTAAGTTTGAGCTTAAAAAAGTAACATGGCCTACACGCAAGCAGACAATGGGATCTACAGTCGTAGTGATTATTCTGGTTACAATAATAGCATTTTTTCTTGGTGCTGTGGATATAGGCCTGTCGAGTCTGGTACGGTTGGTTCTTCAATAGAATAAGGAGAGAATTGAGTGGCGCTTAAATGGTACATAGTTCATGTCTATTCTGGTTTTGAAAGCAAGGTCAAGTCCGCCCTTGAAGAAAATATGGCTTCTTCGCCTTATCCGGAAAAATTTGGCAAGGTTCTTGTGCCGACGGAAGAAATTGTTGAACTTGCTAAAGGAAAAAGGAAGACTTCTTCTAGAAAATTCTATCCCGGATACATACTTGTCAGGATGGAACTGGATGATGAGACATGGCACATTGTAAATAGCACACCTAAGGTTACCGGATTTTTAGGCGGCAGGGAAAAGCCGACACCGATTTCAGATGAGGAAGCAGACCAGATCTTAAACCGTATGGAGGCAGGCAAACTAAAACCCCAGCCCAAATACTTTTTCGAATCAGGTGACGAAATTCGTGTAGTTGACGGGCCTTTTACAAACTTCAACGGCACTGTGGAAGAAGTCAACCCTGAAAAGGGGAAGATTAGGGTTTTAGTCAGTATTTTCGGTCGTTCAACACCGGTAGAACTAGAATTTGTTCAAGTCGCAAAGATATAAGGAACAGGTATAGACCTGAGAAAGTCTACACGTTTTCCAATACAAACGGGAGTAAAAAGAAAAAATGGCAAAAAAAGTTATGGTAATGATAAAACTGCAGGTTGAGGCAGGTAAGGCTAATCCATCGCCTCCGATTGGTCCTGCTTTGGGGCAGCATGGCGTAAATATAATGGATTTTTGCAAGGCATTTAATGCCAGGACTGCAAATGATGTAGGGATGATTATACCTGTTGTTATTACCGTATTTCAGGATAGGTCATTTACGTTTATTACAAAAACACCACCTGCATCAATCCTGTTGAAAAAAGCGGCTAAAATAGCAAAAGGAGCAGGTGATCCAAAGCGTGACAAGGTTGGCACAGTTAATCGTAAACAGGTGGAAGAGATAGCCAACCTGAAAATGGTTGATTTGAATGCCTGTGATTTGGAAGCAGCCTGCCGGATAGTGGAAGGTACGGCCAGGAGTATGGGAATTGATGTTGAAAAATAAGGAGTGAATTAGAAAGATGCCTAAACGGGGTAAGAAATATATTGAATCAAGAAAGAAGATAGATAATAAAAATGATTTTAACGAGGCTGTAAAGCTGATTGTAGATTCATCTTTTGCAAAATTTGATGAGACTGTTGATATTGCTGTCCGACTTGGCGTTGATCCGCGACATGCTGATCAAATGGTGCGCGGGACGGTTGTGCTGCCAAACGGTCTTGGCAAAGAGGTAAAAGTGCTGGTATTTGCAAAAGGAGAAAAAGAAAAAGAGGCCACGGATGCAGGGGCAGATTTTGTGGGAAATGAAGATCTGATTGAAAAGATAAAAGGAGGATGGTTCGGTTTTGATAAAGCTGTAGCCACGCCGGATATAATGGGGACTGTTGGAAAGATAGGGAGAATTTTAGGCCCACGGGGTCTCATGCCCAACGCAAAGACCGGAACTGTTACTTTTGATATTGAAAGAGCGGTTAACGAACTAAAATCAGGCAAGATAGATTTCAGGGTTGAAAAAGCAGGTATTATTCATGCACCTATGGGCAAGGTCTCATTCGGAGCAGAGAAGGTAGCTCAGAATGTTACCGCATTTTTAGAAACGGTAGTACGTCTCAAACCGGCTTCAAGTAAAGGAACCTACCTGAAGGGTATCGCCATATCAACTACGATGGGGCCTGGAATTAAAATAGACACTTCCACTGTTAAAGATTTAATAAAATAAGGTTAAGCGTTCACAGGTACCGCTTTGCGCGTGGTCAGTGCAACCAGTATAGCAGCGATAGCTGATCGCCATGATTACGCACATTTGCAGCACCTGTAAATGCTTACAGGACGGATATTGTTCAATCTTTTTATTACGAATGGGCGTGAACAGATAAAAATAAAGTAATTTAATAATTCCTGTCAAAGACCGTAGGTACGCTTGAGTTGACTTTAGAATATAGCGTTTAATTGGTACTCCATGCCTGCATAGACAGTTATGATGATTTGTTATTTATGATTGAAACAACAGAAGTTTGTTTGGGGTCAATCACAGTCAAAAAACGCAAATCGCCTTTGGTTTTTTACAGGTCAGGAAAGGGGGTGTTGTTAAGACGTGAAAATAGATGAGAAAAAAAGAATTGTTGAAGAACTCCATGAAAAATTCTCAAAATCAGAAGTTGTAATCCTGACCGATTATAAAGGTCTTGATGTTGATACTATCAATGATTTGCGGAAAAAGCTGAGGGAATCACAGATTCAATACCAGGTGGTTAAAAATTCTCTTTTGATCAGAGCTTCCAAAGATACTGATGTTGAATTGATAAAAGACAATTTCAAGGGACCAAGTGCAATTGCACTGAGCTTTGAAGATCCGGTTTCACCTGCAAAGGTTTTGACTAAGTTTGCGGACGAAAATGAAAAGCTCGAAATTAAAGTAGGGGTCATGAACGGAAAGGTGCTTGATATAAGCGCAATTAAGGCTCTTTCGGCTCTGCCTTCCCGTGAAGTACTCATCGGGCAGTTGCTTTTCGTAATGAATGGTGTGCCCACTGGCTTTGTAAGAGCTCTTGTCGACATACAAAGACGGTTGCTTAATGTAATAGTGGCAATTAAAGAACAAAAAGAGGCTGCATGAGGAATTACTGGATAGTTAAACCGGACTCAATTTCATTCAATTAAAATAGAAAACAGGCAAAAAAAAATATTTTTTTTGCATATTTGTCGATTAAGTATGATGAATTTGTAAAAAACCGAATTCATCAGGTGTTAGATTTTAGTCCCGATCATGTGGGGTCAGGTTTTTAAAATTAACCAATGAACAGATAATTAAAACGTTTTGCAAAAAATGGTTTCTTATTTTTTACAAAACTATCAAATATTATAGTGGAGGAAAAATAAAATGGCTAAAATTACAAAAGAAGATGTAATAGATTTTATAGCGAACATGTCAGTGCTTGATCTATCTGAGCTTGTTAAGGAAATGGAAGAGAAGTTCGGGGTATCGGCTGCTGCTCCTGTTGCAATGATGGCTGCAGGGCCCGCAGGTGATGCAGGAGGCGCTGCCGCGGAGGAGCAAACAGAGTTTGATGTTATTTTGACAGCATTTGGTGATAAGAAGATTCAGGTTATTAAAGAAGTCAGAGCTATTACCGGCCTCGGGCTAAAGGATGCTAAAACCCTTGTAGATGAGGCTCCAAAGCCGGTTAAGGAAGGTATTTCAAAGGATGAGGCAGAAAAAATCAAGAGCCAGCTTGAAGAAGCTGGAGCTCAGGTTGAGGTAAAGTAGAAAAACAAGAATATCCTTGATGGCGTCGTAAAAAAGCCCCATCTACTGCGTTGCAGCAGTTTTTCAGACACTCGGCATACTACACGTACTGCCTCGTTTATGAAAAAACACTGCGCCTCTTTATCCCGCTGATTTTTAGCGGGGTACATGGAACTTTTTACTTGACCATCAATCTTGATGGTTTCGTGAAAAGTAAAAACTACTTTTTAAGAAACGTTTTAAGTGTATGATAAAACATACAATTACATTAACCTAAAACCTAAGACTTAACACCTAAAACCTGATGAATTCGATTTTTTACAAATTCATCAATTTCTGGGAGAAGCCATGTCCAAAAGTCCTTTGGCAATTAAGCGCATAAGAAAAAACTTTGGCAGTATAAAGAAAATCATTGAAATCCCTAACCTTATCGGAATGCAGAGGGAATCATTTAAACGGTTTTTACAAATGGATGTTCCTCCGGAAAAACGTGAGAATGTCGGTTTGCAGGCCGTCTATAAATCAGTTTTTCCTATTAAGGATTTTACCGGAAGTGCTTCCCTTGAATTTGTTTCATACAGGTTTTCAGAGATGAAGCACAGTGTGGAAGAATGTATTCACCGGGGGATGAGCTATGAAATCCCCCTGCGCATTACTGTCAGGCTGGTCGTATATGATATAGATAGTGAAACAGGGGTTTCAAATATTCGCGACATTAAAGAGCAGGAGATTTATTTTGGCACACTTCCTTTAATGACGGAAAAAGGTACATTTATCATAAACGGGACAGAGAGGGTCGTAGTCAGCCAACTCCACCGCTCATCCGGCGTTTTTTTCGATCATGACAAAGGGAAGTCACATTCGAGCGGTAAAATTATTTACAGCTCCAGAATCATCCCTGTTCGTGGTTCATGGATCGATATGGAAATAGATCCAAAGGATGTTGTGCATATCAGGATCGACAGAAGACGTAAGTTTCCGGTTACGATTTTATTTAAAGCTTTTGGTTACAGTGTTGATGATATTCTTTCCTTTTTTTATAAAACTGAAAAGATTATTCTTAGCGGCAAGAGTATTTATAAACAGTTTAATGCCGATCTCATCAAGGGGCAGCGAATCGGCAAGGATATTAAAGATCCGGAAACCGGTGATATCCTTGTTAAGAAGGGTCGGATAATTACACAGAAGGCAAATAAAAGACTTCAGGCCACCAAGGCCGAAATGATCCGGATATCGGAGTCTGATATTATAGATAAAGTGGCTGCCCATACCATAATCAATCCTGAAACTGGAGCGCCTATTCTCAAAGCCAATGAAAGCATTGATGAAGAAATACTTTTGAAATTAAGAGATGTCGGTATTTCAGAATTTGAAGTGCTGTTTATTGACATGGTGTCCACCAGCGACTCTATTTGCAAGACCCTATTGCTCGATAAGGTTGAAACCAAAGAGGAAGCCATTATCGAAATATATAGAAGACTCAGGCCGGGAAACCCTGCAACACCTGAAGTGGCCCAGGCATTTGTTGACAACTTATTTTTTAAGACAACCTATTATGACCTTTCATATGTTGGCCGTCTGAAAATCAAGCAGCGCCTTGGCATTAAAAGTTCGATTGATCTCAGAACTCTCAGAAAAGAAGATATACTCCTTACGGCCAAAGCCCTTATATCTCTAAAAGATACACAGGGAGCTGTTGATGATATCGATCATCTTGGCAACCGGCGTGTCAGAGCTGTGGGAGAGCTTCTTGAAAACCAGTATCGTATAGGACTGGTTCGTATGGAACGGGCCATTAAAGAACGGATGAGCCTTCAGGAAGTCGATGCGCTTATGCCGCACGACCTCATTAACCCAAAACCGGTTTCTGCTGTAGTTAAAGAGTTTTTTGGGACCAGCCAGCTGTCACAGTTCATGGATCAGACAAACCCACTTTCAGAGACGACCCACAAAAGGCGGCTTAGTGCGCTTGGGCCGGGCGGGCTTACCCGTGAACGCGCAGGGTTTGAAGTAAGAGACGTACATCCGTCCCATTACGGCAGGATTTGCCCTATCGAAACCCCTGAGGGACCGAACATCGGGCTTATTGTATCCCTGAGCACTTATGCAAGGGTTAATAATTACGGATTTATTGAAACACCATACAGGGTTGTCGAAAACGCAACCATTTCAAAAAAAGTAAAGTTCTTTGATGCATTTGAAGAAAGAGAACACCCTATTGCTCAGGCGAATGCTCTTGTAGATGAAAAGGGTGAATATGTTAATCCGCTTGTTACGTCACGTGTGGCAGGTGAGTTCATGATGGTTAAGCGTGATGATATAGAACTTATGGACATATCTCCCAATCAGCTGGTGAGCGTCTCAGCCTCTCTTATTCCTTTCCTGGAGAATGATGATGCCAACAGGGCACTGATGGGATCAAACATGCAACGGCAGGCTGTTCCCTTATTGACATGTGAGGCACCACTGGTCGGTACCGGTATTGAGGCTATAGTGGCGAGAGATTCGGGGGGCTCAATAGTGGCAAAAAGGGATGCAGAAGTCGTGGATGTGGATGCTTCCCGTATTGTATTGAAACATGATCCGTCAGGAGTTTCTTCGGAAAAGGATGTAACGATCTATAATCTTTCAAAATTTATTCGAAGCAATCAAAATACATGTTTCAACCATCGCCCTATTGTCAAACAGGGCCAGCGGGTTAAGCAAGGAGAGATAATTGCAGACGGACCGGCAACAGAAAGAGGAGAACTGGCTCTTGGAAAAAATGTTACCGTAGCTTTCATGCCATGGGGCGGATATAATTACGAGGATTCTATTCTAATTGGCGAGAGGCTTGTAAGAGAAGGTGTTTATACATCGGTTCATATTGTAGAATTCGAAATTGTAGCAAGGGATACCAAACTTGGGAAAGAAGATATCACACGAGATATACCGAATGCCGGGGATGAAGCTTTAAAAAACCTTGATGAGAGCGGTATTATCAGACTGGGAGCTGAAGTTGATGCCGGTGACGTTCTGGTAGGGAAGATTACGCCAAAGGGAGAGACCCAGCTTTCTCCCGAAGAAAAGCTGTTGCGTGCCATATTTGGTGAAAAAGCAGGGGATGTAAAAGATACCTCCCTGCGAGTTCCACCCGGTGCTAAAGGGATTGTTATTGATGCTAAAGTTTTTTCAAGGCGTGGCGTCGAAAAAGATGATCGTACAAGTATGATAGAAGACGAGGAGATCACCGCACTTGAAAAAGACCGCAATGATGAACTTGCTGTTATCGAGGATGTGGTTCGCGATGAGATAGAGCATTTGCTTCGCGGGCAAAAATGTTATGCTTCCTTGAAAAAAGACAAGAAGGTTCTTATTCCAAAGGGCGCTATGATAGACTCTAAGATACTTGCCGGGATTCCTGTGGCCCAGGTTGAGGGGATTGTTTTGAAAGATCCTTCAATGACGGAACAAGTCCATGAAATCCTTGAACGATACAGAGACCAGCGCGAGCTTTGCAGAATGGTCTATGAGCAACAGATCAGCAGATACGAAAAAGGTGATGATCTTCCGCCAGGCGTAATTAAGATGGTCAAGGTCTATGTGGCTATGAAGCGGAAGCTTTCAGTCGGGGACAAGATGGCTGGCCGCCATGGTAATAAAGGTGTGGTGTCAAGAATTCTTCCTCAGGAAGATCTGCCTTACTTTGAAGACGGGACTCCTGTGGATATGGTTCTTAATCCCCTTGGTGTGCCTTCCCGTATGAATGTCGGGCAGATTCTTGAGATTCATTTAGGACGCGCTGCAAAAGGTCTTGGTGATCAGCTTAATTACCTGCTTGAAGAATATAAAATGAAAGAGCTTAAAGAGAAAGCAAAAAAAATATTTTCTGATAAGGAAACAAAAAAAATAATCAACAGCATGGACGAAACCGAGCTTTGTGATTTTGCCAAAAATTATAAAAATGGTGTTCACATGGCCACTCCGGTTTTCGATGGCGCAAAAGAAGATGAAATCAAGTCACTGCTTGATGAAGCTGGTCTTCTCACCAGCGGTCAGGTAGTTTTATATGACGGTCGTACAGGGGAACCTTTTGACGAAAAAATCACGGTTGGCGCAATGTATGTTATGAAACTGCACCATCTTGTGGATGATAAAATACATGCACGATCTATTGGTCCATACTCACTCGTAACCCAGCAGCCTCTTGGCGGAAAAGCTCAGTTCGGTGGTCAGAGGCTTGGTGAAATGGAAGTCTGGGCTATGGAGGCTTATGGCGCTGCTCATGCCCTGCAGGAGTTTTTAACGGTTAAGTCGGATGACATGGCCGGAAGGACGCGCATGTATGAAAAGATTGTGAAAGGTCAGAATGTACTTGAACCGGGTATACCGGAGTCTTTCAGGGTTATGACAAAGGAATTGAAAAGCTTGGGTCTGAATATCGAGCTTCTGGAAGAATAAGAACAAAAAGTGCCATTTTGCAAGGGTCTTGCTGCGTTGCTCGTCGGTTGAATAGCCTGGTCTTCTTCGAGCTTTGCCATGCGGACGCATCGGCACCTGAAATTTATTTTTAAGAGAACCCTAAGAGGAAAAAATATGGATAATCTATACGACTTCTTCGCGAAACCCATCAACCCAAAACGCTATTCAGCTGTCAGGGTTTCGCTGGCTTCTTCAGAACAGATCCTGAAATGGTCCTATGGAGAGATAAAAAAGCCGGAGACAATAAACTATCGTACATTCAAACCGGAACGTGATGGCCTTTTTTGTGCAAAGATTTTCGGCCCGACAAAAGATTATGAATGCAATTGCGGCAAATACAAGCGGATGAAACACAGGGGGGTTATTTGTGAAAAGTGCGGTGTAGAAGTCATTCAATCCAAGGTGCGAAGAGAGCGCATGGCTCATATAGCACTGGCAACTCCTGTTTCACATATATGGTTTTTAAAAAGCCTTCCGAGTAAGCTCGGCAATCTTTTGGATATGACGCTTAAAAATTTGGAAAAAGTTCTTTATTTTGACAATTATATCGTAATCGATCCGAAAGCTACCGGGCTTACTCGTTGTCAACTCCTGTCAGATGATCAATACCAAGAGGCGCTTGAACTATACGGATCAGAATTTAAAGCAGGAATAGGCGCAGAAGCTGTAAGGGAAATACTGGAAGGTATTAATCTTGATGAAATATATAAAGAAATCAGAGCTGATATCCTCAGTACAGGATCCGTGGCAAAGCGTCAGAAGCTGGCAAAACGTATAAAGGTCATAGATGCTTTCAGGCGAAGCGGTATAGATCCTGTTTGTATGATTATGGATGTCATACCTGTTCTTCCGCCTGATCTCCGTCCTCTTGTACCGCTTGAAGGTGGCAGGTTTGCGACATCCGACCTTAATGATCTTTATCGCCGTGTAATTAATCGAAATAACCGGCTAAAACGTTTGATTGATTTAAAAGCTCCGGACATTATTATCCGCAATGAAAAAAGGATGCTCCAGGAGTCGGTGGATGTTCTGTTTGATAACGGTCGACACGGAAGAGTAATTACAGGGACTAATAAGCGGCCGCTGAAATCCTTAAGTGATACCTTAAAGGGGAAACAGGGACGTTTTCGACAGAACCTTTTGGGAAAAAGGGTCGATTATTCGGGTCGTACCGTTATTACGGTGGGACCGAATTTAAGATTACATCAGTGTGGTCTGCCGAAGAAGATGGCTCTGGAGCTGTTCAAGCCATTTGTTTATTACCGGCTCGAGCAAAAAGGTTTAGTTTCCACTGTTAAGAGCGCCAAAAAGATGGTGGAGCGGGAAGTTCCTGAAGTATGGGATATGCTGGATGAAGTGGTTAAGGAGTACCCTGTTCTTTTAAACCGTGCGCCGACACTGCACCGCCTTGGCATTCAGGCTTTTGAGCCGATTCTAATTGAAGGTAAAGCCATGCAGCTCCACCCGCTTGTATGTACGGCATTTAACGCAGACTTTGACGGAGACCAGATGGCAGTTCACGTGCCACTTTCCGTGGAGGCACAGATAGAAGCACGCGTTTTGATGCTTTCGAGTAACAACATACTCTCTCCTGCAAGCGGGAAACCAATTATCGTCCCAAGCCAGGACATTGTTCTCGGTCTATATTACATGACAAGAGGGCTTATAGGCTCCAGAGGTGAAGGCAAACTGTTTGCAAATGCCGGGGAAGTCAGGTCTGCATACGATTCCGGCAGCGTAGATCTTCATGCTCAGATATCTGTTCGTATAAACAGAGAAAGAGTGGAAACAACAGTGGGACGTATCCTCTTATGGGAAATTATTCCCGAAGATTATATTGCGGATATGCTCCATATCATGGTTTCTGATGAAGATGAGGCAAAAGATGTCTTAGGCAGGATAAAGGACGGCGAGCAGTTCACAGATCTTGTGAAAAGCTTTTCAATAAGCCCGGACAAAGACAATGACGGTGTTGTAGGGCTGCTTAAAGAAGAAGAATTTATTGATGTATTTAAAACAAAAGAGGAAGATGCCGACAGCGTTTTTTCCCTTGGGAAAGGAGAGGTCAGCTCAATTATTTTTGCCGATCAGGCGCATCATATTTTTAAAATGATTGAAAGGAAAGCCTCACTATCCTTTGACGCAGTGAATCATGTAATGGATAAAAAGGCGCTTCGCGAACTTGTCGATTATGTTTACAGACATTCCGGACCAAAGGCTACGGTAATTCTTTCCGACAGGTTGAAAAATATCGGCTACCAATATTCAACACAGGGCGGGCTTTCCATTTCAATTGATGCCATGATTACACCTTCTGTAAAGTGGGATCTTATCAAGAAGGCGGAAAATCAGGTTGAAGAAATTGGCAGGCAATATATCGAGGGCCTTATTACGCAGGGTGAGAAATATAATAAAGTGGTCGATATATGGGCTAAAGCTACAGACGATGTGGCCAACGAAATGATGGATGCTATGAAAATGGCGCCGGTAACAGACAAGGCTGGTAAGCCTGTTTTAGACAAGGAAGGAAAACCGGTTATTACGGAAAGTTTCAATCCGATCTATATGATGGCAGACTCGGGTGCAAGAGGGAGTAAAGATCAGATGCGTCAGCTTGCAGGGATGCGCGGTCTTATGGCAAAACCTTCAGGTGAAATAATAGAAACACCAATCACAGCGAATTTCAGGGAAGGGCTTTCCGTGCTGCAATATTTTATATCGACACATGGCGCACGGAAAGGTCTTGCAGACACAGCGCTTAAAACAGCTAACTCGGGGTATCTTACCAGGCGGCTTGCGGATGTTGCACAGGACTGCATTGTTAGCGAAGAGGATTGCGGATCCATGGTAGGTGTTACGGTTGGATCTCTTGTTGAGGGAGGAGAAGTTATACAGCGTCTTGGGGAACGTATTCTGGGGCGTTTTGCAGCAGAGGATATACTTGACCCGTTTACTGACGAGGTACTTGTCAGTGCCGGTGCGGATCTCGATGAGGATACTGTCAAGAAGATTGAAGAGGCAGGAATAACGAATGTTAATATAAAATCTGTTCTGACATGCAAATCCGAGCATGGCGTATGCAGAAACTGCTATGGCAGAGATCTTGCTCATGGCCAAACAGTCGAAATCGGACAGGCTGTAGGAATTATGGCTGCACAATCTATTGGTGAGCCGGGGACCCAGTTAACCATGCGTACATTTCATATTGGAGGAACCGCAAGCCGGAGGGTTGAACAGGCAGATATTAAGGCCAGGGTTGACGGGACCATAAAATTTATCGGCCTTAATGTAGCCAGGAATAGTGAAAATGAAGTTGTGGTAATGAATCGTAGAGGGGGGAAATTCACCATTGTCAGTGAAACCGGACGAGAACTTGAAAGTTTCCCTGTAATCTACGGTGCTCACATTATGATTGAAAACGGGAAAAAAGTAAAAGCCGGTGATTTACTTGCATGGTGGGACCCTTTTACAACCCCGATTATTACAGAGGTAGACGGTGCGGTCAAATTCGGTGATATCATTCAGGGAAAAACCATGCAGGAAAAAGTTGACCCTGTAACAGGGAAATCCAGCCGCATGATAATAGAATCAAAAAGCGCTGAAGATCGTCCAAGGATTTCAATTAAGGACAAAGATAATAAAACAGCTAAATTGCAGGGATCACCTTCAATGGCGCGCTATATTCTGCCTATAGATGCAATTTTGCTGGTTGAAGAAAGTGACACTGTTAAGGCAGGCGATGTTATTGCCAAACTGCCGCGAGCAACAACAAAGACAAAGGACATAACAGGCGGTCTTCCAAGAGTAGCTGAGCTTTTCGAAGTGCGAAAGCCAAAGGAAATTACGGTGTTAAGCGAAATTGATGGTTTTGTTTCAATCGCAAAGGCTACGAAAAAGGGAAAGCAGAGAGTTGCTATTACACCTGCTGATGTTGGTGATAAAAAAGAATATCTAATTCCTCGCGGCAAACATATCAATGTCTATGAGGGAGACTACGTCAGGGCCGGCGAGCCTCTTATAGGTGGGGCGGCAATTCCTCAGGATATCTTGAATATCAAGGGAGAGATAGCCCTGGCACGCTATCTCGTCGATGAAGTTCAGGAAGTTTACCGTCTGCAAGGCGTTCGGATAAACGATAAGCACATAGAAGTTATAGTACGGCAGATGATGCGACGGGTTAAAGTGCTTAATGTCGGAGACACTGAATTTGTTGATGAAGAGCAGGTTGACAGGATAATTTTTGAAAAAGCGAATAAGGCTGTTATCGAAAAAGGAGGCAAACCGGCTGTTGCCGAACCCCTTATTCTTGGGATTACCAAGGCATCTTTAAGTACGGAAAGTTTTATCTCGGCAGCTTCTTTTCAGGAGACCACTAAAATATTAACCAATGCCTCTATTTCCGGCGCTGTTGATCACCTTAGGGGACTTAAGGAAAACGTAATTATGGGCAGACTTATTCCGGCCGGGACCGGATTTCCACTATACAGCGACATTGCAGTTGATGGAGGTTGATTAAAGGAAGAGGACTTATCTAAAATGTTTATAAGAAAAAATAAATATTATAAAAAGGCTTGACAATATAAGACTTGAAGGATACATATCGTCATTTTACTCGATATAGAATGAGCGTTTTTCGTTCAGTTAGGTTATTATACATTTTTTAACACAACGTTTGAAAAATGTGATCCTGTCAGAACAGTGAATAACGATAAATTGATGATTGAAGAATGAAAATCTTTTTAATAAAATTGGTTGCGCATAGCGACTTCAAACAATCGGCAATCGACATTTAGATTTGGTAACTTCGACAGCAAATTTTCGATATGACGGCGCTAAGCGCTTAATAAGCTTTACAAGGAAAAAATATGCCGACAATTAACCAGTTAGTAAGAAAAGGCAGAAAGCGGATAAAGAAGAAAACCAATACACCAGCGCTTAAAGGGGCACCACAAAAAAGAGGGGTGTGTACGCGTGTATATACATCAACACCCAAGAAACCTAATTCAGCTTTGCGTAAAGTTGCAAGGGTTAGGCTAACCACAGGGATAGAGATCACAGCATATATCCCGGGAATAGGGCATAACCTCCAGGAGCACTCGGTGGTTTTAGTCCGGGGAGGTCGTGTGAAGGATTTGCCGGGTGTAAGGTATCATGTTGTAAGGGGTACCCTTGACACACTTGGTGTGGATGATCGAAGACAGGGCAGATCAAAATATGGTGCGAAAAAGCCCAAATAAATGGGGAAAGAACGAGTATTTAGCTAAATCCCTTGAAAAAGTGAAATGTTTTAGATTCAAGTGAGCATAAGATTTGAATATCGAATGTCAATTAAGGAATTGTGGATTAAAAAAGCTTGTCTTTTAGAATTCCCTTTAGCATTCTGCAGTTCAAAACATGTCAGCGGAGTTGAATCTTTTTAAAAAGCCAAAGCACTACTAAAATGATACAAAGACGGATGGTGTAAAATATGCCAAGAAGAAGAGAAGTGCCTAAACGACAGGTGGCGGGCGATCCAAAGTATGACAACAAGCTGGTAGCAAAATTTATTAAATCGATTATGCGCGACGGTAAAAAAAGCCTGGCTGAATCGATACTCTACAATGCATTTGATATCATAAAAGAAAAAACCAATGAAGAACCCGTCAAAATATTTGAGCAGGCGGTGGAAAATATAAAGCCGAAAATTGAAGTGAAGTCAAGGCGTGTCGGTGGATCGACATATCAGGTTCCAACGGAAGTACGCCCATCCAGGCGGATGGCCTTAGGGATACGATGGATTATAGGGTTCTCACATAAGAGGCCTGAGAAAGGGATGGCGAAAAAACTTGCGGCGGAAATTATGGATGCTTCCAATAATAGAGGGGCTTCCATTAAGAAAAGAGAAGACACCCACAAGATGGCCGACGCAAATAAAGCATTTGCCCATTTTCGATGGTAAGAAATAGGGTTAATGAATTCCTATTAAATAGGAGGACGGAGAGATGGCGAAGGAGAAATTTGAGCGAACAAAACCGCATGTTAATGTAGGAACGATTGGTCATATAGATCATGGC
>RCNC010001750.1_pt1 | contig 14679 bp, 12 predicted proteins | sample 2041301 | NCBI WGS metagenome assembly RCNC01 (sample SAMN09708231, study PRJNA481090) | Marine sediment metagenome, whole genome shotgun sequencing project. | biome: marine sediment; feature: ocean; material: sediment; isolation source: Sewage treatment plant 13A marine sediment (STP13A) ... | reverse complement strand
AACACATGGGCCGAATCCCAACGGTTGGTATTTTTGACCAACCTCTACAATGCAGCCACCCTGCGGCTGATTCTTGACCATTATCCAGTGGAGACCATTAAAGATATCGGCAGTATCTTCAAAGGGCCGTGGGATCAGCCGGTGGTGCGGCTGTTCGGAAAGGTCATTACCTTAAATAATCTCGAGCATGATATCATTCGAAAGCAGTACGACGAACCGCGGATCCACATGGCGCTGGTCTGTGCGGCAAAAGGGTGCCCTGTGTTGCGCAGTGACGCTTACCTACCTGAAAAGCTGAATGATCAACTCGACGAGCAGTCCCGGCAATATCTTTCTTCTTTGGCCGGCCTGCGCATCGACCGTCAGGCGGGTGTAGTCTACTTCTCGTCTATTTTTAAATGGTACGGCGAAGATTTCCTGGGCAAGTATTCCCCGGCCGAGGGCTTTGCCGGAATCAAGAAAACCCAGCAGGCCGTGGCGAACTTCTGCTCAGGTTACCTTTCCGTAGCGGACGCCGATTATCTTGCGGCTGGCGGCTATTCGGTTAAATACCTTGAATATGATTGGTCACTGAATGAATAGCCGTGGAATTAATCAGCCAACTAACGGAAGGAGGAATCGCTTCTGTCGACAAATATCCAAAATTCTTTATGGTTAGGCTACGATGGAGACTATTATGGAAATATCTGCAAAACAACGTTTAGATGATTTTATGAGCGGGTTCGGCCGACGCAATCCAGGACAACCTGAATTTCATCAGTCGGTCTATGAAGTTGCAGTCGATATCATTCCATTTATTCGAGAAAACCCGATCTATGGAGATCATCAAATACTCGAACGGCTTACCGAACCGGATCAGATTATTATTTTTCGAGTAAATTGGGAAGACGATCACGGACATTTTCGTGCCAATCGGGGCTATCGCATTCAACACAACAATGCAATCGGGCCATACAAGGGTGGTCTTCGCTTTCATCGCGATTTGACGCTGGATACGCTAAAATTCTTGGCGTTTGAACAAACACTTAAAAACAGCCTGACAGGCCTTCCCATGGGGGGAGCAAAGGGCGGAGCCGATTTTAATCCCAAGGGAAAATCTGAGCAGGAAGTCATGCGTTTTTGCCAGCGGTTTATGTCGGTGTTGTGGCACCATATTGGTCCGTTTACCGATGTTCCGGCGGGTGATATGGGTGTCGGTGCCCGCGAAATCAGTTATATGTTTGGTCAGTACAAACATATGACCCGCGAGTTTACCGGAGTACTCACCGGCAAGGGACTCTCCTTCGGCGGTAGTCAGATACGGGCAGAAGCCACCGGTTATGGCTGTGTTTTTATGATGGAAAATATGCTCAACCGAAAAGGAGACGGACTGAAGGGTAAGACCGCCGTTGTTTCCGGATCCGGTAACGTTGCCCAGCACACCGTCGAAAAGATTTACCAGATGGGGGGTAAAGCGGTTACGATGTCAGATAGTTCGGGGTTTATCTTCGATCCGGATGGCATCGATACCGAAAAACTGGCTTTTGTAAAACAACTAAAAAATGTAACGCGCGGCAGAATAATCCAGTACGCCGACAAATATGGTGTAGAATTTTACAAGGATCAGCGCCCGTGGGGTGTATCATGCGATCTTGCCTTTCCCTGTGCGACTCAAAATGAAATCAGCGGGGATGATGCCGGAATGTTAATCCGGAACGGATGTATTGCCGTGGCTGAAGGCGCCAACATGCCAACCATGCAGGCCGGGGTAGATGTCTACGATGAGGCGAAAATCATGTACGCACCGAGCAAAGCCGCCAATGCAGGAGGAGTAGCGGTATCCGGCCTTGAAATGACCCAAAATAGTATGCGCCTGTCGTGGTCGGAAGATGACATCGAAAAGCGCTTGTATAGAATCATGAAGAATATCCACGATAAATGTGTCAAGTACGGCACCGAGGGTGGTTACATTAATTACCGCAAAGGAGCAAATATTGCGGGGTTTGTCAAAGTTGCAGACGCTATGGTTGCATGTGGGAACATTTAGCGAAATGAATCAGTTAATCCAAATACCTTCCCTTAATAACCATATGATTGAGCTGGGCTACCGGTTCTGATTGGGTTAGGTTTCCACCACTGATCTATAAATGGACGAAAGAAATGAATTTATGCCAACGCACGGTTCGGCTACCTCGATTCCACAACGATTCGCGGTGGTGCTGCGCATTGCGATCCCGCCAGCTCGGTACGAACATCCAACCTTGCCGAGTCCACTCTTTGCGTATCGGGTGTCGCGACCGGGAAATCAAAGCACTGGGCGAGTTTTGGACCGGTGGCCGAGCACGACGAGTGCTTGCGCGTGCTGTCCTGCTCGGCATGACAATGCTGGCAGTGACCGGATGCGCGACACGCATCTGGAACCAGCCCATAGATAAACTTGATCCGCGCGATGCCTACGTTTTTCGCACACGCCTCCCGGCCAACGCCGCCGACGTTTTTATCGTGCTGGCATTTTCCGGTGGTGGTACCCGGTCGGCCGCCTTCGCCTATGGGATTTTGGAGAAACTTCGCGACACAAAGATCGTAATCGGCGGACGGCAGCGCCGCCTGCTCGACGAAGTCGACGTCGTCACTTCAGTATCCGGCGGTAGTTTCACTGCCGCCTACTACGGCTTGTTTGGCGACCGCATCTTCACCGATTTCGAGCCCCGCTTCCTGCTGCGTGATACGCAGGCCGAACTGGTCAGCCAACTATTCAATCCACTGAACCTGGCCCGGCTTGCTTCAGGCGACTTTAACCGCTCGGACCTGGCTGCCCAGTGGTTCGATCGGGAGCTGTTCGAGTACAAGACCTTTGCCGACATATCGCGGGGCAACCTGCCTTTCGTCATCATCAATGCAAGCGATCTGAACAACGGTGCGACCTTCTCATTCATTCAACAGCAGTTCGACTTCCTCTGTTCCAGTCTGTCAGATTATCCGGTGGCTAACTCAGTAGCGGCTTCATCCGCCGTGCCGGTGGTGTTTGCGACGATCGCCTTGCGTAACTACGAGGACTGTCCGCAGCGGCACGATTCGTGGGTCGATCAGTCACTCGCCGAGGACAGCCCGCTCGACCGCCGCTATGCGGTCGCTCGCGCGCTCGAGCGCTACAGCCGACCGGATCGCATGCCGGTTGTGCAACTGGTCGATGGTGGGGTGACAGACAACCTGGGCGTGCGCGGATCGATGATGAGTCCGGTCGCGCACTACGGAAATGTGCCCGACATGGCTGGCGCATTTACGACGCAACAACTATCCAGGGTGCGTCACGTCCTCGTGGTGGTTGCCAATGCGCAGGTCTACAGCGAGTACGGTTGGTCGCGCAGCGGAACCGAGCCAGGCATGCTCAACTCCGCGTCGGCTTCATTCGATGCCGCGCTGGGCATCCTGAACACGGAGACGGCTTCGCTGGCGAAACAGGGGTTCCAGATGTGGGGGCAACGGATCAATAAATTACGCGGGGCCGGCACGCCTCCGGTCCGCGTTCACTTCTCGGTGCTGACTTTCAACCAGATCACTGACCGGGACGAGCGCGATTATTTTGATGCCTTGCCGACTTCGCTCCGCCTCGACCCGAAGGCCGTCGATGCAGTGCGCCGGCTGGCAGGCCAGCTTCTCGATGAATCGCCAGAGTTCATCGAGTTCGTCAGAGCCTTGCAGTGACCACACCAATCAGAATAGGGAAACTTAGGGACATTTGTTTCAAAGCCGCTACAAATCCATTTTGTGTCAAGAATACATTTATTTGCTTCAGCTGGTTCGTTACATTACTCTAAATCCGTTGCGCGCCAAAATCGTAATAAGCCCAACTGAATTTGATAAATACCCCTATAGCCGACATAGTGCGTTGATGGGAAAAGTTAAAAGAGAATTTCAGGACACCGGCTATGTATTGATGCTTTTTGGAGTAAAACTGCCGGCCGCCCGTAAAGCCTACCGGGCCTATGTGGAAAAGGGCATTGCTCAAGGCTGTAGGCCGGAATTGGTTGGAGGCGGTCTAATTCGCAGTACCGGCGGTTGGTCAGATTCAAACGCACCGTCGGTCGTCGCCAGATTGAAGATGCGATTTCAGACCACTTTGCGAAGCTGAGAAGCATGCTTGAGGCCAGGGTGGACTAACCACACGCGGCATGTGTTGATATGAACACCGGTATCGTGGATCGTTGGATGGTTAAACCACCATTCGCCAGGCCACACCTGCCGCCGCCCCGATGGGCACCAGGTACTGAATGGGGAAATGGAATTTCTGAAGTAGCACCAGCGAGACAATGGCAGCGACCAGGGCAAACCCGTCGATTCCGGTCTCGGGCAGGATCACCTTGTAGCCAAACCAGACGGCCAGGTTCAGGATCACGCCCACCACGGCGGCGGTGACGCCGGTAAGCGCGGCCTGGATGCGTGGGTTGCCGGCCATGGCCTCGATGAAGGGCGCGCCGGCAAAAATGAAAAAAAAGCAGGGCAGAAAGGTGACATAGGTGGTGATCAGGGCGCCAAGAATGCCGGCGGTCAGTGGGGTTAGATCCCCGGGCAGGTTCCAGGCCCCCACGAATCCCACGTACTGGGTCACCATGATCAGCGGGCCGGGGGTCGACTCCGCGAGGCCAAGGCCGATGAGCATCTGCTCGGTGCTGAGCCAGCTGTTTCCCACAGCGAAATCGGTGATGTAAGCCAGCACGGCATAGGCACCACCGAAGGTGACAAAGGCGGCCTTGGTGAAAAAAAAGGCGATCCGGGTCAAGGTGTCCTCAAGTCCGCGCAATCCCCATACGCTTCCCACCACCAGGGCCCACAGCCCAAAGCAGATGCAAAAGACCCGCACGACATGGACGAACGAGGGTGCGACGTTTTTTTGGCCGTTGATTGTTTCAGATTCGACTATGCATTCGCGGGTCTGGACATTGTAGGTGCCTTTGCAGAAGATTTGCGGCAACCCGCGGTGCAGGAGTAGCCCACCTGCCGCTGCCCCGGCCACAATCAAGGGAAAGGGGATTTTCAAGAAGAAGATGGCGACGAAGGCCAGGGCGGCAAAGAGATAGAGCAGGCGGTGCTTGAGTGCCTTCTTGCCGATGCGAAGGACCGCCTCGATCACAACCGCCACCACCACCGGCTGGATGCCGTAGAAAGCGGCGGCCACCGCCGGAATATCGATGTGGGCCACGGCCAGGTAGCTTAACAGCAGCATGACGAAAATCGAAGGGATCACGAAAAGTGCACCGGCGACGATGCCGCCCAGCGTCCCGTGCATTCGCCAGCCGATATAGGTGGCCAACTGCTGGGCCTCGGGGCCGGGCAGCAGCATGCAGAAATTGAGCGCCCGCAGAAACTGGTTTTCACCAATCCACTTTTGCCGCTCGACCACCTCCTGGTGCATGATGGCGATCTGGCCGGCCGGTCCACCGAAGCTGATAAAGCCCAGCTTGGCCCAAAATGTTAAGGCTTCCTTAAAGGAAACAGCCCTGGACGGTTCTGGAATTGATTGCCTTGTCATGCGGTCTCCTTCTTATGCACGGGCACCCGGATATCGCGGCCGAAAATCGCAAATCCCACGGTGCCGATGATCCCGAAAACGAATGCCGTAACCAGGTTCGTCTGCGGGCTGATTTGCCATAAAAACGCTCCGCCCAGAGCGGCGAAAGCGACGAAAACATCCCGGATTAAATAATAGAGCCCGAACATCCCGGCCTTGCAGTTCTCCGGTGAGAGGTCCATGATCAGGGACTTGCGCGTGGGCTCACCGAACTCCTTGAGCCCTCGCAGGATAAATGCCACGAGCAGCCATTCGAAAGAGCGACTGAAAAGAAGCACCAGCGGAAACAGGGTGAAAAAGACAAACGTGATCAGCACAAAAGGTTTCTTGGCGCTGCGGTCGGCCAGGTAGGCCACAGGGATGTAAACCAAAACCGCCGTAGCCATTTCGATGGTCGTCAGCCAACCGAACTGCAGGGCCGATACCGGTGCCGTTATTACCTTCATACTCCAGACGACCACGAATGCGTAAGGGATCTGCTCACAGAAGCGGATGAGAATGTCGGTGACCAGCAACCCCTTCATGGCCGGGTTCATCAGCCGGAGCAGTTTCAACGGATTCTTCTCCGGCGTCAGGTTGCAGGCATCGCCTGGAGACAGCGCATCCGGAGTATCGTCATCGATCATACGCTGCTGCAGGAGCAGCGCCACGATGGACATGATCAGGGCCACGCCGAAGGCCAGCCGGACACCGTCACGCTCGCCCATTATGTCGATGAACAGCCCGCCGAGCAGGGGGCCGAGCGCCATGGGAATGCGGCGTACCAGCGAATGCATGGTTACCCCCATGGTGCGTTTATGGGTGGGCAGGACTTTGTACATCAGACTCATGGTGGCCGGCAGTGATATGGCCGACCATGAGATAAAAAGCACTGCTCCGACCAGCACCGCCTGCCAGGTCGGGACCATCATCACCAGAGCAAACCCGGCCATGGCCACCAGGTTGAAAATCAGCAGCGACCGCTTGGTGCCCAGGCGGTCGGACAGGTAGCCGCCGGGAAATGAGTAGAGGGCCGAAAGCAGGTTGTCCATGGCCTGAAGAAGACCGATGGCCAGCACGCCACCTCCCAGGGCCAGCATGTAAATGGGCAGAAAGCGCTCGGCCATGCGCTCGCCCATGCCCACCAATACCACCATGGCCAGCACGCCGACGGTGCTGCGCTGCAGGGCGAGAAAACCGGAGATTCCGGCTGCCCTGCCCGTTATGCGTTCACCAATGGCCATGATGGGTTTCCTTTACGAGTCGTTCCTGGCCACATCCAATCGGCACCAGGCATACAGCGCGTCGTAGACCTCGAACTGCCCCGCAATGTTTTGCAGGTCGTCCGGGTAGCGCAGGCTGTAGCCCACGGCAATGGCTTCGAAGCCGGCAGCCAATGGGTCGGCATCCAGATGATCGGTGTCGGCGGCGTTGATGATTTTGGCCATGCGCAACAGCGCCGGATCAGTCAATTCGTAATCCTTGATGATGGCATCGAAGGTGCACTGCGCCTCGCGATGATGCAATTGGGCCCCGGGCGTGTCGAAGGGAATCGCACCGGTCTTTTCGGCGATTTCCATCACCTTGCTCTTGGGGGCGAACAGAAACTCGGCATCCGAATCGATAAACCGGGTGATCAGCCAGGGGCAGGCCACACGGTCGACATGGACATGGGATCGGGTTATCCATTTCAATGGAATATCTCCTTTGATTGTTAACGATTGTTCATATGCGGATTCTCCGTTCCAGGATGCCTATTTCCCCTTTTGCCTCTGGAAATAGGCGTACATGTTTTCAATGATCGGCAACCCCAGTGTCATGCGCTTGTCATCATCCGGTTGGGATGCGGCCAGGCCTGTCAGCAGGGCGTTAAGCCCGGCCGTTTCGATTCGATCGTATCTGGTGTCCTTCAGGTCGATGTCGTGAATCACTTCGGCCAAAGGGACAAGCCCCCGATCCTGGAGACCAAAGCGCTGGATCATCACCTCAAACGTGCATCGATTTCCCTCGTGGGTGTACTCGCCGTCGAACATATCGAAGCGGATGTGGTCCGGCTTGGGGGTATACGGTTCTGCATCGACGAATTTGAAAACAGCTGACTTGTCCACAAAACGCCGGATCAGCCAACCGCAGGCGATACGGTCCACAAAAAGGTTTTTACGCGTCACCCAGGTTTTCCCTCGCAGTCCGTCGAGCGTGTGCATGGCGGCACCTCCATTGGATCCCTGCCCGGACAGGCGTGCAGTCAGGTCCTGGATTAAAATTTCAGCCGTCCCCCGCTCCGGGGCTTGGAAAAAATCAATGGCCGCCACCTCATTAAAACGACGCTGCAGCTTCGATACTTGACCCGGTCCCTTCACCGCCGGGTCCTGGGGATCGATCTCTCCGGTTGACCAGTCCGTGAGCAGAAGGTTCGCATCCTGGATGATCTTTTGATAATCCGACTTGCGTGCTGTCTGAAACAGAGCAATGATCTGTCCATCGGTCAGCCCCTCAACAAAGCGCACGTCGCCGATCGATCCGTCACCTCCGCCGGCAACGATCTCCTTGAGCGTCCAGCTCAAATCCTCCTGTGACTGCTCTGAAAAGGGCATGACGTATACCGACTGTTTGATGGCAACGGCCCCCACCTGCTGCAACCGACGCCAGATTTTAACCCTGAGCGCGTTTGGCTTGGGGGGGATCTGGTGAATCAACAGCAGCCATTTTTTACTTTGTTGGGACACCACACCGGCCTCCATATCAATTGTTACCTAAAAAATGTATCAACTGTTACATTTTGTCAAGTGCGGCGGGTGCGTTTTCTCAGCGAAACACTCGGAAAAATTATCTGGATGCGTTTGGTGCATGAGGTCATTCTGTGGGCCGGCCCTGTGAATTATGCCGCCGGCAAAGGGGGGGACATGCTCATGATGAAAAGTATCGTCCAGAAGGATACACCTGAAACAAAGTATCTGCTCGGGAAAGATCGTCAAGGCCTTTCACCAATGGTTATCATTTCCTTTTGGTTTCCAATTAGGGTTTGAGGTGTGAGGGGCGCGGTCTACGATATTGCCTGAATACCGCAACTGGTCTCCGCGCCCCCAACACGGGTTGGCTGGCGCTGCTGGATTCAACTATTTCTGTTGAAGAACGTCCCGTATCTCCGTTAGCAAGGTTTCTTCTTTTGAAGGTGCCGGAGGTTCTTCTGGCGTTTCTTCCTTTTCTTTCTTCAGTGAATTCATCGCTTTGATTGCCATGAAAATCGCAAAGGCGATGATTATGAAATCAAGAACAGTTTGAATGAATGCACCGTAATTGATTGTGACCGCAGCGACGTCGCCCACTGCTTCTTTAAGGACGATCGCAAGGTTTGAGAAATCAACACCACCGATGAGAATCCCAATCGGGGGCATAATGACATCGGCAACAAATGAAGATACGATCTTCCCGAACGCTCCTCCTATGATGATACCTACAGCCATGTCGACAACATTGCCTCGCATTGCAAAGGTCTTGAATTCTTGTATCATACCCATAAATCCATCTCCTTGATCGTTTGGTTATCCGTTTTGTTAAGAATACCCTACCCCGCTTTGGTCAGCGGGGCAGGGTGCTGGTTTAAATCAAAACCCCATCCGGGGGGTTGAAGCTGCCAATCGATTACATCGATACTATACTCCCAGCTTCTTGACGGTTTCGTAAGTCAGGCCGCCTTCCGCCAGTCGGTTTTCCCGCTGATATGACTTGACGGCGGCACCGGTTTGCGGGCCCAGGATACCGTCGATCGGTCCAGGTTCATATCCGGCTTGTTGAAGTTTCGTTTGAATACGGCTGACGACATCGTTTGTCACATTGGTCTCACACATGATGCGACGCCACTCCATGCGACCGTCGTCCGTTTTCACGGTTTTTTTCACGGTCTGGTATTCTTCCGCCACCGGGGTTCTTTGCTCCTGTGGAGGCGCGGTCATTTTGCGGACCTTGACCATCTCGTACTCGGCCGGAATGCTGATGGTTCGTTTCTGGGGCGGCTCGAGCACCACCCGTTTCTTGACGGTCTTGTATTCGGCTGGGATCCCAATCTCGCGGGTTCCGGGGGCCTTGACCATGACCGTTTTTTTCACTGTCCTGTAGGATGCGGGTACCTCGATGAGGCACATGATTTCTCCGGTCGTGTTGTCGACCTTTTCAATCGGTCCCCGTCCTTTTTTCCACACGACGTGGGCTTCCTTTGCGAGCACCTTTTCCTCCACCCGTTCGTACTTGGCAGGAATCTGCTCCAACCGGCTCGAAGCTGATTTGACAAGGACCTTTCCCTCCACCCATCCGTACGTGGCGGGAGTCACCTCGATGCGTTCCGAAGCGTCCTTGACCATTACCTTTTCCTCCACCGATTCATACCGGGCCGGGATGATCTCCAACCGCTCAGAGGCACTGCGTGTCAGCACCCGTTCGGACGTACTCGCATAGGTGGGTGGTACTAAAACCCTTGCAAAACACTCGCCCGGATTGGCCTGGGGAGGATAGAGGGACGCATCGGGGGAAGATTGATCCTGCATGGACGCATTTTTCACCTGCTGGTCAAGCTTCGTTTCAAATTCCTTCAATTGACGGTCTTTTTCGCTGTTTTCTTTGGCCAGCAGGCTGATCTGATTCTCATTATTTGTGTTTTCGCTGGCCAACTGGCGGATCTCGTTATCTTTCTCGCTCAATTCCTTTTGCAAACTGCTCAGTTCGGGCGGGGTGTTATGGGAACAGCCGACCCAGAAGGAAAATGTAGCGAGAAGCAAGACAGTAAAAATTCTATACGCATTTGGTTTCATATCCACCTCCAGAAGGTTTCGTTAGGTGTTGATGGGTAAGGCACTTTCAATGACCTTCCCCGTACCTGAGCAACAGGTTTGCCAACATTGACGGTTTAAGGAAAGTATTGATTAAAGCTTTTGAAATAACGAGGTAAAATATTATTGAAAGGAAATGGAACCGCCTCAAACCTCTCGGCTGACCGTGGGATTTGCCGCAGGTAATTGGTCATATGGCGCACACGACACGGTGGGGAAGGTCGACGGATTATCCGACGGGCACCTGCATAGAGGGGTTGGAAAGGCGAGAAAAGGCAACCCTGGAATCATTTCCCGGTGTATATCGGAAGGAATGCCGACTAATGGTCGAATACGTGAGACAGCGTAATCATTCGGCGAGTGCTTTTTCGTAGCGCCTGGCGACAACCTGCAAGACCGAGTGCTCTACCGCATGGTAAAGCACCTCCTTGCTGCCTCTCGGTTTGGCGAGGGTTCGAATGGTCCGGCTTTTCTCCGGCAGAAATTCCAGAAGCGCTTTTACGGTATCGGCCTTTACCGCGCAGCTCGCGTTTTTTAGAATATGTGTTTGATCTGACGCTGCATCCTGGTAGGCTATCATTGATCTGACGACACCGACCACTTCCCCGGTCAAATTCATCAGGGGCCCGCCGCTGTTGCCGTGTCGAACAGAAACAGTGGTGCGATAACTGGCATCATCCTCGCCCGTGCCGCTTAATCCGCAAATTTTTCCTTGGGACCGCCTGGGTTTCCGGGTTGACACTTCTTCAGCGGGAAATCCGACGGTAAACACGTGTGTATCCAGCTTCGACCGGGAATCGGCTAGCGGGAGGCCCGGTGGCAGATCCTGCGCATCGGCCACTTCCAGAAAAGCGATGTCATGCAATTCGTCCAGTAGGACCGGCCAGGCAATAAAGCTCCTGCCGGTCTGATCGATCAACGTGATGGATTCAGCATCCGAAACTACGTGGTTATTGGTGACCAGATAACCGCAGGCGAGCGGCCACGCAGTCCCGATTGATTCGGTGACAATAACAACGGCGGAGGATTCGTGATTTTCCTCACCGCCTCGATTCTTTTCGAGATTGGAAGGGCATGGCGATTCCGGCGGGCGGTTGGCGCTTGCCTCGGAGCGACCTGCGAGAAGACCTGAGCCGATCAACACCCAAACTAGATAAAAAATTACGATATTATACCGGTTGAAAACTTTCCGCATCTGCCGATGGTATCCTTTCCCATTGGGATTGACGATCGCGTCACGCCGCTGTTCATTGAGACCCGCGCAATCTTGGGATCCAGGCCGACACCAGGCCATGCCTTTGTGCAATGAATCGCATTGAGCATTTAGAAAGCACAAACCGCGCCCATAGGGAAAGTTTTATAAATAGTTAATAATTACGAAAGGTTAAGTTTGTTCCGCCAGGTAATAAAATCCGAAACCGTCAATAAATCTGCACAGATTGTTAGAAAGTATGCATGCAAAATCTGCCAAACAGCACCTGAGAGCCGAGTTGAACCGCCGACGGCAACCTAACGCGACGGTATCCGTTCCCGAAGAATATGCTGAAATTTGCGCCAACCCATTAGACTTTTTTTGTTGACAGAATCGACCGGTCTGAACTAAAAACAAAAAATATGACTGAGCGTTCGCTCGGATTCTTGATTATAAGCATAAATTGTATTGTTTTTTAAAGATGTTGAGTATGATTCAGAAAAAACACGAAAATAACGGAATCCCGACCCAGGTCAAAAACCAGGCATTGGTGACACAACGCCGGCGGCAGATCGTGGATGCGGCGGTGAATCTGTTCATCGAAAACGGGTTCCACAAGACCACCACTCGCCAGATCGCCCAGGCGGCGGGTATCTCCATCGGCTCGCTCTACGAATACATTGCGACCAAGGAGGACGTGCTCTACCTGGTTTGCGATGCCATCCATGCGGAAATCGAACGCGGGGTTGCCGAAGCACTGAAACGGGCCGAAAAGGGCAAGGACCCAATGGCCGAGGTAATTCGCGAATATTTTATGGTCTGCCATCGTATGAACGACCATATACTGCTGATCTACCAGGAGACCCAGTCCCTTCCCGGCAAATGGCAGCGGGTGGTCCTGGAAAACGAAATTCGCATCACCGGCATCTTCACCGGCGTGCTGGCAAAACTGATGCAGTCTGGCGACCTGCCGCGTATATCCCCGCGCCGGTTGGACCTGGTGGCCCATAACATCTCGGTGCTGGGACACATGTGGACGTTCCGGCGCTGGTTCCTGGCCAACCATTACGGTATCGACGAGTATATCAATTTCCAGACCCGCAGCATCCTGGGCATGTGTCGGGAGAATGCATCATAAGCGCTATGGGCGATTACCTTTGCTTTTAGTGTAATCATCTACGGTTTACAGTTATCGGTTCACGGTTAAAAAACAGAAGGTAGAGGATAGTTATGGCATCTTCTTTAGATGTGAAAAAATTAATTCAAGAGTTGAAATCAATATCCTAAATATTTCAATCGTTGCATAGTTGATTGAAAAACCGTGAACTGTGAACCGACAACCGTGAACAGTTACCTTTTATTAATGCAGGAGGGATGGAATGGAATTTGAGCTCAATAAAACCCAGAAGGACATCCAAAAAGCGGTCAGGGATTTCGTCAAGGGCGAGTTTGACAAGGAGTTGGCCTACGAGCTGGAAAAAAAGCATGAATTTCCCCGAAAAATCTGGAAAAAAGCCTGCGATTTGGGGCTGCTCGGGGTTCATTTCCCGGAGAAATATTCAGGCCAGGGACTCGGTTCGCTGGAGGACATCCTGGTAATCGAAGAGCTGTGCCGCGGCGACTCCACCATCGGCAGCGCCGTCGCCCTGGCCCCGTTTGCTTCGGAACTGATTATGCACTACGGAACAGATGAACAAAAAGAAAAGTACCTGCCCGCCGTGGCCGAAGGCGAGATGCTTTCCGCCGGTGCCTTCACCGAACCGGACCACGGTTCGGACATCACCTTCATGAACACCACCGCTGTCAAGGACGGCAACGACTGGGTGGTCAACGGCGGCAAGACCTTCATCACCAATGGGGGGCTGGCCGGATTTTACAGTGTACTGTGCCAGACCGACCTCGACGCCAAACCCGGCTACCGCGGTCAAAGCCTGATCCTGGTGGAAGCGGATCGGCCCGGTCTCTCCACCGCCGACGTGGGTGAAAAGATGGGCATCCGCATGATGGCCACCACCGAAGTGATATTAAAGGACGTACGCGTGCCCCTGACCAACCTCATCGGCGAGGAGAACAAGGGCTTTTACCACGTGCTGCACTTTTTCGATGAGAGCCGCATCCAGGTAGCTGCCCAGGCGCTGGGCATCGCCCAGGGTGCCTTTGACCGGGCCCTGGCCTACGTCAAGCAGCGTGAGCAGTTCGGTAAGAAAATCGCCCAGTTCCAGGTCACCCAGCACAAACTGGCCGACATGGCCACCAAGATCGAGCTGGCCCGCCTGATTACTTATAAGGCCGCCTGGAACTTCGACCAGGGCCGCATCGACCCGAAACTCACCTCCATGGCCAAGATGTACGCGGCCCGTACCGCCGTGGAAGTGGCCGACGAGGCGGTCCAGCTGCTTGGCGGATACGGTTACATGACCGAGTACGAAGTGGAGCGGTTTTACCGCGATGCCAAGATCACCGAAATCTACGAGGGCACCAAGGAGATCCAGAAGAACACCATCGCCAGTGCGTTGATCGGCAAGCTTAAATGAATACCCATCCAGAAATAGCGTCCTTTGGCTCAGGTCAGCGTTCTCGCTCATTCGAGCACGTAGTGAAGCTTCAGCGCTATCCTCAACGTAGCGCAGCTACGCCTGCGGTTTCAAATTCCCTGCGGCCTTGACCTGAACCAAAATCCACCATTTCTGGATGAGCACTGATGGTGCCCGACCAATATGGACAAGCGCTAAATATTTACAGGAGGACCCATGAAGGATGACATCCAGGTATATCAGCCTATAAACAACGTCCGGGTCGTCACGGCGACATCCCTTTTCGACGGCCACGATGCCTCGATCAATATTTTCAGACGCATTCTTCAGAGCACCGGCGTTGAGGTGATCCATCTGGGCCACAACCGATCGGTGAAGGAAATCGTTGACGCCGCCATCCAAGAGGACGCCCAGGGCATCGCCATTTCAAGCTACCAGGGCGGCCACTTGGAGTTTTTCCGATACATGGTGGATCTGCTCAAAGAAGGCGGCGCCGACCACATCAAGGTGTTCGGCGGCGGCGGCGGGGTCATCGTTCCCGAAGAGATCAAGGAGCTGGAAGCCTACGGGGTGGCCAAAATCTACACGCCGGAAGACGGCACC
>RCNC010001749.1_pt1 | contig 14681 bp, 11 predicted proteins | sample 2041301 | NCBI WGS metagenome assembly RCNC01 (sample SAMN09708231, study PRJNA481090) | Marine sediment metagenome, whole genome shotgun sequencing project. | biome: marine sediment; feature: ocean; material: sediment; isolation source: Sewage treatment plant 13A marine sediment (STP13A) ... | reverse complement strand
ATCGCAGGTGCGCTTGCTGTATACGGCCGGCGGGCTTGAGATGCCTAACGACCTCCTACAGACGATTAGGAAAAAACTTTATAAAAAGAAGAAGTTAAAACGATAAGTTAATGTGAAACATTACTGAGCGTTGAAGCTCTGCCCGGTCACACCTGTACTGTCCGGGCCCAGAAGATACACGTAGGCCGACAATATCTCTTCCGGGCGCTTCAGAGCGTCCCGGTCTTCGGCCGGAAAGGCCTCAAGCCGCATTTTGGTGCGTGTCGCACCGGGGTTAACGCAATTAGATCTGAGGCTGCCGTGCCGGTGTTCGTCTGCCAGAACCTGTGACAAGCCTTCAGTTGCGAATTTCGACACCGAGTAGGCGCCCCAGAACGCACGGCCCTGCTGCCCAACGCCACTGCTTGTATAGATGACCGAGGCATCGTCGGACTTCTGCAGCAAAGGTATGCAGACCTGCGTCAGAGCGAAAACAGCGGTCACGTTGACGTGCATCACTTGCTGCCATTTGACCGCGTCGTATTGTTCGATCGAGAAGCGATCGCCGAGGATGCCGGCGTTATGAACCAGACCGTCCAGGCGCCCGAATTCCTCCTCGAGGCCGTCAGCAAGCGAGCGGTATGATTCGCTTGTAGCTGTCGCGAGATCCATTACAGCAATAGAGGGTTGCGGTGCGTTCTCAAGACCCTCGATGTGGTCGTGGACGTTTTCCAGTTTCTTGATATTGCGTCCGTGCAAGATGACTTTCGCACCAAGTTCGGCCGCTTGGATGGCCAGCGCGCGGCCAATGCCGTCGCTAGCGCCGGTTATCAATATGATCCGATCCCGCAACAGGTCCTGCGGATACGTATAGGTCTTGGGGTCAATGTCCAAACGCGGTCCTTCGAATACGGCGGTTACTGGAGGGTCTTATCGTTCGCTGCATCTGCGAGGTCTGCAACATCGTCTTCGTCAGAACTGCTTTCTATCATCGTGCGCGGCACCGGATCCAACGATTCGAGTTTTTCGATAGCTTTCTTCTCACGAACGCCCAATTCCACGAACTTGCGAGCACCCGGAAGAACATTGCGTTCGAGTGAACCCACCGCCTTGTTGTAATGGTCAACACTGCTGGCAAGTTGCCTGCCAACGCGATTCATATGCCCAACGAAAGTCGCCAGCCGTCCGTACAGGTCTTCCGCCAATACCCGAATCTCTTTTGCATTGTCAGCAAGCGCCAGTTGCCGCCAGCCATAGGCCACAGCTTTGAGCAGGGCGACCAGGCTTGTCGGCGTTGCCAGGATGATCTGTTTCGATAGCGCGTATTCAATGAGGTCCGGTTCTTCGTTAAGTGCCGCGCTCAGGAATTGGTCGCCCGGAATGAAAAGGATGACAAATTCCGGGCTCTCGTCGAACTGGTCCCAGTACGTCTTGGATGCCAACATGCGGATGTGGGCGCGAACGTTCTTGGCATGCCGTTCCAGCCCCAGTTTGCGTTGCGTGTCGTTTTTGGCCTCAACGGCCTCAAGGTATGCATCGAGCGGTGTCTTGACGTCTACAACAAGTTCACGCTTATCCGGCATGCGTACGATCATGTCCGGGCGAATGATCTGCCCCTCGCCGACACTGTGCACTTGCTCCTGAAAGTCGCAGTGCTCCACCATGCCCGCCAATTCAACCAATCGGCGCAGTGTAATTTCGCCCCAGCGGCCCCTGACTTCAGGGCGACGCAGGGCATTGACGAGGTTCTGCGTCTCTTGTCGAAGAGAATTCTGGCTGTCCTGCATGGCGCCAAGCTGGCTTCGAATGCTGCCATAGGCCTCGCTGCGAGCTTTCTCGAGTTCCGAAATCTGCTTTTGTGCGGATTCAAGAGCATTTTGAATCGGCTTGACCATGTTCTCGACGGCTTTCTCGCGCTCGCCAAGGTCATGTTTTGCCTTTTCTTGCTGCGCACCGAGGTTTTGTTCGGCGAGGCGAAGGAAATTCTCGCTGTTCGATTTAAGCGACTGGTTTGCGAGTTCCGAGAATGCTCTGGTGAGCTGCGCGTTAGCCGCCTCGAACGCAATTTCCCGTTCTTGCTGCAATGAGTCCTGGTTCTTAATGCGGGTTTCCAGCGCCGCGATATCTTCCGCTGAGCGCTTCTGGCGCGGCCGCATGGCAAGCCAGGCCACAAGCGCACCCAGCGCGAGGCCGGCAGCGAGAGCCGGTGCTCCGTACTGCAGCCACAGCGGATCAATCGTAAGAGACATCATCAGTGCTTCAGATTAACCCCTTTTAGGACGATTTTGGTGAGTTCGTCGACATCTCGGGCAATTGCGTCCGCGCCCCAGTCGGCGGGATCGTCGTTGGCAAGGATATAGCCATAGGCAGCTGCAACAGTAGTGCCACCGGCTGCACGACCTGCTTCTATGTCGCGAGGCGCATCACCAACGCAAAGCACCAGTTCCGGGCTGACACCAATAATCTCGCAGGCATGCAGAACCTGACCTGGGTCGGGCTTCCTGACGTTCAGTGTGTCGCCGCTAATAATGCAGGCGCTTCTTTCGGAGAGTGCGAGTAGCTCGAGCAATGGCTCCGTCAAATGAGATGGCTTATTCGTGACGACGCCCCATGGGTAGTCGGCGTCCTCAAGCTTACGCAAGAGCTCAGCCATGCCTTCAAAAAGAGCGGTATGGACACATAGCCCTTGTTTGTAGAGTTCGATGTATTCGCAGACGAGTTCCTGCTGCTTGCTTGTGTCCAGGTGCGGAAAACCGGCGCGGAGCAAGCCCATCGCTCCATTGGACACATTCGCTCGGCCGAGCTCATATGAAATCGGTTCGATGTCGTTGCGCAGTTGCAGCTTCTGCAATGCACCCACCATATCCGGTGCCGTATCCACCAACGTCCCATCAAGATCAAACAGTACGGCGCGATATTGGTCGCCGGGAAGGCTACTCATTGGGCTGACTGGTTTCCGGTCGGTGAAAATGCATCAAGTAGTTCACATTAAGGCCTGGTCCCAGCGTGTACTCCCTTGTCAGCGGGTTGTAGTGCATGCCAATACTGGATCGATGTTGCAGACCAGCATCTCTTGCCCAGGACTCGAGTTCGGACGGGCGGATGAACTTCTGGTACTCGTGTGTGCCTGCGGGCAGCATCTTGAGGACGTACTCAGCGCCAACGATCGCGAACATAAATGACTTGGGAGTGCGATTTATCGTTGAAAAGAAGACGTCACCGCCAGGCCGTACAAGTTGACACGCAGACGCAATAACCTGTGACGGTTCCGGGACGTGCTCAAGCATTTCAAGGCAGGCGACAACGTCATATCGCCCAGCCTCTTTACTGGCCAATTCTTCTGCCGTGCCTTGCTGATAGTCGACGTCCAACCCTGATTCGATCTGATGCAGGCGGGCGACTGCCAATGGCTTTTCAGCCATGTCGAGACCCGTGACTGTGGCACCTGCGGCGGCCATTGCTTCGGCCAGGATGCCGCCACCGCAGCCAATATCGAGAACCTTGCGGCCGTCGAGGTCCGCGTACCTGCGAATCCAGTCGAGCCTCAATGGGTTGATCTCGTGCAACGGCCGAAATTCTCCGTCGGGATCCCACCAGCGCGCCGCCAGGGCATCGAACTTGGCGACTTCCGCTGCGTCGACGTTTTGTTGGGCTATTGTCATGCCTCTTGGCTCCGTTACTTCGGTAATTGGCTGTTGCTGATCCGCTGCTGCCACTCGTTGCTTTTTAGTCGCAACGCGTCGGTATCGATGTTCTTCAAACTGCCGCTTTCCAGCTGATGCCGTCCCGCCACCCATACGTCTGAAACCTGGTCTGCGCGTGCAGTGTATACGACTTGTGAAATGGGATCGTACACAGGCTGGCTATTGCAACGATGGAGATCGATGCACGTCAGGTCGGCGAGTTTTCCAGTTTCAATCGAACCCACCTGGTCCGCGATTCCGATGGCTTTTGCCGCATCCATTGTCGCCATGCGCAGCGCGTCGCTGGCCGTGAGCACGGACGCGTCACCCGTAACGGCTTTCGTTAGCAAGGTCGCCGTTCGTACTTCGTCCAGGACGTCGAGAGTGTTATTGCTGGCCGCGCCATCGGTTCCAATGCCGACATTGATGCCCGCTGCACGATAAGCCGCGAGCGGTGCCAATCCGCTTGCCAGCTTCATGTTGGATTTTGGACAATGGGCAATACTGACGCCGGCATCAGCCAGCAAAGCGATTTCGTCGGCGTTCACGTGCACGCCGTGGATGACCAGCAATGAAGAGTTTACGAGGCCCAGTTCTACGAGGCGTTGCAGCGGACGTTTGCCGGTGTTCTTCACGGCATCTGATACCTCTGCGGCGGTCTCGTGCAGATGAATTTGCACCGGGATATCGAGCTGGTCGGCCAGTACCCGAATTTCGATGAACGATTCGTCGGATAAAGCATACGTCGAGTGCGGAGCGAAGCAGGTCTTGATAAGAGGGTGACCGGAATAGGTGTCGTGCACCAGGTCTGTGGCCTTGCTGAGATACTCCGTCGCGTCTTTCGCCCAGGCAGAAGGGAAATCGGCTACCGGCGTCCCAATAACGGCCCGCATATGCAGGTCTATGGCCGTTTCTGCAACGATCTCCGGGAAAAAGTACTGATCAGCAAAGCATGTGATACCGGCTGTGAGCATTTCTGCAATGGCCAACTCTGTGCCGTCACGAACCATCTCGGCGCTTACCCAGCGGCGCTCAGCGGGCCATACAGCGTCCTTAAGCCACGATTCCAGAGGTAGGTCGTCGGCCAGTCCCCTGAGCAGAACCATGGCGGCGTGTGTGTGGGTGTTTATGAGACCTGGCAAGAGCACATGTCCTGGGCGCTCGATGTTTACGCTGGGCTGGTAAATCGAGCGTGCCGCGGAGGCCGGCAAGACGTCGATTATTCGACCGTCCGTCACCGCTACGGCGTGATCAACAAGTACCGCGCCATCCGGCACGATGGGCACGCACCATTCAGGAAATATCAAGCTGTCACATTGTTGGGCTGTCGTCATCGGGGATCGCCGTACCGGCCGTTAGGGCAGTGCGCAGTATACCGTCACCAAACCCCAGTACCAATGCGGTCTGCAGAGCGTTTGAATCGCTCTAAAACGCTGCTGTTATTGCCCCTCTTGTGATATGATTATGGCCTTGATTTGGAGCTAATTTGAGCCTTTTTCGAGCCAGAGCAAATCAAGAATTATTTCCAACCAGAACCCAGAGTTTTTCGCCCTGAAACGATTCCGTTCGATGATCGGGATTTCGCTGATATTGTGAGTATTTATGTCTGAAGTTGCCCAGGAATTGCTGTCGGTAAGCCTCGAAGAGGAGATGCAGCAGTCCTACCTTGATTACGCGATGAGTGTCATTGTCGGTCGGGCGTTGCCCGATGTCCGTGATGGTCTCAAACCCGTGCATCGTCGCGTCCTGTTTGCCATGCGTGAGCTCGGCAACGATTACAACAAGGCTTACAAGAAGTCTGCCCGCGTTGTCGGTGACGTTATCGGTAAATACCATCCGCACGGCGATTCGGCGGTTTACGACACGATTGTCCGAATGGCACAGCCATTTTCGATGCGGGCAATGCTCGTTGACGGGCAGGGTAACTTTGGATCGGTCGACGGCGACGCGCCCGCTGCAATGCGTTACACCGAAGTGCGCATGTCGAAAATCGCTCACGAGTTGCTTGCTGATATCGAAAAGGAAACCGTTGATTTCACCGAAAACTATGATGGGTCTGAGTCCGAGCCATCAGTTATGCCGACGCGCCTGCCTAATTTGCTGGTCAACGGCTCATCGGGCATCGCGGTTGGCATGGCCACAAATATTCCACCACACAACCTGTGTGAAGTTGTCGATGCCTGCCTTGCGTTGATCAACGACCCGGCGATCGAGATTCCAGGCTTGATGGAGCATCTGCCAGGCCCGGATTTCCCAACAGCGGGAATAATCAATGGCGCCGCCGGCATCTACTCAGCGTATCGAACCGGCCGTGGGCGTGTGCATATACGGGCTCGCACCGAAGTCGAAATTTTCGGCAGTCGTGGTCGTGAGGCGATTATCGTCAACGAACTGCCATACCAGGTAAACAAGGCACGGTTAATCGAGAAGATAGCCGAGCTGGTTCGCGACAAACGCATTGAGGGCATCAGCGAATTGCGTGACGAGTCTGACAAGGACGGCATGCGCATTGTCATTGAGTTGCGCAAAGGCGAAGTCCCTGACGTCGTGCTGAACAACCTCTACAAGCAGACTCCGATGCAGAGCGTTTTCGGAATTAACATGGTGGCGCTGCATGACGGGCAGCCGAAGCTCATGAATCTCAAGCAGATTCTTGAGGCTTTTCTTTCCCATCGCCGCGAGGTAGTTACTCGACGCACCATATTTGATCTTCGCAAAGCTCGTGATCGGGCTCACGTCCTCGAGGGGCAATCGGTTGCGCTTGCGAACATTGATGACGTTATCGCACTGATCAAGGCGTCGGCATCGCCGGCTGAGGCAAAAGAGGCGCTCATATCGAAACATTGGGAGCCCGGTTCAGTGACCGGTATGCTCGAGCGAGCAGGAAAAACAGATACCCGGCCCGACGAACTTGGTGAAGGATTTGGCATGGTTGATGGCCAGTACCGGCTTTCATCTGTGCAGGCGCAAGCCATCCTTGACTTGAGATTGCATCGCCTTACCGGGCTTGAGCAAGAAAAAATCGTCAATGAATACAAAGATATACTAGAGAAAATTGAAGAGCTTTCTAGTATTTTAGCGGATCCGGATACGCTGTTGCAGGTCATTCGCGATGAGCTCGCCAAAGTCCGCGAGGAGTTTGGCGATGAGCGACGCACGGTAATCGTTCAGGATCACAGCGACCTCAGTGTCGAAGACCTGATCCCGAGCGAAGAAGTCGTGGTTACGTTGTCGCACGGCGGCTACGCAAAAGCTCAGCCAATCGACGTCTACCAGGCACAGAAACGAGGTGGTCGCGGACGTTCTGCAACGAAGGTCAAAGACGCAGACTTTATTGACAATCTTTTCATCGCGAACACGCATGACACGATTCTGTGTTTCTCCAGCCGCGGAAAAATGTACTGGCTCAAGGTTTACCAGGTTCCACAAGCGAGTCGTGGCTCGCGTGGTAAACCGATCGTCAACCTGCTACCGCTTGAGGAAGGCGAGCGTATCAGCGCGGTGTTGCCGATTCGCGAGTACACCGAAGATAGTTATGTCTTTATGGCGACGTCCGGCGGAACAGTTAAGAAAACTCCGCTCACGCAATTCTCACGACCTCGCGCCAATGGCATTATCGCGATTGACCTGCGTGACGACACGCTTGTCGATGTTGCGATAACGGACGGAGAGGCCGAGATATTGCTGGTGGCCAGTTCCGGCAAGAGCATTCGCTTCAAAGAATCTGACGTACGACCGATGGGTCGAGGAGCCGCTGGCGTTCGCGGCATCAAGCTGCCTTCCGACCACGAGTTGATAGCACTTTCGATCATCGATGATGGGCTCATTCTCACGGCGACGGAGAACGGCTACGGTAAACGCACGCCCGTTGATGACTTCCCTGTGCAGGGTCGTGGTGGTCAGGGCGTCATTGCTATTCAGACGTCTGAGCGCAATGGTCGCACGGTCGGAGCGGCTCAGGTTCGCGAAGAAGACGAAATAATGCTCATCAGTTCAAACGGTACGCTTGTCAGGACGCCGGTGGACGATATTTCTATTCAAGGGCGCAATACGCAGGGGGTCAGGCTTATTCGCGTCGGGTCCGAGCAGCGTCTGGTCGGGGTCGCTCGAATCGTGTCGATAGAAGAGGACGAGGAGGAGTAGCATGTCTCGCGTTCACAACTTCAGCGCTGGCCCGGCCGCGCTACCGCTCGACGTTCTCGAAATCATTCGTAACGACATTCCCGACTGGCAAGGCACGGGCATGTCGGTCATGGAGATTAGTCATCGCAGTAAGGAGTTTATTGAGCTAGCCGCTCGTTGCGAAGCGAATCTGCGTGAACTCCTGTCGATTCCGGATGGCTATAGTGTCCTTTGGACGCAGGGCGGCGCGACACTGCAAATGGCGATGGCACCGCTGAATCTGGCCGGACCGGACGACACGGTCGACTATGTCGTAACGGGAAGCTGGGGTAAGAAGGCGGCTGCTGAAGCGAGCAAACAATGCAAATTGAACATCGCCGCTGATGGTTCTGACAAGAACTTCACTTACATTCCTGAAGAGTCCAGCTGGGATAGGAGTGATGACGCTGCCTATCTGCACATCACTTCCAATGAAACCATCGCGGGCGTTGAGTTTCATTTCACTCCCGGTGGTGACATTCCCATCGTTGCAGATATGTCGAGCACGATTTTGTCGCGGCCTATCGATGTTAGCGACTTTGGCGTCATTTACGCCGGGGCACAGAAGAATATCGGCCCTGCCGGAATCACGCTGGTTATCGTACGCAACGACCTGCTTGAACCAGCTCGAGAGAACTTGCCGCACCTTATGATGTGGAAGTCCTATGCCGAGTCGGATTCGATGACCAACACACCACCGACGTTTGCCTGGTACGTTGCGGATCTTATTTTCCAGCATCTGATTAGCAATGGCGGGCTTGAGGCGATGGCGGATCGCAATCGACGCAAATGCGGCAAACTATACTCGGCTATCGACGCATCGGATTTCTACACAAACCCGGTTCAACTCGACTGCCGATCCTGGATGAACATACCGTTTATCCTCGCAGATGCTTCCCTCGACGGAAAATTCCTGCAGGAATCATTGGCCGCTAGTTTGACCAACCTCAAAGGGCACCGGTCGGTCGGCGGTATGCGAGCCTCTATTTACAACGCCGTCCCGGAAGCAGCTGTGGACGCACTGATCGAATTCATGGCCGAATTCGAACGCACTAACGGATAAATACATGTACAAAATACTCACTCTCAATAACATCGCCGTCGAAGGGCTGCGCCATTTCCCACGCGAGCGTTATGAAGTCGCATCCGAGATTTCCCATCCGGACGGCATCCTGCTCCGATCGCACAACATGCACGATATGGACATCCCGGAAACTGTAGTGGCTGTCGGTCGTGCAGGAGCAGGAACAAACAATATCCCGATTGAAGCCCTGAGCGCTCGCGGAGTGCCCGTATTCAACGCGCCGGGTGCGAACGCGAATGCCGTCAAGGAACTGGTAATCGGCGGGTTACTTATTGCGGCGCGCAATCTTTGTAATGCACGCGAGCATGTAAAGACGCTCAAAGAAACGGGCGCTGAGCTAAGCAAAGCCGTAGAAGCAGGCAAGAAGCAATTCGTTGGCTTCGAATTGCCTGGCAAAACTCTGGGAGTCATCGGCCTTGGAGCAATTGGCGTTGAGGTTGCGAATGCGGCTCTCAGCCTCGGTATGAAAGTCATTGGCTTTGACCCGAAGATTACAGTACGTCGTGCGTGGCAGCTGTCATCCGGAGTGGAGCACGCCGAGACGCTGGATCAGTTATTCCAGGCGGCAGACGCTGTCACCGTACATGTTCCTCTGTTCGAGGAAACACGCGGTCTCGTCAATCGTGACCGTCTGGCGTTAATGAAAGACGGCGGCGTCATTATTAATTTCGCGCGCGGTGGCGTTGTGGACGATGCCGCTGCAATCAAAGCACTTGATAGCGGCAAGCTGCATGCCTACGTCACCGACTTTCCGTCCCCGGAGCTTATCGCGCATTCAAAGGTTGTCGCATTACCTCATCTTGGCGCGTCCACATCGGAGGCCGAAGAGAATTGCGCCATCATGGTTGCGGAGAACGTTAAGGACTACCTCGAGAACGGCAATATCCGATATTCGGTCAATTTCCCCGAAGCGCGTTTGCCACGACTGGATGCATGGCGCATGACAGTTGCGAACGCGAATGTGCCGAACATGGTCGGTCAGATTTCTACTTGTCTTGCTGATGCGGGTCTTAATATTGAAGATCTTCTCAACAAGTCAGTTGGTGATTTTGCGTACACCATAGTCGACGTCAACGGCTCACCGTCGGAGGAAACGATGGCCGCGCTTCGCTCGATTGAGGGCGTCCTGACGTTGCGAAATCTCGGCAAGCCTGTAACCTGAGTCCCTTCATGGGCTTACGCAACATGCGCAAGCAGATTTGAGAGCACTGCACGGGACGATAGACCGATGGCTGACGGGGGCAAAAACGCCGAAGCGAGTGATTTAGGCAAGATCCGCGAACGGATCAATGCTGTTGACGAGAAGATCCAGAGTCTTATCAACGAGCGCGCCCAATATGCGCAGCAGGTCGGCGTTGCCAAAGGTGAGCTTGGAGCAGCGGTTGATTACTATCGACCGGAGCGTGAAGCCGAAGTCCTTCGAAAAATCGTAGAGCGAAATGAAGGGCCGCTTCGGGATGAAGAAGTACTGCGCCTTTTTCGCGAAATCATGTCAGCGTGCCTGGCTCAGCAAGAGCCGCTGAAAATTGGCTTCCTGGGGCCGGAGGGCACGTTCACTCAAACAGCAGTTTTCAAACATTTCGGTCATTCTGTTCGGGCGCTGCCTTTTCATACTATCGATGAGATTTTTCAAGAGGTGGAGAGCGGCGTTGCCGACTTTGGCGTCGTGCCGATTGAAAATTCCACGGAAGGATCCGTCAATAACACCCTCGACATGTTCCTGACGTCGCCTTTGAAAATAGCAGGCGAAATTGAATTGCGTATTGAGCAGCATTTGCTGGGCAGGATGAAGGGTCTCGAGAATATCGAACGGATCTGCGCGCACGAACAGTCTCTCGCACAATGTCGGGGCTGGCTACGTGAGTACTTGCCTCAGATCGAGCTTATTGGCATGTCGAGCAACGCAGCCGGCGCGCGTCGGGCACGTGACGAGCACGGCACTGCGGCTATTGGGCCGGACGTGGCGGCAAACGTCTATGACCTGAACATACTCGTGAACAGCATTGAGGATAGATCGGATAACGCAACGCGTTTTCTTGTGGTTGGGCGGAAATTGCTGGCTGCCAGTGGCAACGACAAAACGGCGATTCTTGTTTCCACCAGCGACACTGGCGGCGGTGCCGGCGTACTGCATCAGCTTCTTCAGCCTCTCGCCGAGTACAATATCGTCATGACCTTTATTGAGTCGCGACCGTCAAGGCGCAAGAACTGGGATTACGTGTTTTTTATCGACATTGACGGACACGCAAATGAATCGCCGGTGTCCGACGCGCTCGCGAAGCTCGAGAAGCAATGTTCCCTGTTCCGAGTCTTAGGTGCATACCCGAAGGCTGTCGGCTAAGCGACAAGCTACGGATTCAGACATGCAGTTTCAGGTCACTCCATCAGCGCTCAACGACGCGACAGTCACTGTACCCGGCGACAAATCGGTTTCTCATCGTGCCCTGATGCTCGGCAGCATTGCCGAAGGCCGTACGAATGTCAGCGGCTTTCTTGCCGGTGAGGATTGCCTCGCGACGCTCGCTGCGATGCAGTCTATGGGTGTCAGTATTGAACACGGTGATGCGACAGATATCACGATCGACGGCGTGGGCTTACAGGGTCTCGGGATGCCTGATGGCCCACTGGATCTTGGTAATTCAGGAACCGCAATGCGGTTGATGACCGGGCTGCTCTGCGGGCAGGCTTTTGACAGCGTGCTAACAGGCGACGAATCACTGACCAGCCGGCCCATGCGGCGAATCATTACGCCGCTAAGCAGTATGGGGGCACGCATCGATAGCCGGGACGGATTGCCGCCACTGACCATTCACGGTGGCTCCGCGCTGCACGGTATAAATTACGATCTGCCTGTAGCCAGTGCTCAAGTTAAGTCCGCGGTGCTGCTGGCGGGGCTTTATGCGGCCGGCGAAACCAGCGTCGTTGAGCCGGCGGTAACACGCGATCATACCGAGCGCATGCTCGGCTCAATGGGCGTCGAAGTGAATACGTCCGGAAACAGGATTTCTGTTGAGGGTGGTCAGACATTGAAGGGATGTTCGGTGCAGGTACCGGCCGATTTGTCATCAGCTGCCTTCGTCATGCTCGCAGCGCTGATTGCGGACAAGGCTGACGTGCTGATAGAGAACGTCGGGGTCAACCCGACACGAACCGGCATTATCGACATCTTGCAGGCGATGGGTGCGGACATCAGCCTCGAGCAACCTCGCTTGCTGGGGCAGGAGCCCGTGGCCGATATTCGGGTGAGGTCATCCGAACTACACGGCGGCCCGGTGGATCCGGCGCTCGTCTCCCTGGCAATCGACGAATTTCCCGTGCTGTTCGTTGCTGCGGCCGCGGCGAAAGGAAAAACGACTTTTTCGGGCATTGGCGAACTGCGCGTAAAGGAAAGCGATCGGATCGCGGCGATGGCTTCAGGGCTCCGCACGCTCGGCATCGATGTGGAGGAGTCACCCGACGGCGCAGTCGTTCACGGCGGACGGTTTGGCGGCGGCGTCGTGGAGAGCCATGGCGATCACAGAATCGCGATGTCGCTAGCGGTGGCCGGCGCCAGCGCGCAGGAACCGGTCACGGTCAGGAATGTCGCGGCAGTCGATACGTCATTTCCGGGATTCTGCGATTGCCTCGCGGCCTTGAATATAGACATCCAGGTATCTGCCGAATGAGTAGCGTGAGCGGAGCTTCCGAGGTACCGGTCATCGCGATCGACGGGCCCAGCGGATCCGGCAAGGGCACTATCGCGCGCCGTGTTGCGCATGAACTGGGTTGGGCCTTACTCGATAGTGGTGCTCTGTATCGGCTCGTGGCTCTGGCGGCGCAGCAGCGGGGCGTCGCTCTGGACGATGCGGGGGCTCTCGCGCAGCTGGCGGCCAGGCTCGACGTACGGTTTGGCAGCGATGCTCGTGGAGACGAGCAAATCTGGCTGGCGGAGGAGGATGTTACGGCATCCATCCGCACGGAGGAGTGCGGTGCCGGCGCATCGGCGGTGGCGGCGCTGAAGCCCGTAAGAAGCGCTCTTCTGGACCTGCAACGAGGCTTTCGCCGTGCCCCGGGACTGGTTGCCGACGGCCGCGACATGGGAACCCACGTATTTACGGATGCGAGCTTGAAAGTATTTCTGACCGCCAGCCCCCGGGAGCGCGCTGAAAGGCGCCATAAGCAGTTGAAGGACAAGGGTATTGATGTTAGTCTCGCCGCCCTTTCGAGGGATATAGAAGAGCGTGACAGGCGGGATTCCGAGCGATCGGTGGCTCCGCTAAGACCCGCAGAGGACGCCAGGATTCTGGACTCCTCGGGTAAATCGATCGAGGACGTCACTCAGACGGTCCTGGATTGGATGTCAGAACTCTAAAGATTTCCAGGAAAAGATTTTTCGTACGGATTGGACAGGGAGTCCGGTTCATTTTTGTCATAGCCGTCTGCCGAAGGAATCGGCCTGGCGTTTGGGTGAGGACGTAAAGTTCTCTTGGTTAATCACATGTCTGAAAGTTTTGCAGAGTTATTTGAAGAAAGTTTTGCCAGTCAACAAATAAAGCCGGGATCAATCATTACCGGTATCGTTGTCGCGGTAAATGACGATGTAGTCATCGTCAGCGCCGGTCTCAAGTCAGAGGCCGTCATCCCCGTCGAAGAGTTTAAGAATGACAAGATCGAAGGCGGAATTTCCGTCGGCGATGAGGTCGAAGTTGCACTGGATGCCGTAGAAGACGGTTTCGGTGAGACAAAGCTGTCACGTGAAAAAGCGATTCGTGCCCGCACCTGGATCGACCTTGAAGAAGCATTCGAGGCAGGCAAGGTTGTAGAAGGCATCATCAATGGTCGCGTCAAAGGCGGCTTTACGGTCGAAATCGATAATGTCCGCGCATTCCTGCCGGGCTCGCTTGTAGACGTTCGGCCGGTACGTGATCCGGCTTACCTCGAAGGCAAGAGCCTTGAATTCAAGGTCATCAAACTGGACAAGCGTCGCAACAACGTTGTCGTTTCACGCCGTGCGGTTGTTGAGCAAGAGTACTCGGCAGAGCGCGAAGCATTGCTCGAGGGCCTGCAGGAAGGCAATACCGTCAAAGGTATCGTCAAGAATCTTACAGATTATGGTGCATTCGTCGATCTCGGCGGAATTGATGGTCTTTTGCACATCACCGACATGGCCTGGAAGCGCGTTAAGCATCCGTCAGAGGTCGTTGAAGTGGGTCAGGAGATCGACGTCAAGATCCTCAAGTTTGACCGCGAACGGCAGCGTGTTTCACTCGGCATGAAACAGTTGGGTGATGATCCCTGGAAGGATCTCGCACGTCGCTATCCGCAGCAAACTCGTATCTTCGGCAAGATCACCAATATCGCGGATTACGGCTGCTTCGTCGAAATCGAAGATGGTGTCGAAGGCCTCGTACACGTCTCGGAAATGGACTGGACCAACAAGAACGTCAACCCGGCTCGAGTAGTGCAGGTTGGGGAAGAGGTCGAAGTTATGGTCATTGAGATCGACGAAGAACGTCGTCGTATTTCTTTGGGCATCAAGCAGTGCAAGTCCAATCCATGGGCCGAGTTCTCCGTTACCTTCAATCGTAACGACAAGGTAACCGGCCAGATCAAATCCATCACCGACTTCGGCATATTCATTGGCCTGGAAGGTGGAATTGATGGACTCGTTCATCTCTCGGATATCTCGTGGGAAATGCCTGGTGAAGAAGCTGTGCACAACTACAAGAAGGGTCAGGATATCGAGGCGGCTGTCCTTGCTATCGACTCGGAGCGCGAGCGTATTTCTCTCGGCG
>RCNC010001748.1_pt1 | contig 14685 bp, 10 predicted proteins | sample 2041301 | NCBI WGS metagenome assembly RCNC01 (sample SAMN09708231, study PRJNA481090) | Marine sediment metagenome, whole genome shotgun sequencing project. | biome: marine sediment; feature: ocean; material: sediment; isolation source: Sewage treatment plant 13A marine sediment (STP13A) ... | reverse complement strand
CATCTATAATGGCAGGCTGTCCATTGTAATAGAGGATAAAATTACCCACATCATTATGGTTATGGCTCTCCGCATTATGCCCTCCTTTGGCTGCGAAGAAAAAGCCATCGGAAGAGCCTTCTGTATCCCTTGCCCCGCAAACCTGCAGGTCGGGAAGGAAGAAATCTGATATCAAGGGTTCCCTGGCTTCAGCCTCGTTGATCTCGGAAAGCTGAAAAAGGTTCAGCAAGGTGGCTTCCAGGTTTCCACTCGGAATGGTCTTTTCCCAGCTTGCCTTTTCTGCAAGGAAGGCACCGTATGCCTGCATTACAGGATCCTGTATTCTTTTTCCGTAACGGTAAACAACACCGGGTCGGCTGCCTGATTTGGCGCTGGCATCAGCAAAATTGATCACGTATGGATATGAGATCTGGGCCCGATAGATATACCGGCCGATATTCTTGATCATCTCCTGGTCAAACACATCTATCTTTCCATCGGTACTCATATGCAGCATCTCAAGGTATTCGTAAAGGGCTCCTCCGGCATGCCCCCAGTAGGAGGGTCCCTCATCACATCCCCCGTCAGGTTCATAATAGTCAATGAACTTATCCACCGAACGCATGGTCTTGTATATATTACGCGCCTTTCGCTCCGGATCTTCTTCCATAAGCAATATGGTTGTAAGCATATTGTGATTGACCCAAACATTCCAGTTATTGACACTCCTTCCCGTGAACCCCATCCACCAGAAATCTTCTCTTTTATCATAGACATCCAGTACTTTGTGCCGGATCTCGTACCGGATCCGCTCCGCTATCAATGGATTGACCTTATCGAATTCATCTTTCAGGAAAAAATGGGTCCAGGAAAACAGGCTCGATACTTCGCCCCCTGACAGATCAATGGTGGGTTCCTCCACATCTGGCAGACCCGGTCCCGCATCCTGCAGGGATAAATGAGCAGATGCCGACCAGGAGGTTTGCTCAGAGAGAGCCCATATTCCGTTGATGATCTGGTCAAGAAAGCGTCCCTCTCCTTCGGTCAGCTCTGCCAGTACCATGTTTTGAAGAGCCCTTCTCCTGGCACTGTAAGGATCCTGCATGACACGGCGATCGCCGCTCCTAACAAACTCCAGGTAATCAGTAGCCTTAACCACTCCCCACTCAAAATTGAGGGATTCTTCCCCCTTCCGGATTATTTCTATACGTATATTTTCAGGGATCTCTTCCCAGGCTTTACGGTCAGTGTATTCCGGGAAAGTTATCCAGCTATTACCGGACAACAGGAGTCCATCTATTTCTTGTTCACTGTAGAGTTGGCTCAACATGTTGCGCTCTTCAGCCTGTGCCGGAAAAATATTCCAGAACAGACAAATAGCCAGAATGAAAGTTGCTTTTTTCATGGTTGATAGGTTTTATTCAGGATTAAATAACAATTCTTCACCCAACATTTTTTTCATTTCATCCAGGTGCTTTTCATAAACGCCCCGGGGATCTGTCTGGTGCTTGATGCAAAGGTATGCTGCATGACCAAGTACTTCTCCCATCATTCCTGTGGTCCTCATGACACGGATAGTACCGAGGGCCACATGGGTGACAGAGATGTTCCTGCCTGCCATCATCAGGTTACCTATATTGCGGGAATACAAACAACGGTAGGGAACCGGATATGGCTTGATATCGGGATGTACATACCAGCTGATAAATTCCTCACCCGGAAAATATTTACTGTTGACAGAATCCGGAAAATGCAGGTCTATGTCCCAGGTGGTGGTAACCACCCCATCCGGGTAGATCACATGGTCCTGCAGATCCTGCTGGGTTAGGATATGGTCCCCAAGCAATCGCCTGGATTCTCTCTTGCCCGAAATGTGGGCCACCCAGTTAAGTTTCCAGTTTGCGTATTTCTCCTTTTTGTGATTCTTCAGGTAGGACCAGTTACCGTAGATAGCCCGGAAGTTATGGTCCCGTATCTTCTCCACATCCCAAACTGTATTGAAATTACCAAATCCTGTCTCCCATGTCCACCTGGAACGTGTTCCCTCCCAATGGTATTCATCACTGAAAGGCAACGCCCAGGGTGTTTCCGGGAACTCACTTGGAAATGGCTGCTCGAGGGCATTCCACAGGTTGGATGAACCCATGGTAAAATCATCGGCCTCTTCAGGAGCCATGGTCTCACCGGTTTCCGACTGGCTTTCCCTGCCCAGGTGGAAATCGGCCCCTGCCAGGTAACCCAGGGTACCATCACCGGTACAATCTGCGAATAAGGTCCCCCGGAACCGAAACTCCTTGTTTGTCTCTATATTCCGGGCCAGTACCCCCACTATCCGGTTCCCCTCCATTTCCACCCCATGTGCATGCGTGCTCAGGAAGAGTGATATGTTTCTTTCGGCAAGGACAACCTCCAGTTTCCGCTTATCCCCATAAGCCCTGGCATCAGGATTGGCATTCTCAGGATCCCCATTGTCCAGTTCCCTGACAATGCGCCCCAGCTTGGGATAATGGTTTTTATCCACATCCCCCATCAGGTGCACCCTGATTTCCGAACTGTTATTGCCACCCAGTACCGGCCTGTTCTGTATCAGTGCAACCTTTAATCCCAGGCGGGAAGATTGAACGGCAGTGGTAATCCCTGCGATCCCACCCCCAACCACCACTACATCAAATGGCAAAAGATCTTCCGTTTCAGACAGGAAATCGAGCAACTCAACACGTAAAGATTCCAGGGAGGCCTTGTCGTTGGGTGGCCTGAATTTTGGATCCATGGTCAACAGGATAGCATCACACCGCCCTTCAAAACCCGTGAGATCCTCCAGTTCCAGGCGCACTGACCCACCGTTTAGTTTTACCTTCCCTCCCTGGTACCAGCGCCATTCATCTGAACCGTCTGAACCGAACACCTTGTCCATTGCCTTTCCTTCAATGAGCAGGTTGAACTTCCCGGGACCCCTGGGAAACGGGGCCCAGTCTTTTGTCCTGACCCAGACATGATAATCTCCCGGCCTGTCGACATGTATCTCCGTAACCGCATTCGGAACAGGTACACCCATCCCGTGTGCCAGCAGGTAGGAGGATCCCAGGATATCAAAAGACTGCTGGTCGATCACCCAGCCACCCTTTTCATGGAATGATTCTGTTTCGACCAGGATATGGTCTTTGCCATGGACGGCAAAAGTGAATATCATCAATGCACTGATCATTCCCATCCATCGGGATACCTTATATGTCCTGGCTTTTTTCATAATGTCTTAGTATTTTTCTGGCATTCTTGTTTTCAACAGCAAGTTTTTCAAAGATCTGGTAAGTCCCCTGGGCAATTGTAGGACTCTCATGTTGCAGTAATGGTTCCAGTTGAGTGACACTGTCATGGCTCAGCCTTGACCGGTTTTTTTCACAAAGTTTAAGAAGTTGCTGCAATTGATACTGGCTGAACCGCTCAGGTTTGCCGGTCAAATATTCCAGCGTTGCTCCCTCGACTTCAACATCCATCATCCTATCCAGCCATATTTCCTGTGCCCGGTAATCAAACTGATCTATCAATACTGTAACAGCCAGCTGGAATTGATCATCGTCCAGCCAGGCCAGTGGAAACCATCTGACAGCCATTCTGATCACAAAGGGATCGCAATTATTCAACATCCTGACAAGTTCGGGGAGATGCCCCTCATATCCGGTTGAAACCAGGTAATCCAATGCCTCATAATGATAATGGTAGTTCTCAGATAAAAGATATTTATTGATGAGGTTATGTCCCCGGTAGGATAAAGTATATTGCTGGATGCAGGATGGTATCTCACCATTAACTACCTGCCAGAGTGTATAAGAACTATATACGGCACCAGGTACCACAGCATTTTTAATGGTTTCACTTGTAGCCCCGGTTACGGCATCCACCTTCTCAGAAACTTTCTTTGTCGTAGGATCAAAAAGGGTATTGACATCCCTGACACTTCCAAGAACTGAATTTTTGTCCATCAGGATCTCGGCTAATTTATTGTAATCCTCCGCAGAGAATTCCAGGTGGTCCCATTTGGTCAGGGGAGGATGATCGGGCACCTCAAAACGCGTAAAATTCCCCAGCAGATCCCAGTAAACATCCAGTATCAGCGACCGGCATAAACCATCACTGCAGACAGGGGTGTGTACATGGCAATGGTAGAAATCCGGAAAGCCATAGGTATCAAAAATCAGTTCCACTTCCATTGGAATGGTATCCCTGAACATCAAACTAAAAGCCTTGCCGGAGTTTGACAGTGCAGAATCCTGGGCACGAATGGACATGGATAATACTGCCAGGCTAATAGCAAACAGGAATATAAAGGTTTTTCTTTTCATCCTACCTTTTACAAATATAGCGAACTGTTACCATGTATTGCCAGACATTGCACATCTGGATTCCGGTACAAGATCAATATTTGGTTTAAAAATGTGATATTTGTAAATAATGGAGTTAATTTCAGTAATCGACGCCGGTACAGGAAGTATCCGTAATACCATTTTTGACCTTACCGGCAAGGTAGTGGATGTAAGGAAAACTGACAATCCCCTGATCCATCCGCAAGCTGGCTGGGCAGAACAGGATACCGCCGCCTGGTGGACCATCGTAAAAGATCAGTTTCACGGCTTTGACCGGGCAACCAGGGATCAAATCGCCGCCATCACCATTACCAGCCAACGGGAGGGAATTGTACCTGTAAATGAGGATTTTTTACCCCTGAGTAATATGATCATATGGCTGGATGGAAGAACCGTTCAGGAGGGGGAGGAAATTGTGGAGAAACTCGGTGAACAGGAGATTTATGATATCACGGGACTGGTAGCCAATCCGGCCTGGTCTCTGTCAAAAATTCTCTGGATACGCAAACACAGGGAAAAGATCTATAAGGAGGCATATAAGTTTCTTCAGGCGGAAGATTACCTGCTTTCCCGCCTGACACGGAGAGCCGTATCCGAATTATCAATTGCCTCCAGGACCTGCATGCTGGAGGTTGCCCGGAGAAAATGGTCAAAAAGGATTTTGGACTTATTTGATATTGATGAGAGCAAACTCCCCGAACTGCTGGAACCCGGTTCTTTGGTCGGGACCGTTCCCGGGGATATTGCACATGAGCTGGGACTGCCGGATGGGATCAGGGTTTACGCTGGAGCTGGCGACCAGCAGGCTGCAGCCCTGGGCGTGGGGGCAATTGAAGAAGGGATGGTCAGTATCGGTATAGGTACATCATCAGCGCTTTCCATGACACTGGACCAGCCTGTCAGGCCCAGGCAGCATAAAATCATCCTGAACTGTGCTGCCCTGCCGGGAAAATGGGAATATGAACCTCCGATCTGGAATACTGGTGGACTGATCAAATGGTTTGTAGAGAATATGCAAGGTGAAGATCAGTCCTACGAAGAACTCTTATTGGGCGCAGCATCTGTACCAGCAGGGAGTGAGGGAATTTTAGCCCTCCCCTATTTCTCAGGAGCCGGATCACCAAGGTGGAATCCTGAATTAAAAGGTGGTTTTTATGGCCTGGGCTTGCAGCATAACAAACTACACATGCTCCGGTCCCTCATGGAAAGTATTGCCTTTGAAATAAAATTCAATATTGAATCCATCCGATCATCAGGGATCTTGCTGAAGAAGGTGATTCTCAGTGGGGGAGCCTCAAAAAACAGGCCCCTTTGCCAGGTAATATCTGACGTACTCCAGGAGAATGTAGAAGTTTTTGTGGAGGCTGAGGCTTCCAGCCGGGGTGTTTTTTTACTGGTAAGGAGGGCTATCATGGATGATATGGTACAATCTCCGAATCCTGCAGTATCACCTGAATATATATCTTTCAAGCCGGATCCTGGGGAAAAGGAGATCTATGATCAGTTTTACCTGAAATATATAGAGCTGGGTGATCATATGGAAAAACTAAATACTTAATACAGATTGCTATGCCAATAATCACCAACGGAGAGCAGGCAAGGGAAATATTAACCGGGATCATGGAGCGGGGATCTGCCCTTCCCTGTTTTTGCACGGAGTCTGTCTACACCACGGAAGCTATCTTCAGCGGTGCCAGATCCTACAAAGAACAGCATAACATTGAGAACAACCTGCCGTTAATTATCTCATTTACTGCCAGCTACGAGGACAGGCAACAATTGAAAAATTATACCGGACTGCAGGATTTCAGAGAGGGGATCATAGCAGTCAAATCCGACATTGAACGGCTGTCCAGGAAGGACGGCCCCTACCCTGACCTTGATATCATCATCCATCTTGACCATGCCCAGCCAGGTGAAGATGACTGGATTATTGAGGAGTATGGGGACTGGCTCTCATCTGTGATGTGGGATTGCAGCAAGTACAGTATGGAGGATAATATCCGCATGGTCAGGGATTTTGTGTCTCAAAATAAAGGCAGGTTCATCATCGAAGGGGCGGTCGATGAAATCTATAATTACAGTCCCAGTAATGAACCCATCGAGGTGATAGACCGGATTACAGATCCCGGAACTGCGGAACAGTATTACAGGGAAACAGGAGTAGACCTGATAGTTGCGAACCTGGGAACAGAGCATCGGAGGACAGAAGGCACCGTTGCCTATCATGGAGAGGAAGCCAGGTTGATCAGCCAGGGGGTTGGACGTCGCCTGGTACTTCATGGGACATCCAGCCTGAACGAGGAAGAGATCAAAAACCTGGCTGCAGATGGGATTGTCAAGGTAAACCTATGGGGGAACCTTGAGGCAAAACCAGGTAAAGTATTGCTTACGAAGCTAATTAAAGAAATGGAGCATCAATTGTCGAAAAGCCAGGTGGAGGAACTTGTTTCAGCTGGATATCTTGACAAAAGTATGCTGTCTGGGACCTACAAGCCTTCCATACATTACCTTACGGAGAAATACCGACGGGATGAGATCTATCTTCCGGAGGCTACCCGGATTATTCAATACTTCTACGAACAGCTGTTTAGCAACTCCGGTTGATTACTCCATAATGAGTTAGATACAAAGCTTTTTTAAGCCTGAACAGGGACAATTGCACCATGCTCTTTTAAAAGTTGCCAGATATCTTTCAAGGGAACTTCCGCTGGTGTTTTTCCAGATTTGCAGGCCAAAACAGCTGAAACAGCAGCTGCCTGCCCCATACCCATACATGATGCCTGAACGCGAAGTGCTGAATTTGCTGAGCGATCACTGCTTACACACCTGCCGGCCACAATAAAATTCCTGCTGTTTCTTGGTATTAATGCCCTTAATGGAATAGTGGGTAAAACATTTTCCGGAAGATGAACCGGTTTAACACCTTCGTCATCGTGTAAATCAATGGGATAATAGCTATAAGAAACTGCATCCTCAAAAGTTATTCCGGACCAGTAATCTGATTCAGTAATCCTGTGTAAACCATCGATCCTGTAGGTCTCCCTAACACCTGTTTCTGTTTGTACTTTCACCACCCTGGCATTTTCACATCCGGGCAATGTTCTCAGAAAACGCAACATCTTGAGTAAAGCCTTACGCCCTTGTATATTTGTAATGGTATGGGTTTCCGAAGTAGTAGAGTCAGCGCCAAATATATGTCCACTAAAAGTATAACCACTACTATTCAGCACACTCCGGATGCTTCGGAATTCTTCCCTGTGCATCTCACCTTTTTTCAATTCCTCGGTATATAGCTCCTCCAACAAATTCATATCCAATTGAGCCAAATCATAACCTTCCAGCTTAAACATCAGTGTACCGGGCTGGGTTTCAGCTTCCCTCAGCACCTTGAACCCGGCCATGGAGGTTGCAAATGCATTGCCTGTACAATCTATAATCTGATCACAGGTTATTTGCGTATGGGTGCCTTTCCCAACGGTTTCTACCACCCATTTATCATGCTGGAATTCCATCCTGACCGGGGTTTCGTAAAACCTTATGTCCACACCAGCTTCCAGGCATTTGTCCTCAGCCAGAAGGGTATACAAAGGCCCATTTACATATACCTGATGTTTCGGATGCTGCCTGCCGTGAGGAATTGAAAAATCAGGCAATGTATCACCATTCATTGCCACGCATTCATGTACCAGATCCCAACCGATTCCTCCAATTACCTGTTTACCCCATGCATGAAAAATTCCAGGAAATGACACGCCACCGGTTGTGGTTGTTCCTCCTAGCTGACTGCCAAATTCTACCAATACAGTTTTACTACCTGCTCTTCCTGCCTGGATTGCAGCAATGGTACCTGCAGTACCGCCGCCGATTACCAATATATCAGTCGATATTTTATTCTTCTTCGTTTCATAGGGCTGTAACCATACTTCCGCCTTTGACAATGAAGGAGTAGCAATGCCAAGAGACAAAGCACCCATCGATTTTATCATTGATCTTCTTTCAATCTTTCCCATTATATTTTATGATGTTTCGTATTAAGTTTCAATCATTCCTGGTCCAGGAACCCGCTCAAGTCGTTAATCCATCCTTTCCGAAGTAGCCAGGGCGATCACCCTTCCCTGGTCGCCTACCGCACAGTAAAAATGATACACCATGTCTTCATGCTTGATCACCCAGGGTTTATGGGCATAAGTGCTGTCCCAGGGCTCGGAGGGATAGACCAGGTCTGCGCCCTCCCACTTGTTCCAGTTCACAAGGTCATAGGAACAGGCAAAGGTGTCAAATGCCTTCGGCCTGAAAAAGGCCCCAAAATAAAACATGACATACACCTCCCCGATCTTGCAGATCTGTGGGTCGCCAGAAATCCCGCTGCCATTATCGATCAGGGGTTCATGGCCATACCTTAGCCAGTGGATCATGTCTTTTGAAACGGCCATGGTGATCCGCTCATATCCGTGTTCCGATTTGGCATTGTAGTACATGATGAAGGGATAGCCCAGGTGTTCCTCTGGATCCAGGATGACATTGCTCTTGTATAATGTCATCTGTTCGAAGGGACGGGCATCCGGCTGGGAAGCTGAGAGCACCGGGTCATCCAGTTTGTTCCACTCCACTGGCTGAGATGGATCATCGGTCCATGCCATTCCTATCGAGAGAGGATCGGTCTCATACCCGCTCAATTTGCCACCAACGTAGGACATCCAGTATTTACCCTTGAATTTTTCTATTTCATAAGAAGCTCCCCAGGTAATATCCTGCAAAGCAATGTATCCGGCTTTCTGAAGGTCATCCCATCTTCCTTCGCTGAACTGAAGGATCTTCCCAAGCTTCTTCCAGTGAACCAGGTCCACGCTCTCAGCCATGGCTGATTCGTAACCTGTCCCATCAAAAACAATATATGTCATGTACCATTTATTCCCGTGTCGGAATACACTGGGACAATCAAGCTTTTTGCCTTCCTCTTTCAAGACCACGCCAAACTTATATGGGGTTTTAACCTGTTCATAGATACCTGCCATAACCACTGAATCAGGTACCGGCCCTGAAGCCATTGCTTCAATTGTTTTTCTCTCAACCGGACCCTTACATGTAGTAAGGCAGAAAATGATACTCAATGGCAGGATGTATTTCATCATACCTTAAAAATACAACAAGGACTTCAATTTGGAAAACATCCCGGATCGATTACTTTTGTAAGAACTCCCTATCATGGACCATAAATTATCCTTCAACTACCGGTACATCCTGGGCATATCTCTTGTCACAGCCATGGGAGGGCTTTTATTTGGTTACGACTGGGTGGTCATAGGCGGGGCCAAACCATTCTATGAAAAATTCTTCGATATTGTAGACTATCCCAGGCTGCAGGGCTGGGCCATGAGTTGTGCACTCGTAGGATGTCTGCTGGGATCTGTAATCTCAGGATTATTAAGTGACCGATATGGACGGAAAAAGCTCCTCATAATTGCTGCTTTTGTCTTTATAGTCTCAGCGCTGGGAACGGGTGCCTCCAATCATTTCACACCCTTTGTCCTTTACAGGATACTGGGTGGGGTGGCCATCGGCCTGGCCTCCAACCTGTCACCGATGTATATTGCAGAGATCACACCTGCCAGGATGCGCGGGGGATTTGTATCAATAAACCAGCTAACCATAGTCATCGGGATATTGTTGGCCCAGATTGTCAACTGGCTGATTGCGGAACCTGTTCCGGAAAGTTCATCCGCACAGGAAATCTTGCTATCATGGAACGGCCAGAGGGGATGGAGATGGATGTTCTGGGCAGAGTTGGTACCAGCATCATTATTCTTTATGCTTATGTGGATAGTGCCTGAGAGTCCCAGGTGGCTCGCAAAGCGAAAAAAACACGAAAAAGCAGTACAGATCCTGTCACACATCGGGGGAAGGGAGTACGCTTTGCAGGAGGCGGAAGAAATTGAAAACACCCTTCAACATGACACTGAGAAGGTAAATTTCAGATCTTTGTTGTCCCCGGGACTGTCCAGGGTCCTTATTATCGGGATCGTGCTGGCCATTTTCCAGCAATGGTGTGGGATCAATGTAATTTTCAATTACGCTGAAGAGATCTTTGCTGCGGCTGGCTATGGAGTATCAGATACGCTATTCAATATCGTAATTACCGGAAGTGTTAACCTGGTGTTCTGCTTGATCGCCATCTATTCGGTGGACAAAATCGGAAGGAAGGTACTTATGCTCATGGGAGCGGGTGGACTGGCCGGTATTTATGCTATATTGGGCTCATTATATTACTTTGATTTCAAGGGAGTTACAGTACTGATAATCATACTTCTGGCAATCGCCTGTTATAGCATGACGCTGGCACCCATCACCTGGGTCCTGCTATCTGAGATCTTTCCCAACCGTATCAGGGGAGCTGCCATGGCCGTGGCTACATTCTCGCTCTGGGCGGCCAGTTTCATCCTCGTTTATACATTCCCTTTCATCAACAAAGCGTTCGGTACGGGAGGGGCCATCTGGCTATACGGACTCGTTTGCATTGCTGGATTCATATTCATCAAAAAACGGGTCGTTGAGACCAAGGGAAAGTCCCTCGAGCAGATTGAAAGGGAACTGGTCAACAACCCGGATTAAACCACCGGGCTCGAGATCTTCCTACATTATCCCAAATTTCTTAAAAGCCTCACTGGCACTCATCCCACTCTCGATGGCCTTCCTGACCAGTTTTTCACCCCTGGCTTTTTCGATGGACAGGCTGATTATGTCGACCTCATCTTTTTGGGGAACGACGCAGACCCCATCTATATCACCTATCACAATATCACCTGGCCGGACAATAACCCCCTGTATTTCAATTGGCAGCCTGAAATCTATAACTTTCCCCCTGGGTCCCTGGTCCTGCGCATACCGGCCGTAGCAAAAAGTCGGGAATTTCATCTCAAGGATTCCTTTTGTATCCCTTGCATACCCGTCAACAACAGCGCCTGCAGCACCCAGCTTCTTTGCCCGTGTACTCATTAACTCTCCCCATAGCGCATAACGCGGGGAAGCACCGGTGCAAATATAAACTTCATTCTTTTTCAGGTCATCCAGTGCCTCCAGCATCAATCCAAAGGATTTATTCATCAGCTCATTGGCCGTACCAGGCACCCTTTCCCCGAAGGTATCTGCCTCCAGGACGGGCATGGCCCTGCCAACAAGAAACATGTCATCATCCAGGGGCTGGATCTGTGGGGGCAGAAATTGCCGCAGGTGCCCCTGCTTATCCATTATATCCCCGACCACGGCCGAAAATAGTTCCTGCTTGATTATGCGGAACAGTTCGTCATCATTTTTCCATTCAGGCATATGCACTCATTTTAAAAGTTTCCCATTAATTAAATAACTTCCCCCATAATCTGAACAGGAATATAGAGGAAATAACAGAGACAATTAACAATAAAGAAAAATAAATTGGTTTACCATAAATTAAATGTCCTATTGAGAACAGAAGACTATAGATTGCTAAACATCCCAGACTCATACAAGCTAAACCGATAGGAACATTCCAATCTTTTTCCCGGTCAGTTTCCGTAATGGTAGTCTTTGATACAATATTTTTCCAGCCAGCCCCCCCTGGTCTAATTTTCTCATAGAAAGATATTAAAACTTCATCATCACACGGTTTTGTAGAAAAGGTAACAACCAGCCAGACAATTGTTGTAAGTAATACAATAAATACAAATTTTAATGCATCCCAAAAAGCATGGTCCAGTTCAAATCCAAATATTAAAACATGGTCCTGGTCCAGATGAGTTAAGAACACACGTTCAACAATCATTACAACAATTGAGAATACTGCTGCTCCAGCCATTGCTGACAACTCAGACCATGCATTGATCCTCCACCAAAACCATCTCAACAAATATATTAATCCCGTACCAGCTCCAATCATTATCATATAATGAAACGCCTGCAGTGCATTTTCTAAAAGCAAAGCCACAATTACGGAGCAAACTAATATTGAAATTGTCCATAGCCTGCCAACCAGTACCTTTTTAGCTTCCGATGCATTCTGGTTAATAAACCTGGCATAAAAATCATTTACCAGATAAGAAGCGCCCCAGTTAATTTGAGTAGAAACTGTGGACATATAAGCAGCAACCAAAGAGGCCAAAACCATTCCTAAAATGCCATTTGGTAAAAATTCCCTGAGCATAACCGGATATGCGATGTCATTTTGTATATATTTTACAGGCACATCCTGGTAGCTTTCAATCATTGAGCCAATATTGGGAAATATTATCAATGAACCCAAGCCAACAATAATCCAGGGCCAGGGTCTTATGGCATAGTGTATCAGATTAAAGAAAAGCGTTGCTCCAACAGCATGTTTTTCAGATTTTGCAGACAACATCCTTTGAGCAATAAAACCACCACCTCCTGGTTCTGACCCCGGATACCATGCAGCCCACCATTGTATTGTCAGTGGAATCAGAAAAACAGTAACAACCATAATTGGATCAGAAAAATCCGGCAATAAACTGAGTTTATCCTGTAAGGCTTCATGGTTTAAAAAATTTGTCAACCCTCCTACTCTTGGTGAATTTATAATGATATATGCCGGAAAAAAAGCTCCAAATATGGCAAATATGAACAGAAAAAAATCAGTCCAAATAATGGACTTTAATCCACCTATTGTACTATAAACGAGGACAATAAATGAAACAACAATTAATGAAATTAATGGATCTAAGCCTGTCATAATCGCTGTGACCTTAATAAAAGCCAGGGAAGAACCTCCCAATACTAAAACATTAAAGAAGAATCCCAAATAGACTGCCCTGAATCCTCTTAATATGGCAGCAACCTTACCACTATATCTTATTTCATAAAACTCCAGATCCGTCATTATCCTCGAACGACTCCAAAGTTTAGCATATATGAAAACTGTAAGCATCCCGGATAGCAAGAAAGAAAGCCATAACCAATTTTTGGCAACGCCTCCTGATCGGACCATATCTGTAATAAGATTTGGTGTAGCAATGGAAAAGGTGGTTGCAACCATGGAGATACCTAAAAGCCACCAGGGCATATTACGCCCGGAAAGGAAGAAACTTGCTGAATCTTTACCCCCACGTTTACCACTTAATAAACCAATTATTGTTAGAACAATTAAAAACAGGATAATAATTATCCAATCAATTCTGATTAAGGCCATTTAGGAATTTTTGAAAAATGATACTTCTTAGATTACCAACCCTGAGTTTTGTTCAAACTCAATGGAATTTTACCGGTTTGTATGTAGTTCTTAAAATTCACGACAAATTGTTGCATTTTGCGCTGTTCCAAAGTTTCACAGAAACCAGCACTATGAGGTGTCATTAAAAGATTTGATTCGTTCCAAAGAGGACTATCAGGAGGGCATGGCTCTTTTTCAAGCACATCTATGGCTGCACCTGCTATTTTATTTTCGCGCAAAGCCTTCAAAAGCGCCCTTTCATTCACAATTTTCCCCCGGCTAATATTTATGAAATAACTATCCATTTTCATACTATCAAATTCCTTATCGGAAATTAAATTATTGGAATTAGGCGTTAACGGTAAGGAGCAGATAACTGCATCACATTCTCTTAAAAATTCATGTAACATATCCAGGGTATATGTTTTATCAATAGTACCTTCTGAAGGTATATTGCGTACATCCAAAACATGTAATTCTTTTATAAACGCACGAGCTCTAATGGCAATTTCCTGACCAATCTTACCATATCCCAAAATACCTAAGGTCATATTTCCTATATCCCTGCCGCAAATAATCTCCCATTTATGGTCTTTCATTAAATCTCTCTGATGATGAATATTTCTGGCAAGCGCCAAAAACAATGTCACAGCATGATCTGCAACAACGGTAGTGATTGACCTTCCTGTATTTGTAAGGATTATATCACTATTTTGAAATGCCGAATACATAACTTGTTCTACTCCAGTAGAATTGGTTTGTACCCATTTCAGTTTTTTTGCTTTTGCAAGGTCCTTTTCTTCAATATTACCATATAAAACTTCAATTTCATCAATATGATTTCCTATAGTTTCATTTTCTCCCAAAAAACGAATATCTGCATAGGGTTCAATTTCAGAAAGCACCTTATTGACCTGGGAGGAAGGGGAAATAATTGTGATTAACGTTTTGACCTTTTTTTGCATCTGCTACCTAATATGAATTCCTAATATAGAATCAGACTTTTGATTTAATTTTTATCATCTTTTAGGATAGTTTTCGCCTGAGAGATAATACCGCCACAATCGCTGGTTAAAGCAATCCAGTTTACACCTCTTCTTTTCCATACTTCCAGTGGGCTTCCTGCAGTACCTAAAGGAATACCTG
>RCNC010001746.1_pt1 | contig 14693 bp, 12 predicted proteins | sample 2041301 | NCBI WGS metagenome assembly RCNC01 (sample SAMN09708231, study PRJNA481090) | Marine sediment metagenome, whole genome shotgun sequencing project. | biome: marine sediment; feature: ocean; material: sediment; isolation source: Sewage treatment plant 13A marine sediment (STP13A) ... | reverse complement strand
AGCTCGGCCACAGCATAGCCAAGTCCCGACGAAGAGCCGCCGACAATCGCGGTCCGGCCGTCGACGCCGGCGATCATTGGAGCCCCTCGAGCGGGTAGGAGGGATCCACGTCAACCGGAAGATCGGTCAAGGCTTCGATCGCTGCCGCCATCGCCGGGTGGACCGTGCCGTAACGCTCGACGAAGCCAAGCGCCGCTTCGTAGTCGCCGAGCGCCTGGATCATCAGGAGCTCGCGGGCGATGTCGCGGAAGGTCTCCTCGAAGAGCTCGGGTACGGGTCGGAAGCGGCCATCCTCGGTGAGATCGACGGCGCCATTTTCGAGCAGGAAGTTGGCCTGAAGGACCATCCCAAGGCCGTGCGCCTCGGCAACCCCGAAGCGGGTGGTGCGGAACATCCCGGCGGTGTAGGTCCACGGCAGGCTGTCAAGGATCTCCGGCGCCATCACTCCGCTCTCGACCAGGGCATAGATGTCGTAGACCCCGAGCACGTCAGCCTTCGCCTCTTCAAAGGCGGAGTAAAGGTCCCTGAGCTCGAGCCGAACCTCGGTGTCGCGACCATCAACGGTGATCTGGCCCGGTCCGATGCCGTGCGACAGCTCGTGGTGGAGGGTGAACTGGTAGAAGGCCTCGAAATCGATGAGATCGGCCTCGTCCGCCGGCAGCACACGGCCGGCGATCGGGGTCAGGATGGCGTCGTATTTGGCGCGCATGACGTTTTTCAGCAGCACCTTCTTCGAGCCCTTTTCCTCGCGGACCCTCTCGTCGTTGGGAAGGTTGAAGGCAATCGTCTGAACCCCGGCACGGGTGTCGCCCGCGGTGAAGACCTCATCCACGACCCGGATCGGCGACTCGGAACCGCGGTCGAAATTCTTGTGCTCATCGGGAATCGGCAGATTGCGTTCGAGGAACGGCAGCTGGGACTTGAAGATCTCGAGCCGGGCCGAATCCTCCGGTTGGGCAACACAAACGAACGATTCGAAGGCCGCTTTGTAGCCGAAGAGATGGTCCTCGTACGTCTCGTAGGGGCCGATCACCACCTCGATGTCGGAATCGAGGTCCATCCAGGCGACATCGGAGGCGTAATAGTCGTCGGTCATGAAGGCTTCCGCCCGCAGCTCGAGGAATCGGTTCAGGCTTTCGTTGTCAGTGGCCTGGGCCGCAGCCAAAAGTTCCCCGGCGGCCACCTCGAGCTGTTCGCGGTAGGCCGTCGAGTACGGCACCGCGACCAGGCCATCGCCGTTTCGCCGAACAATCGTAAAGAGTGAGGTGAACGCCTCGCGGTCCGACGGGTGGGCCTCGAGCCAGGCCTCGAACTCGGCCGCCGTCATGTCCTCCGGGTAGTATCCGGCGCCATCCGGGTGTGGCTGTTCACCGAGATACGGTTCGTTGTGAACCAGGCGGTCCCACGGGCCGTACATGATGCGGTAGTAATCCCTGGCAACCTCCGCTCCTTCACCGTCGAGGGCCGCGACTTCCGGCGCAAAAACGGGGTTGCCGGCCCATGCCTGCAAACGGAAAATCTCGTCCATAGCCCGTGCAGCCTCAACCAGGTGTTTGAGCGCTTCACGATCACCGGTCGAGAGGTGGGACACATCCGCGGTCAGCGGTTGTTCGACAAACTGCGCGCGCCGCTCTGCGATGTCACCCACTATGTACAGCCCCTCTCCTGGTGGCGAATCGTCGCGCTGGCCGCATCCGAGAACCATAAATCCACACAGAAAAACCATGGCTCCTCGTTGCCACATTTCGCACCTCCGTGGTCATTTCCTCAATCAGGTTTAACGGCCCACACCGCGAAGTCGCGGGGGCCGTGAAGGATTTCGTCGAGACGGTCTCGAAGCCGGTCGACCCTTTCGGCCAACATCGAAATCTCGGGATCCGTGACCGCCCCGGTACCGCCTTGGTCATCCGCCAGCAGTTGATCGGACGGAAAGGGGTGCAGCAGCTCGCGGCGGTCAAATACGAATCCCGCCGCACGCAACATCAGCTCCAGGGTTTCCGGGAGCAACGGTCGTTGATGCGTTGGGTCCTGCCAAAATAGCGAAGCACCGACCCGCAAACTGTGCGGGTTCGGGCATTCGGCGATCAGCAGACCCCCGGGTCGCAGCACCCGCCGGATCTCGGCCAACACCGCGATCAGTTTTGCCGACGTCAGGTGCTCGAAAAGATGCACGGCGGTGACCGCGCCCCGGCTTTCGGACTCCTGGTCTTTGACCACCTCGAGCACATCGCCTTCGACGACTTCGAGTCCACGGCGCCGCGCTGCCTCAGCGAGAGCAGGGTCTCCTTCGACCCCAGTCGCGTCGACCCCGGCCTCCCGTAGCAGCAACAACAGCTCGCCGCGACCACAACCGAGATCGAGGACCGGTGCCTTTGGTTTGAGATCGGCCAGATATCGGTCCATCCGGTGCCGGATTTCGTCCTCGCTGCCACGGAAGCTCTCGAGCAAGAGCGGCTGAACCTCGGCCAGCGCATCGGCGAGCCGACCCTCGTCAAGGGGGGAGGTACCCGAAACCGGCAGCGGCTCACCACGCAACGACCGCTCGGACAGTGACGCGACTTCTTCCAGCTCCTCCGCCAGCCTCTGGAGAAGAGCGTCCGACCGCGCCATCGAAGCCGGAAAGACCTCGTCCCGCAAGCGCCCTATTTCACCCGACACGTCGCGGATGGCGCTCTCACCGGTGTCGGCTCGCTTTTCTAATGGTTCGATCCTCCGTTCGGACAGCGACGCGAGCTCGGATTGGATCGTCTGGATGGCGTGGCTGATTCGTTCATCGGCTTTCTGAAGATCGGCTCGCTGGTTCTCGAGCCGTCGCTGCAGTCCCCACGGTGTCAGCGCGAAGACGGACTTTGCCCAGCGATAAAAAGGGCTTTCACCGTGCCCGTCGGGATGCGTCGGGTCAGGGGGCGCGGCGTGGTCATCGCCGCCCATGGTTTATTCGGCAACCGTACCGGTCTCGGGGCGGTCTTCTTCCTCCGGTACCTCGGTCTCGGCCTCGGGTTCCTCGACAACTTCGGCTGCAATCTCGGCTTCAGCTGCCAGTTCTTCGTCCGGAACTTCGAGCCGACCTTCGGCCACAAACTCGGGAGCGATGGCATCAGGGTCCTCGCCCGGGCGTACGACCCTGACGGGAACGTTGACACTGATGTCACGGTGAACCTGAATCACGACGTCAACCGCCCCGAGCTCTTTGATCGGGTGCTCGAGGAGAATCCGCTTCCTGTCGAAATCGAAACCACGTTCTTGGAGTTCGCGATGAATATCTGCGACGCTCACTGACCCGAAGAGCACGTTCTTTTCACCCGCTCGACGCTCAAAGGCGAGCTTGGTCCCCTCGAGTGAGGCCGCAAGCTTCTCTCCCACTGAGCGGCGTTCGGTATCCATCTCCTCCCAGTTGTTCTGTTCCTGATCGAACCGGCGCTGGTTACCCGCGGTATCGGGATAGGCCAGCCCCTTGGGCAGGAGATAGTTGTTGGCGTAGCCGCGCTTCACCACCACCGAGTCGCCACGTTCGCCGAGGTGCTCGATGTAGTCGTTCAGAATCACCTTCATTTCGTTCCTCCGTCGTCGTCAACCTGGGGCCGGAGCGGATGAAAGCTGTCCGCAACACCGAGCGCCGCAACCAGCAGCGGCATCGGTCCTTGCAGGCACAGCAGGGCAACACCCCAGCGTACGAGCCATCCTCGCCCGAACCAGCGCGCGAGGTGGGCTCGAATCATAGCTAAACCTTGGGCAAAATACAATATGAGCACCACAACCAAAAGGTTGACCGCCACCCACCGCAACGTGCCCCCGAAGAGCAAGGTACCGCCCCCTGCAAGCACGAAAAGAGCAGCAAGCCACTCATCATTACGGTACGCTTCGAATGGCGCGACCGACACCGGCAGGCCGAGCAATGGCAGCCGTGGGCGCATCCAGAAGAGGACGATCACCAGATAGGCCACCGGGACGCTCGGCAGCACCCACGCCGCAGCGCGCTCTGCCGCATCGAGGGCCAGTTCCACGCTCCCCTGGGACAGCCCCCACGCGGCATAGAGCTCGGCGGCATCCTCTGACGCTGCACGCATCCACCCGGCGACCGCTTCCATGGGGGTCTGGGGTGAGGCGATTGCAGCAACTGCCGCGAGACACCCAAGGAGTCCGCTGATGGTTGTGAAAGCCACCCAGCGGCCCTCGCTCAGCCGCCACCGGATCCAGGCGTCGACGGTTGCCGACGGCAGGATCACGAGCAGAGAATAGGCCGAAAGAAGTGGAAGGGCGAACCCGGCAAAGCCACCAAACGACGCCACGACAAGGAGCGCCGCTACAGGTCCCCACGCCCGGTATCCCGGCGAGCCGCGGGATTGGAAGTGGAGCACGGGAAGCGATCCGAGTGGGGCAATCAGCATGCCCAGCAACGGAATGACAAACAACCCAGCAACCAACAACAGGGCTACGAGGCCTGATGCTGCCGCACCAAGACGGGGGATCTGCGGCCGTGGGGCCTTTACCTCCGGCGTGTCAGGTTGCTCGATTGTCATCTCACTTCCCACCTTTTGATACTCAGTCTTGAGTGAGTGAAGGGATGCACTGGATTCTGGCCGAGCCGACCTTCGTCAATGCAAAGACCGACCCGAACGACATCGGAACCGCCGAGGCGCGAAGAGCGCGAAGTCCCACACGAAGAAAAACCAAAATGTCCTCTTGGCGCCTTCTTTGCGTCTTTGCGTCTCTGCGTTTTCAAAGCATCCTCAAGCCGGATCGAACTCTCACTCAACGGAAGTGCAGTTGATCACCGGTCGCTGTGGGCCGGTTTGATCCGGATTTAGGCGCCGGTGTACGGCATCAACGCCATAAACCGTGCCCGCTTGATCGCCCGGGTCAGCTTGTGCTGGAAGGCGGGGCGGGTACCGGTCACCCGGCGTGGCAGAATCTTGCCATTGGTCGGCGTGTACTCGCGGAGAAGGTCGACATCCTTGTAGTCAATGTAGTTGATCTTCTCGACCGTGAATCGACAGACCTTGACGCGACGACGAAAACGTTTCCTATTTGGTCTCATTTAAGTCTCCTCAGTCCCCGTCCGCCGCGCTCTCGACCTTGGCCGCGGCCTTCGCTGCTTTCTTCGCAGCGCGCGCCTCGTACTTGGCGTCCATCTTGCGCTTGCGGCGCAGCTCACGGTCCATGTTGAGAATCAATGACCGCATGACCGCATCGTTGGTCCTCATTTCGAAGTTGAGTTTGTCGAGCACCTCTCCGCCGACGTTCACCTTCCAGAAGTGGTAGACACCGTAATTCTTTTTGTCGATCGGGTAGGCAAGCTGACGCCGTCCCCAGGTGTCCTTGTCGGCGACCTCGCCGCCGCCGTCGGTGATGATGCCCTCGAGACGCTCCAGAGTCGCGGCCTCTTCCTCGGGCGGGATCTCGGGGTCGATGATGACCCCAAAGTCATAAAGGGGCATGTCGTTCTCCTCGTGGCCTTTGGCTCCGAATCGCTGTCCGGAGCAAGGAGTTGTATTTCCCAGTCAAACCGGGAGTCGGTATTGTACGGGTTTTTGACTGAAAAACAAGGGGTTGGGGCCCGGTCGCTATCGCAATCGGGATCGCTATCGCTATCGATGGTTGGCCCTCCGGGTTGTTTTCGATCCCGATAGCGATTGCGATAGCGATAGCGATGGCCTCATTGGAGACTCAAACGCGCTTCAATAGTCGTGCGTCCCCATATGAACCGGCACACCGAACTTCTCTTCGAGCACGCGTGTCACGCCCTCGACATTCATCGGGCAATTCATGAGCCCGGTCGCCTTTTTGACGCAGGTTCCAAAGTAGATCTCATCGACTCCGACTCCGAGGCTCTCGAGGACTGTCATCTGAAGATCGACCCTCGGCACCACCAGACCCGGGCAATCACCGCAGCCGGTCTTGAAGACCACACGAACGTCACCCTGATTCTCGAAAGCGAATGTGTTTTCGTTGACCGACTTGTAACACTTGGCACAGCCGACACAACTCGCGTCCTGGATCCGCTCGCAATAGATCATGCCGATGCGTTTGGCCATTGAAACCTCCCTCTCAAAACGGATATGCACATCGTAAACCTTTTGTTTTGTGATAGAAAACTGCTCAATTGAGCATTAGCACAGGAAGGAGACGGGGGCCCCTTTCTGAATTCAACGACAACCCGTTCCGTCGGCGGGAAACCAGCTCGAACAGCTTTGGAACCGCGAAGACGCGAAGAGCGCAAAGATCAACACCAAGAAAAACTCGAAATGGTCTCTTTGCGTCTTCTTTGCGACTTTGCGTCTTTGCGTTTTCAAATCAAGTTGACGCCGGCTGTGACTTCCAAGAAACGGAGAAATTACCCGCGTGGGTGGGTGGACCGTATAGCCGTCTGGCCGTATAGCCGTATAGCGCGTTGACCGAGGTGTGGCCCGTCCGTCCGGCAGGCGGATGAGGACCTGGCTAACGCAATCCGGATGGGAAGCCATCGGGAGGATGGTCATACTCGACGCCCGACTCGCCCTTGACGATGTTGCCCATCGGAAATCCGGGGCAGTCCAGATCGCGGAGTTGGCGGAGGACCTTTTCGAGCTGTTTCGGTGCTACGACAAGCACCATTCCGACGCCAAGATTGAACGTCCGCCACATATCGTCCTCCGGAACCTGCCCCTTCTCCGCCAACAGGCGGAAAACCTGCGGGATCTCCCACGAACCCACCTTGATCACGGCTCGCAACCCGTCGGGCAAGACCCGAGGAAGATTGTCTGTCAAACCGCCGCCGGTGATGTGGGCCATGGCGTGCACCCAGCCCCGCTCGACCAATGGCCACACGGGCGCGAGATAGCAGCGGTGAATTGCCAACAGCTCATCGGCAACCGTACGGCCGAGCTGTTTGACCGTGTCGTCCGGCCCCAGTTCCAGCTGCTCGAAAAAGACCTTTCGCGCAAGAGAGTAACCGTTTGTGTGGAGACCAGTCGCCGGCAGACCGATCAGCACATCGCCCGCCTTTGCCGCAGTACCGTCAACGATTCGACGGCGGTCGACAAGCCCTACGATAAAACCGGCGAGGTCGTATTCGCCGTCGCCGTAGAAACCAGGCATTTCCGCGGTTTCGCCGCCGAGTAGAGCGAGACCGTGCTCCCCGCAGGCTGCGGCGACCCCCCCGATCACATCCGCAACCACATCGGGCTCGAGGCGACCGGTTGCCAGGTAGTCGAGAAAAAACAGGGGTCTCGCTCCCTGGACAAGGATGTCGTTAATGCAGTGGTGGACAAGATCACGCCCCACAGTCGCGTGCCGGCCGGCGGCAAACGCGACCTTGAGCTTGGTACCGACACCGTCCGCAGATGCCACCAACACCGGCTCTTTGAGCCCTTTGATGGGCGGTCGGAACAGCCCCCCGAATGCCCCCTGATCGGAGAGCACGTCCGAGGTGTAGGTGTTTCGAACCATCTTTTTGACCTGGGCCAGCGCCCGGTCCTGGGCGTCGATATCGACTCCGGCGTCGCGATATGTGGTCATATTTTCGTCTCCGTGCCCTTAGGGTCTCGAAGACCCTTCTTTCTGCTGTCCGACCTTAACCGCCAACAGAATGGGAGGCAACCTTTGCCTCCCAGGGCGTTGAGAGACGGGATTCGGTCGCTATCGCTATCGGGATCGCTGTCGCTCTCGATTCGTTTGGGGTTCATTCGGGTATTTCGATAGCGATTGCGATAGCGATCGCGATAGCGGACTGGGGGCTGACAGAAGTGCGAGATCCAAAACTGGCGCAACCCGCCCATTCCTGCTACAACCTCCCCATGATGCTGCTCCGCCGATATCGAAGCTACGCCCTCCCTGCCGCAACCCACATGAATCTGCTCGAGGCCGCCCGGCGACACATCGACTCCGAGATCGATGGGATCGAGGCGGAGCACTGCTTCTACATCGAAACGTCCCGCGACCTGCGGAATGAGGAGTTGAAAGTCCTCGACTGGCTGCTCACCGAGACATTCGAGCCCCATCGTTACGGCCTCGCCAGCTTGCTCGACGACCGACTCGGCGAGATTCTCGAAGTCGGCCCGCGCATGACCTTCACCACCGCCTGGTCGACCAATGCGGTGTCGATCTGCCAGGCATGTGGCCTCGGCGCCACTCGCCGCATCGAACACTCACGCCGTTACCTGCTGAGAACGCGGGGGGCCATCTCCGTGGAGGCAATGACTGCTTTCCTCGCCTCCATCCACGACCGCATGACCGAGTGCGCCTACCCGGAGCCACTGACCAGTTTTGATTCCGGCACCACCCCTTCGCCGGTCAGAACAGTGCCCGTAATGGCCGAGGGTCGGGCGGCCCTCGAGCACATCAACGACGAACTCGGCCTCGCTTTTGACGACTGGGACCTCGATTTCTACACCGCACTCTTCCGCGACCGCATAGGTCGCGACCCGACTGACGTCGAGTGCTTCGACATCGCCCAGTCCAACAGCGAACACTCGAGACACTGGTTCTTCAAGGGCCGCCTTGTGATCGACGGCGAGGAGATGCCGCATCACCTCTTCGATGTGGTGCGTCGGCCTTACGAGGCCAACCCCAACAACAGCCTCATCGCCTTTCACGACAATTCGAGCGCGATCCGCGGTTTTCCGACGGTTGCCCTCGTCAGCGCCAACCCGGGCGGTCCCGCACCACTTGTCGGTCGCAAGATCGACCTCGACATCATCCTTACCGCAGAAACCCACAATTTCCCCTCAGGGGTGGCCCCCTTCCCGGGCGCCGAGACCGGAACCGGAGGTCGCATTCGCGACGTCCAGGCGACCGGCCGTGGAGCCCTCGTAGTCGCCGGCACCGCAGCCTACTGCGTCGGCAATCTCAGGCTGCCGGATTACGAGCTTCCCTGGGAAGACCCCAAATTCCGTTATCCCAAAAATCTCGCGTCGCCGCGAGCGATCGAGATCGAGGCATCGAACGGCGCCTCTGACTACGGCAACAAATTCGGCGAGCCGGTGATCATTGGCTTCACCCGCTCGGCCGGCTTGCGCCTACCCGATGGCGAGCGCCGCGAGTGGATCAAACCGATCATGTTCTCGGGTGGGATCGGCCAGATCGACTCCGGACACATCGACAAAGGGATGCCCGAACCACAGATGTGGGTGGTCAAAATCGGCGGGCCCGCATACCGCATCGGCATGGGGGGCGGCGCAGCCTCGAGCATGGTCCACGGCGACAACCCGGAACACCTCGACTTCAACGCAGTACAGCGCGGTGACGCGGAGATGGAGCAGAAGGTCAACCGCGTCATTCGCGCCTGTTCCGAGCTCGGTCCCGACAACCCGATCATCAGTATCCACGATCAGGGGGCGGGCGGGAACTGCAACGTGCTCAAGGAAATAGTCGAGCCTGCAGGGGCTCGATTCGAAATCCGGGAAATCCCGATTGGAGACGACAGTCTGTCGGTGCTCGAAATCTGGGGCGCCGAGTACCAGGAGAACAACGCACTGCTCCTGCGGCCCCGGGACGAGGCCGTGTTTCGCGCCCTGTGCGAGCGAGAGAGAGTTCCCGTGTCCTTTGTCGGCAGGGTCACGGGTGACGGCAGGGCAATCCTTCACGACGAGCAGGATGATTCGACCCCCGTCGATCTGGTGCTCGACGATGTACTCGGTGAGGTTCCACAGAAGACCTTTGAAATGGAGCGCAGACGATCGAGCCTGGAACCGCTGCAGCTTCCACCTGGCACCGCTGTCGATCAGGCCCTCGACCGAGTGCTGCGCCTTTTGTCGGTCGGCTCGAAACGATTCCTCACGACCAAGGTCGACCGCAGCGTCAGCGGTCTGGTTGCCCAGCAGCAATGCGCCGGTCCGCTCCAACTCACGGTTTCCGACGTTGCGGTGATCGCGCAAAGCCACTTCGGCACCACCGGCGCCGCGACCGCGATCGGTGAGCAGCCTCTCAAAGGGCTCCTCGATCCAGCCGCGATGGCGCGCATGGCAGTCGGCGAAGCCCTCACCAATTTGGTTTGGGCACGGGTGACCGCGCTCGAAGACGTACGCAGCTCGGCCAACTGGATGTGGGCGGCCAAGCTCCCCGGCGAAGGCGCCGATCTGCATGACGCCGCAGTTGCCATGGCCAACTTGATGGTCGAGCTCGGGATCGCTGTCGATGGCGGTAAGGACAGTCTTTCGATGGCGGCGAGAGCGCCGCTCGCGGACGGTGGCGAGGAGGTCGTCAAGGCGCCGGGCGAGCTCGTGATTTCGGCCTATGTCAGCTGCCCAGACATCACACAAACAGTGACCCCCAGTCTCGAGCTTCCCGGTGCGGGCCGTCTGCTCCTTGTTGATCTCGGTGGAGGCCAAAACCGACTCGGGGGATCCGCCCTCGCCCAGGTTTACTCTCAGATCGGCGATACCCCACCGGATGTCGACGACCCGGCCCTTCTGGGGCGGGCATTCAAGGCGGTCCAGGAATTGGTTGCCGCTCGTTTGGTGACTGCCGGCCACGACCGTTCCGACGGCGGGCTCATCACAACCTTGCTCGAAATGGCCTTTGCCGGCAACTGCGGCATTGAAGTGGCGCTGCCGGTCAAACCCGATACCGATCCCACCTCCCGTCTATTCTCCGAAGAACTCGGGCTGGTCATGGAGGTGGATGAAGCCGATGTGGAGACGGCATTCGAAGTCTTCGCGTTGGCCGATGTCCCGTGCGAGGTCATCGGCCGGACCGTGATCGAGCCCGAGGTCCGCATCGCGGTCAACGGCCGCGAAGTTCTGTCCGCGGATATGCGGGACCTCCGTGACCTCTGGGAGGCGACCTCCTTCCGGCTCGAGCTCGAGCAGGCGAATCCCGACTGTGTGACAGCCGAACGAGATGGTCTTCGCGGCCGTACCGCACCGCCCTACGCCCTGTCGTTCATCCCCCAGCGCACCCCCCAGGCGGTAATGTCACGGGACGCCAAGGTCCCGGTCGCCATCCTTCGCGAGGAGGGCTCGAACGGGGATCGTGAGATGGCGGCGGCGTTCCTTGCGGCAGGCTTTGAGCCGTGGGATGTGGCCATGTCCGATCTGTTGGCCGGAACGATTTCCCTCGACCGCTTCCGCGGGCTGGTAGCGGTCGGTGGCTTCGCCCACGCGGACGTGCTCGACGCCGCCAAAGGTTGGGCGGCATCGATCAGATTCAACAGCAACCTATGGTCACAGTTTCAGACCTTTCTCGACCGCCCTGACACATTCAGCCTTGGCGTCTGCAACGGTTGCCAGCTCCTTGCTCTCCTCGGTCTGGTGCCGTGGCGTGGCATCGAAGATTCCGCCCAACCACGTTTTGTGCGCAATGTTTCGGGTCGATTCGAATCGCGCTTTGCCACCGTGGCCGTTCGCCCGAGCCCGGCCATCATGCTGCGCGGCATGCAGGGCTCGACCCTCGGTATCTGGTCGGCCCACGGAGAAGGCCGTGCGCTGTTTCCGGACCAGGAAATCCTGAGTCGAATTCGGGCAGAGGGCCTCGCGCCGATCCGCTTCACCGACGACAGCGGCGAGATCACCGAGGCCTATCCCCACAACCCCAACGGCTCCCCACACGGCATCGCCGGGCTCTGCTCCTCGGACGGCCGCCACCTTGCGATGATGCCGCACCCCGAGCGGACCGCAACCCTCTGGCAGTGGGGCTGGATGCCACCGGATTGGCGCCAGGGTCTCGAGGTCTCGCCATGGCTCAAAATGTTCCAGAATGCCCGGGAGTGGTGCGAACGTCAGTAGCAGGGCTCAGGAACAGGGTCAGAGAACAGCGGCAGCGGTCAGAAAGCAGCAGCGACAGGCATCAGGGGCAGCGACCGAGGAAGCGGGTAGCGGCGGCGAGCCCCGAAGGGGCGAAAGATTCTTAGCCTGGGGCGTGAGCCCCAGGATCCCCAGCCACCCCAACCACAGAGCCCCTGGAGGGGGCGACAGATTCTTCATCGCATCAGGGGCGGTGGCAGGTTCAGGATCAGAGAACAGCGGCAGCGACTGGGGCAGCAATCAGCGTCCGCGAGCCCGCCATGGTCATCTCCGGGTCGTTCAACAAAAGAAGTAGCCGGTGGGCAGCCGATGTCAAGGGCAAGCCGGTCAAGCCGGTGCGTAGCACCCTTGACATCGGCTGCACCACCGGCTTGAGGAAGGACATGAACGACCCGGAGGTGACAATGTCCAACGCCCTCTCAAACAACAACCTCATTGCCCACGAGAAAGCCCTGGAAGCTGCCGGCATCGCCATTACCCTTGCGATGAGGGTTCCAGCTCCGCTGAGATCGATCGCCGATCAGGTGATTCGGTCAGCGAGCTCGGTACCGGCTAATCTCGCAGAGGGTCATGGCCGGACCGGAAGAGATCGTCTGCACTTCTGGAGGATCGCTTACGCCTCGGCCAAGGAGGTCGACAGCCACTTGAGGCTTCTCGCTCAGGCTGGTGCAGTAAATCGAAACCACGCCAATACCGCGCTTGAAACCTTCGATCAGGTCCGCGCCATGACGTGGCGGCTGATCAATCGAACTACGTGACTAGCGAGGCAGATCGTAGCGCTCGAATTCGATGCCCTTTGCGTCGAGAAATATCGCCAGCATTTCGCCGCGGGTGACTGCAGTCACCTGTGTGCCATTTGCAACCGTCTCCCGAAGGTTCTCGCAGACCAGGTTCGGGCAATTGTTCTCAGCTGAGAGGTGCATCCCGACGACCGCCTTCAGGACCTTGGAGCCCACGCGGTCAATGGCTTCGCAGCTCTGGTGATTCGCGAGGTGGCCAGTGCGGGAATCGATCCGCTGTTTCAAGGGCCAGGGATAGGGACCGTGGCGCAGCATGTCCTTGTCGTGATTGGTCTCGAGGAGGAGCAGCTCACAGCCTTGGAGCCGCTGTTCGAGGAGCGGTGTGACGATGCCGGTGTCGGTGCACACGGCGGCGCTGTGGTCACCGTCGTCGAAGACGTAGGCCAACGGCTCGGCGGCATCGTGAGAGGTCGCGACAGGGGTGACATTGAGTGAGCCGAAGCGAACGGTCTTGCCCGAGCTGAGCTCGCCGCCCCCATTGCTGTGAACATCGATCTTCGACCAGGTGCCGTGGGTCGTCCACACCGGCGCCTCCCGGTGCCGGCGGAGAAAGACGTCGAGCCCGCGTACGTGGTCGGAGTGCTCGTGGGTCAGCAGAATCGCGTCAATGTCGTCCGGGGACCGATCAAAGGCCTCGAGGCGCAAGCGAATCTGGAGCGCTGACACCCCGGCATCGACAAGCACCGATGTGTTGCCCGATGTCACCAGCACGGAATTACCTGATGAGCCCGAAGCCAGGACGAGAGCTTCCACGATCAGACCCCGGTCGAGCCGAAGCCGCCTTCGCCTCGCTCCGAAACGCTGAGATCTTCCGACTCGATGAATGATGCGCGGGTGACCGGCGCCACCAGGAGCTGGGCGATGCGGTCGCCACGGCCGATCGAGACGGCTTCTGAGCCGAGGTTGACCAGCAGGACCTTGAGCTCACCGCGGTAGTCGCTGTCGATGGTGCCCGGAGCGTTAACGACTGTGAGACCGGCCTTGATCGCGAGGCCCGAGCGCGGCCGTACCTGGCCCTCGTAACCTTCCGGTATTTCCAACACCAATCCAGTCGGCACCGCAACCCGGTCACCGGGCTCGAAGACCATTTGGGTATCCACAGCAGCGCGGAGATCCGCCCCGGCGGCGCCATCGGTGGCATAAGCCGGGAGAGGCAGGCCCTCGGCATGGGCAAGACGACGGATGCGGACTTCGACTGTCACTGGGGGATGATACGACATCACGAAATCGGATTTCGAATTTCGGATTTCGGATTTGGGATTTTCCGCCCCCCATCCGGAAAACCCACAGATCACACAGATAGTCCCAGATTAGTTTTTCCGTATGGATCTGGGTCAATCAGGGTCATCTGTAGGCAGATTGGGACGGGTGGGTGGCCCGTTGAGCCGTCTTGCCGTGAAGCCGTCGGCTGGGTGGGTGGGCGCTACGCGACTCTGATAGCAGCGCCTTCGGGGCCACAGACCGCGGAGGCACAGCTGTCGGGCCGCAGGATTTCGGCCGCAAGGCGGAGCACATCATTACAGGTGACAGCTTCGAGTTTTCGGCACACCACCTCGGGATCGAATCTCCGGTTGTGTTCGAGCATCTCGCCAACGTCGAGCGAGCATCTCGCCGATGGAGACTCCATGTCCATGCGCAGCCCCCGCAGAATGCCCTCTTTCGCTACCTCGACCTCTTCGTCTACGAGATCGTTGGAGATTCGACCGAGCTCGTCGAGGACCAGCCGCCAGGAGTCAGCAAACGCCTGCGGAGCGCAGGCCCACCCGACCTCGAGAAAACCACCGAGTCTCCACATCACGGGACCGGACCAGATGTCGTAGGTCAGCCCTTCTTCCTCGCGAAGGCGCTGGAAGAGCCGACTCGAGGCGCCGTCGCCAAGGGTCCGGTTGAGAATCACGAGCGCGGGGATCCTCGGATCGGAAACCGCAAGGGCCTCGAAAGCGAGTCGCGCATGCACTTGATCCGTGCCCTCACGGCTGAGATCGAGGTGGGCGCCGCGCCAGCTCAGGAGTGGCAACTCGGGAGCGGTTGGGACGTGGTCGAGAGGCAGGCGTGAGAGTCTGCGCGCAACCTCATCGGGCGACACATCCCCAACCACAGCCGCGATCATTCCTCCCGGTTGTACGAGCGCCGCGTGGTGGCCCCTGAGAACCTCGGATGTCAATGCTTCGAG
>RCNC010001744.1_pt1 | contig 14699 bp, 14 predicted proteins | sample 2041301 | NCBI WGS metagenome assembly RCNC01 (sample SAMN09708231, study PRJNA481090) | Marine sediment metagenome, whole genome shotgun sequencing project. | biome: marine sediment; feature: ocean; material: sediment; isolation source: Sewage treatment plant 13A marine sediment (STP13A) ... | reverse complement strand
CTACGCTTATCTGTATATAAAACTTCTCGAAGTCTACGCTTATCGGACTTAGCCATCTAAGGCTTTGATTGACCTTTTTACGATGCCATCATATTCCCGATTACCCTCTCCTTTATAACCGTCCCTGAACATTACATTCAGAGTAATGAATAACACCAATCTCTGTCACATCTGACCGAAACAACGGTATTTAATCAAACACTTACATAAAATACCTTGCATCCAAAATCAATATTTCCTTGACACAGAATATTGGTGCCTGTTAATGAATGGGTGTTCATTTTTTAATTTCCGACCTCGCAGCATAGAGTATGAAAATAACGGCAGGAGAAAAAACAGATGTCATCTGAACTTGTTCTTTCGGCAATCACTCTAATCGGTATCGCCGCCCTTGTTCCTGTCATGATGGCTATGACAGCCTTCTTAGGACCTCGATCCAAGGGCAAAGTAAAAAACGAACCATATGAAAGCGGGGTTGACTCCATCATTGGAGCGGTTGACCAGAAGTTCAGTGTCAAATTTTACCTCCTGGCTATTCTATTCCTGATATTTGATATTGAAGCAGTTTTCATGTACCCGTGGGCAGTCTCTTTACGTGAACTTGGTTGGTTCGGATTTACAGAAATGGTCGTGTTCATGTTGCTGCTTCTCACCGGACTTATCTACATCTTAAAGAAAGGGGTGCTCAATTGGCGTTAGGATTGGAGGCAAAACTAGGCGACACGGTAATCACTACCAACCTCGATTATATTGTCAACTGGGGAAGGGAGAATTCACTATGGCCATTTATCTACGGAACGGCCTGTTGTGCAATAGAATTTATGAGTGCAGCAGCAAGTATGCACGACATTTCCCGGTATGGTGCTGAAGTTGTCAGGTTTTCGCCGCGCCAGGCTGACCTGCTCCTTGTTTGCGGTACTATCAGCTACAAACAGGCCCCCGTTCTCAAACGAATCTATGAGCAGATGCCTGAACCAAAGTGGGTTGTCGCGGTAGGTGCCTGCGCAACCTCTGGTGGAATTTACGATAACTACTGCACAGTACAGGGAATCGACACCATTATTCCTGTTGATATCTATGTCTCCGGATGCCCACCACGACCCGAAGCAATTTTGGATGCCCTGATGAAAATCCAAGACCAGATAAAAGGCGAGACAATACTTCAAGATCGCCATAAAGACTTTAAAGGAATTCTCGACTGATATGAATGCGACGGCGCTAGAAAAATTCCAAGCCGCATTTCCGGACGCGACCTGCAAAGTTGTTCTGGATTATGTGGTAATTGATGTGCAACCTGACAATCTGGAAAAAACCCTTTCCAAACTCAAGACCGATCCTGAATTTAACTGCGGGATGCTTCTTGATGTTACCGGAATCGATTATAAAGATTATCCGGAGACAAAAGACGCACGTTTTTACGTGGTCCACACACTTCGTAACTGGCAGGACAACTTACTCGTTCAAGTGCGTACTCCCGTGGCAAACCCGGAGACAGGCATACCAACGGCTACTCATCTCTGGAGTTCTGCCGACTGGGGGGAGAGAGAAGCCTGGGATCAATATGGCATCAACTTCCAGAACCACCCCGACCAGCGGAGGATTCTTAACCACTATCAGTTTGAAGGACACCCTCTCCGCAAAGACTATGATATTCGGAAAGGGCAGATCTGCAAAGGTAACGACAGCCTGGAAAAAGAGATAAGAGCACGCCTTGCCAAAAATGGTGTTGAAGAAAGCACCATGAAGGATATCAACACCGAAATAATGTTTCTCAACCTTGGGCCTTCCCATCCGGCAACCCATGGGGCTATCCGCATCCTGACGGCTCTTGATGGAGAAACCATCATGGCCAATGTTAATGAGATCGGTTATCTGCACAGGGGTTTTGAAAAAAATGCTGAGAACATGACATATAACCAGGTCATCCCAATGACAGACAGGCTGAACTACTGCTCGTCAATGATGAACAATATCGCCTATGTCAAGGCGATAGAGTCCTGGTTAGGTATAGAAATTACTGAACGGGCCCAGTTCATGCGGGTCGTACTTGGTGAATTTTACCGTGTACTCGACCACCTCGTCTGCATTGCCGCAAACATGGTTGATATGGGAGGTTTGACCAACTACTGGTATCTGTATAATGAAAAAGAAGCCGCATACGACCTTATCAGCCGCCTGACCGGAGCCCGTCTCACCAGTTCATTTACCCGTATCGGGGGAATGTACAGAGATTTTTACGAAGGCTGGGAAGCGGATCTTGAAATTCACTTAAAAGCGATAGAAAAAGGCATCTCTGATTCCTTAAACCTTGTCCTCAAAAATAGAATTGTCCACGATCGCACCCAGGGTGTTTGTGTGTTATCTGCAGAAGACGCACTTTCTTACGGCTTCACCGGTCCATCTCTCAGGGCCAGCGGAGTCCCCTTTGATCTGCGCAAAGATGCACCATATTACAACTATGAGTCTTTTGACTTTGAGATCCCGGTTGGCAGCAAAGGTGACATTTACGACCGGATCATGATCCGGTTCGAGGAGATGTTCCAGAGCATCAGCATCATTCGCCAGGCAATGACATCAATTCCCGGGGGGCCTGTTTATATAAAAGATTCACAGACAGTCCTGCCGGCCAAGGCCGAGGTGTACAACAACATTGAGGGATTGGCAAACCATTTTAAATTGATATTTGAAGGTGTCAAAACACCCGCCGGAGAGTGGTACGATTCTTACGAGGCAGCAAACGGAGAACTTGGATTTCATTTTGTATCCGATGGATCCGGACGACCCTACAAACTCAAAGTGAGACCACCCTGCTTCTATACAATGGGCGGGTTCCACAAAATGGTTGAAGGAAGCATGATTGCTGACGCGGTCATCAACCTTGGAAGTATCAATATAATAGGCGGGGAATTGGACAGATGAGTGACCGTTCACAACTGATATCCACTGGCAAACCATTCCAATTCGATCAGGAAAGAGATGCCGAATTTGAGCGTCTCGTAAAACGCTATCCGGAACGGGAGTCAATGATTCTTCCTGCCCTCTGGCTGACCCAGGAGCAGGAAGGCTGGATTAGTGCAGAGGCAATCGCATATATTGCCGATCGCATAGGAACGTTTGCCAGCAAAGTTTTTGAATGCGCAACGTTTTACACCATGTACTATCTTCACCCGATGGGCAAGTACCATATCTGCGTATGCCGCACATTGTCCTGCTGGCTGCGAGATAAGCAGGCAATTGTTGATTACCTCAGAGACGAAATCGGCATCGAACCGGGTCAGAAAAGTGACGACGGAAAGTTTAGCCTGGAAGAAGTTGAATGTTTAGGACATTGCGGTACAGCTCCGGTTGTCCAGATCAACGGCGAATTTTATGAAGAGATGGATGTGGACAAACTGAAAGCACTGCTGGCCGAGCTGACTTAAGGAGAGCGTACAGACATGGAAGTAAAAATTCTCAGCGCGAAATTCGATATAGAGGACAGTCACAGACTCGAAATCGCAAAACAGCACGGCGCTTATGCAACCATCGATAAACTCTTTGCAATGAAACCCGAAGAGGTAATCGATGAGGTAAAGAGAAGCGGTCTGCGTGGTCGCGGCGGTGCGGGATTCCCTGCCGGTGTGAAATGGGGGTTCCTGCCTAAAAACACAGGAAAACCTGTCTACCTCACGGTCAACTCAGATGAATCAGAACCTGCAACATTTAAGGACCGGTATATCCTGGTAAATGACCCGCATATGATGATTGAAGGCATTATCATATGCAGCTACGCTATCGGATCCCATGATACGTATATCTATATTCGTGGAGAATATACATCCCAGGTAAAGGCTCTGCAGACTGCTATTGATGAGGCTTACGAGGCAGGATATCTTGGTGACACTGTTGCGGGACATGACTTCAAGCTCAATGTAACAGTCCACCGCGGTGCCGGCGCTTATGTCTGCGGCGAGGAGACAGCTCTGCTCGAATCAGTTGAGGGCAAGAAAGGTCAACCCAGATCCAAACCTCCCTTCCCTGCGGTTGCCGGTCTATACGGATGTCCAACAATTATCAACAATGTCCAGACCATTGCTTCCCTGCCGTTCATTATGGAAAATGGGGCAGAAGCGTATAAGGCCCACGGCACTGAGAAGAGTCCAGGTACCCACCTTTTCGGCATTTCCGGCCATGTGGAAAAACCGGGGATGTATGAACTTCCTCTCGGCCTGCCGCTCCTTGAGGTCATTGAAAAAGTTGCCGGAGGTGTGTGGCAGAAAAGAAAACTGAAAGGCGTCATTCCCGGAGGCAGCTCGACACCTGTACTGACCCCGGAAGAGGCCAAGACTGTAACCCTGGACTATGAATCCATGGCCGAACATAAAACCATGTTTGGTTCAGGCGGAATCGTCGTTCTCGATGAAACCGTCGACATGGTCAAGTTAGTAAAAAATCTCATAGACTTCTATCATCACGAATCCTGTGGCCAGTGTACCCCATGTCGGGAAGGGCTGGGGTGGATGTTAAAAATAATTAAAAAAATTATCCGGGGCGAAGGTGAGATAGCGGATATCGATCTCCTTTCAGAGCTTTGCGACAATATAGAGTTGAAAACCGTTTGTGTACTGTCGGCCGCATGTACCATGCCGGTTCGCAGCTATCTAAATAAATTCAGAGCCGAATTTGTGGCGTACGTTGCAGAAAATTCAACTCAACCAGAAGCCGAACAGGAATAACCCATGGCTGAAATGATAAAACTCTTTGTAAATGGAAACGAAGTTGAGGTTGAGGCAGGCAAAAACCTGATTGATGCATTAGGTGCAGTAGGTATTGAAATTCCTCACTTATGCTACCACCCTGCACTTGGCGCGGACGGCAACTGCAGAATGTGCCTTGTGGGCATTGAAGGCGGAGGACCACCCCTCGTCCCGGCATGTAAAACTCCGGCCGTTGAGGGAATGAAGGTACTTCTGGATGCCGAACATATCAAAAAAATCCAGAGGGATGTCCTAGAATTTGAACTGATTAACCATCCCATTGACTGCCCTGTCTGTGACCAGGCTGGTGAATGTTCCCTGCAGGACTACTATATGACCTATGGCGGCAAAGAGAGCCGCATGACGGTACCTCCGGTGACCAAAACCAAGAAAATGGATTTTGGCGGCGGGGTTGTTCACGATCAGGAGCGATGTGTTCTGTGCGGCAGATGCGTTCGATTCTGCCGCCAGATCACCAAAACCGGAGAACTCGGTATCGTTAACAGAACCGACATGGCCAGGGTCGCAATTTTCCCCGGAAGACCAATCAGCAACAGGTACGGTTTAAACGTTGTAGACCTCTGCCCTGTCGGGGCCATGACCAGTTCTGATTTTCGTTTTAAACAACGTGTCTGGTTCATGAAAAAAGAACGCGGTGTCTGCCATGACTGCTCAAAAGGGTGCAATATCACCATTGATCATAATCGTGAAAAAGACAAGGATGATATGATCTACCGTTTCCGGCCCCTGTTCAACGAAACTATTAACGGATACTTTATCTGTGACGAAGGGCGATTGAGTTACAGGGGTGAAAATGAGAACAGGCTGGAAGAGGCCAGGTTAGGTAAAACAACAATCCCCTTTGATGATGCAATAACTGCCACCCTTAAAGAGATTGAAAAGGCTGAAAAAACAGTGATTCTCATCTCACCGGACAGTTCACTGGAACAGATGGTCTCAATCAAATCACTGGCAGAACAGCTAGGAGCAACCATCTCCGGTTTCAGTGATGGCTATATTAAAAATGGCGATGGAGATGATTATCTGATACAGGACGACAAAGCAGCCAATAGAGCAGGCTTAGCTATTCTGGACATTGACACCTCGCAGGATACGTTCGAGACGGCTCTTGGCGAGGCTCGGCTCCTGATCAATTTCAATAATGATCTCTCTCTTTATTACGACGAATCCAGCTTGAAAGATTTATTTAAAAATAAACGAGTTATCGGTGTAGCAAGTCATGATACCGCATTCACTCAGACGGCAAACCTGGCACTACCGGTGGCTTCCTACAGTGAATACAGCGGCTCTATCATCAACTGCGATAACATCCTGCAAACTTTTAATAAAGCTGTAAGCAAGAATAGTGACCCTATCGAAATGAGCCAGATTGCCTCTCTGCTCGGTGGACGGTTGGAGACTATTGAAGAACAGTTTGATGAATTGAAAAAAGTAATCCCCCTGCTCAATAATTTTACACCAGACAATATCCCGGCGACGGGGTTGAAATTAACCGATAGCGAGGCTGACAATGTCCCTGCTTGATATTTTACTTGTTGCTGTACGCGTTGCCTTTGCAGCTTTTATACCGCTCTGTTTTATTGCCGTCTGCGTCTGGATGGAACGTAGAGGTGCCGGTTTTTTTCAAGACAGGGCAGGACCAAACAGAGCAAATATTTTTGGTTTTAGAGCTGCCGGATTAGTCCAGAATCTGGCTGACGGTGCCAAGCTCTTCTTTAAAGAAGACGTTATATCCGACCATATCAAACATAAATTTTATTTCGTGCTTGCGCCGCTTATCGTCTTCTTTGCAGCTCTTGTATCTTTTGCAGTGGTTCCATTTGCCGATACCCTCGTTTTAAACGGCAAAAGTTACATCATGCAGGGCATCCCTATAGATATCGGCATCCTCTGGTTTCTGGCTCTTGCAGGATTTGGTGTTTACGGCATTATCCTGGCAGGCTGGTCTTCCAGCAATAAATACGGCCTGCTCGGAGGAATCCGTTCTGCGGCACAGGTTATCAGTTATGAGATCCCCATGGGTCTCGCAATTGTCAGCCTGCTTGTAGTTTACGGTACGGTCAACCTGAACGAAATGGCACAGTTTCAGGGAAAGCTTCTCTTTGGATTTATACCGATGTGGGGTGTCATTCTGCAGCCTCTCGGCTTCATGATTTTTCTTATTGCCGCCTTTGCCGAAACCAATCGTACTCCTTTTGATCTCGCCGAGGGTGAAAGTGAAATTGTAGCCGGTTTTCATGTGGAATACAGCGCAATGAAATTCGCCATATTCTTTATGGGGGAATATATTGCCATGTTTGCTTCAAGTGCCATCATAGTGACTCTCTATTTTGGCGGTTACCAGATCCCCTTCCTCGCCACCGAAACTTTAATCAACTACGCCAAGCCGGTTGCTTTTCTTCTTATACTCGGTCTTCCTGCAGCTATGTATTACTTCGCCGGATGGATCAGAAGAAGTAATGTCAGCCACTATCCTCGAGAAAATGACCCTCGGCTCTATGAAGCTAAAATCTACATTAAATGTTTCTGGGGACTGGTAATCATACTTGAACTTTTCCTTTTTGCCCTCCTCTTATGTCAATCAGGGGGATCGGCTGCACACATCTTTGTGGCTCTTCTGCAGGTTTGTACATTTCTTCTGAAAGTGACAATGATGATTTTTGTCTACATCTGGGTTCGTTGGACCCTGCCGCGTTTTCGTTATGATCAGCTGCAAAAACTGGGATGGCAGGTGCTTCTTCCGCTGGCACTTCTGAACATCTTCATTACAAGCGCGTTTGTCGTGGCGTTGAGCTAAAGGAGGATGATATGAGTGCTAAAGTCAAAACGATGGAGAGAAAGGGCGCAAGTTTATCTGAAAAGATTTACTTCGTAGAGATTTTTAGAGGTATGGCGACAACCTTCGGCCACTTTTGGAGAAACCTTCTCGACAACTCCAAACTATACGTTCGCCATTACCCTGAAGTAGAACCGGAAATTCCGGTTCGCTGGCGGGGACGCCATCGACTCACCAGCCACGATGACGGTACTGTCAAATGCGTTGCCTGTTTTATGTGTCAAACCAATTGCCCAGCCAACTGCATCGCTATTGAGGCCGGGGAACGATTGGATGAAAAGGCTGAAAAAATGCCGGTAAAGTTCAATATCGACCTGTTGGAATGCATTTACTGCGGTTACTGCGTAGAGGCCTGCCCTCTCGATGCTATCCGTATGGATACAGGGATTTACTCTATAACTGACAACAACAGAGAATCCTTCGTCCTCGGGCTCGAAGAGTTGTTGCAGACCCCTGGTGCATTTTCCGAAGAAGAATATAAAAAAGGGGGCGCTTGATATTATGTTTGCCGACTGGTTATTTACCGGATTCTCTATTTTATCAGTTCTTGGTGCCATCGGGCTTATCATATTCAGACACCCGATGAATGGCGCGATGAGCCTGGTGATTACACTGATATCCCTGGCCGGGTTATACGCTCTGCTCTCCGCCAAGCTGATTTTTGTCATCCAGCTTATTGTCTATGCAGGTGCTATCATGTCCCTCATTCTGTTCATCATCATGTTTCTCAACGTTCAGACTGACGACCTGCCAGAAGAAAAAGATCGATTCCTCTATCTTATTGGCGGAGGAGTAGTTCTTGCTCCTGTCTTCTTCTTTCTTAAAAAAATCGTGCAGTCTCTTCCGGCAAGCGAGACAACCATCATAGGAAGTGGGTTTGGTGGTGTTAAAGAAGTCGGGTTAGTACTGTTTAACGACTGGCTGCTTCCCTTTGAAATTGTATCAATTCTCCTGCTTGTGGCCCTTATCGGTGCAGTTGTAATAGCGGGTAAAAGGAGGATGAGTAAGTGATCCAGGACTATCTTATCTTAAGTATCATTCTCTTTTGCATTGGCATAATCGGTGTCGTTTCCAGGCGGAATGTACTGATAATATTCATGTCAATAGAGCTCATGCTCAATGCAGCTAACCTGGCATTCATTACCTTCTCAAGATTTCACGAAAGTATGGATGGTCATGTGCTGGCAATGATGGTAATGGCGGTCGCCGCGGCTGAAGCAGCATTGGCTCTTGCAGTTGTAATCCTGCTCCACAAGCAAAAAGGCAAACTGGACAGCAACGTATTCAGCTTGTTAAAAGGGTGATTTAATGGAACATACAGTAAGTTATCTTGGTTTAATCCCACTTTTTCCACTTATAGGTGCTGTAGTTCTGGGGATAATGCACATTGACACCTGCACCAGACGCAGACTCCCGGAGAAACTCTATGGAATCCTTGGCTGTATCGGTCCGGTTATCTCCTTTGTTTATGCTCTGGTTGTATTCTTCCAGTTAAAAGGGATGCCGGCAGATACCAGATTCCTTGTTCACAATGCGTTTACCTGGTTCAAGGTCGGAGACCTTAACGTCACCATGGGCTTTCTGGCTGATCCTCTCAGCTCCTTAATGCTGCTTTTTGTGACCTTTATCGGTTCACTTATCCATATTTACTCTGTGGGTTATATGGCTGGAGATGAAAATTTTGGTAAATTTTTCTCCTACATGAATCTCTTTCTCTGCTCCATGGTTATCCTCGTACTCGGCAGCGGCCCTGTCGTCATGTTCATTGGCTGGGAAGGCGTGGGCCTCTGCTCTTATCTGCTGATCAGCTACTACAGCAAGGATACCAATAATGTGCTGGCAGGTAATAAGGCCTTTATTGTAAACCGAATAGGTGATCTCGGCTTTGTGCTGGGCATGGCCTTTCTTTTCTGGGCGATAGGTTCCGGAGGATTCGACTACCTTGCTCTTAGAGAAAATGCTCATCTTCTCACCCCGGCCATAGGTCTTACTGTCTGCCTGTTGCTCTTTATAGGTGCCTGCGGCAAATCAGCACAGATACCTCTATACGTCTGGCTGCCCGACGCCATGGCTGGCCCAACACCTGTTTCCGCATTAATCCATGCTGCCACCATGGTCACCGCCGGTGTCTATATGGTGGCCCGCTTCAGCTTTATTTACGCCCATGTGCCCCTTGCCGGTGAGATCGTTGCCTGGACAGGAATACTCACTGCCCTGCTTGCAGCAATCTTTGGCATGTTTCAACGGGATATAAAAAAAATACTCGCCTACTCAACAGTAAGCCAGCTCGGCTATATGTTCGCCGGAGTCGGGGTTGCAGCCTATTCTGCAGGTATCTTTCATGTTTTCACCCACGCTTTTTTCAAAGCACTTCTCTTTCTTGGAGCAGGTGCAGTCATCTACGCCCTCCACCATGAACAGGACATCTGGAAGATGGGTGGCCTGAAAGAGAAAATGCCGAAAACATACTGGACCATGCTGATTGGTGCTTTGGCCCTTGCAGGCTGCCCGCCTTTTGCCGGTTTTTTCTCCAAAGACGAAATTCTTTTTTCTGCCCTTGCAACCGGCCATACAGGAATCTGGATTATCGGTGTTACCGTTGCCGGCATGACTGCCTACTACAGCTTCCGTATGATATTCCTGGTCTTTCACGGTTCACCTCGGAACAAAAAAGGTTTTGATCACGCAAAAGACGCACCCGGCGTGATGACCATTCCACTCATTATTCTAGCGGTTGGGGCCCTCTTTAGCGGTTTCCTTAATCTCCCCGCCATCTTTGGTGGCAACCTCAATGTCTCTCACTGGCTTGCACCCAGCCTCGCCGATCATCATCCCCATGTCGGAATTTCGATTGAACTCCTTGCCATCTGCGCCAGCGTGGTCGCTTTTGCTATCGGAATAACAGTGGCATACAGGAAATTTGGACAGGGTGCCGATGAACCTGAGTACAGTGGTTTCGCGGACTTCTGTTACAATAAGTTCTATGTGGATGAACTGTATCATGCTGTTTTAGTGCGGCCATACAAGGCTATTGGCTTTGTTATCTGGAAATATTTTGAGCCAAACGTGACAGATATCCACATCAAAATCGCTTCATGGCTGTACCAGAAGGCTGGTATAGCTTTTAAAGTTTTCCAGGTTGGCTATGTTCGGGTCTATGCGATCTATATGGTCATAGGTCTGAGTATTATGAGCCTGCTTCTTTCTCAATCGCTCAATTAGGTAGGGTACAAGAATGTTTGAATATGTCCTTTCAGTCATGATCTTTTTGCCTATCCTTGCCGGACTGGTAATGTTATTTTCCCCCGTTAGCAAGGGGGGTGCCAGAATCGCAGGATTTATTGTCACCATTATTATCCTTGTCCTCGGTGTTGAGTTATTTCTTGGATTTTCCGGCCAGGGCTCCATGGAATATGTTGAACAACGGAGTTGGATAAAATCCCTTGGGATCAGTTACAGTCTTGGTATTGATGGTATAAGTCTCCTCGTACTTTTTACCGCTGCAGTCCTCTTTCCCATAATTTTTGTGGTTTTTTCTACCCGTACCAAAGGGTACTATGCAAATCTACTCATAGCCCAGGGAGCCATGATTGGGGCAATATGCTCCACAGATATCGTGCTCTTCTATATCTTCTGGGAAATCATGCTGCTGCCGATCTTTTTCATGATAGGGTTGTACGGAGGGGATAAAAGACTCCCGGCAACCATCAAAATTACCATTTATACCATCGCCGGATCACTATTGATGCTGGCCGCGCTGGTCTATGTCGGTGTCTCTCACCATGCGCAGTTTGGCCAATGGAGCTTTAATATTGTCGATTTAAGCAGACTTGATCTATCTGGCGGATATGCGGTACTTGCCTTCATCATGTTTATGCTGGCCTTCGCCATTAAAATACCGCTCTTTCCTTTCCATACCTGGCTACCGGATGCCTATACAGAAGCACCGACCTCAACTACCTTTGTCCTTTCAGCAATCATGGCGAAAATCGGTGTCTATGCGGTGATTCGCTTTGTTGTACCAGTATTTGAAGTTGAGTTTACCCGGTTTGCACTGCTCCTCTCTCTTTCAGGTGTGATAGGCATGATGTACTGCGGACTGGCCGCAATCGCCCAAAAAGATATTAAACGACTGCTTGCCTTTTCCTCGGCATCTCATATGGGTGTTATTGCCCTCGGGGTTTTCTGCATGAATGTCCAGGCATTGACAGGAAGCCTCTTCCAGATCGTTGCCCATGCGACAAGTACAGGTATCCTCTTTCTCTTTGTTGGTCTTCTGGAGGAGAGAATGCAGACTCGCAGGATTGAAGATCTTGGAGGTATCGCTTACCGTGCCCCTATTTTCGCCACCTTCTTTGCAATCGCCATGCTGGCGTCAGTGGGCCTTCCGGGAACCAGCGGTTTTATCGGGGAATTTCTTATAATCCTTGGCGCTGTTAAATTTAATGTATTTATTGGCGTTCTGGCCGGAACTACGCTTATTATCGGCGTCTGCTATATGCTCTGGATGTTCCAGAGGGTCTTTTTTGAAACGGCTAATGAACGTACTGAAAAGTTTCAGGATCTCAGCCTTGTTGAGACTCTTGCCTTTCTTCCGGTCATTCTGCTCATAATTTTCATGGGTATCTATCCCCAGCCCTTTATTAACAAAATAGAACCAGCAGCTCAGCAGCAGATAGCCAAATTTTATTCGATAAACACAACACAAATGGCTGATACAACCGTCCCGACACCAGGACTCAATAACCAAAAGGATTAAGACCGGGTTACTATTATGAATGATTTTTTGTCATTACTTCCTCTACTCATAATTTGTACAGGTGGAATCCTGTTAATGCTTGTATCCGCCTTTGAAAAAATTAAAGTCGAAAATGGACCGTTTTTGAGTATGGGAATATGTGCTGCCGCTTTTTGCACGCAGCTTTTAAACACATGCAGCCCGGAGTCCGCTCTCTTTAGTGAAACATTTAACCGTATGCTTGTTAGTAATGGTTTTACCCAGGCTGCCGGCCTTGTTATCATTGGCTGTGGCTTTTTCACCTCAATGAGCTGTCGCACCTACTTCAAGCATAACACCCCCTGTACAATGGAATTTTATTCCCTTATTCTTTTTGCGATAAGTGGAATGCTGTTGCTCACCCTGTCTCGGGAGCTCATCACAACCTTCATCTCACTTGAGATAATGTCTCTTGCAATCTATGTTCTTGTCGGCTACGACCGTAGGAGCATAACCGCAACTGAGGCACTTCTCAAATACCTGATGCTTGGTGCTTTTGCAGGAGCATTTTTCACTATGGGTGCAGCGCTTATCTATGGTGGCACAGGAAGTACTCAATTTACAGAAATCAGCAGCTTCATCTCCACCCACTCTGCAACAACACCACTTCTTATAGGTGGGGCATTTTTTATCATGATTGCCTTCTTTTTCAAAGTGGCTGCCTTTCCATTTCATGCATGGGTAATTGACGTGTATGATGGTGCTTCCATGCCGGTTACCGGTTTTATGGCTACCGCCCTCAAAGCCGCAATGTTTACCGTTTTTGCCAACTTTCTTGCTCTTAATGACACTTTCCAGAAAGAATGGATCGACTTTCTCTTTTACATTGCCCTCTTTACCATGTTCGGGGGCAATCTGGTGGCCATTGGTCAGTCAAACCTGAAGAGAATGCTTGCAGCATCAGGAATAGTTCACTCCGGTTATCTCCTGGTTGGACTTGTTGCTATCAGCGCTGAGAACTTCACTGGAACTGTTATTGCCTACTATCTCGCAGCCTATGCAGTCGGAACACTCGGTATCTTTGCGGCACTTTCATACCTGAGTGGTGAAGGTGAGACAAGAACCTCTTTTGATGATTTTAAGGGGCTTGCCAAGGTTCGTCCGTATTCTGCAGCAGCCATCGCAGTTTTTCTCCTTTCAATGGCGGGGATTCCTCCAACCGCTGGATTTATGGGAAAATTTTATATCATCACCAGCGCAATTTCAGCAGGCCAGACCGCGCTGGCTGTCTTTGCAGTAATCAGCAGTATTCTCTCTATGTGGTATTACCTCCGACTCATAATCAATATGTATTTTCATGAGGCCGAGGACAATTTTGAAATTGGAAAATCAATGTATGCACCCGCCTGCACATTTATCCTGGTATTCTGTGTTTTTGCCATAGGGTTGTATCCCATTGTCATTTGACATAAATAATGTTTATAATGTGGGGAGTATCTTTACCAGCAGACAGTTAGTCCATTGTCTATGACAATCTCGTAAAAAGTCTCAATGTTAGATGGCTAAGTAAAAAAACTCATATGTGAGGCACCCAAATTTTCTGTTGTTTCGGCGTACTGAAGTACGTCGTAAGGGTAGAAAAGTTGAGGTAACAAAGCAGGTAAGCGAGCCTGCGAGACTCCGGATGGAGCGTTTTTTCGACGCCATCATAAAACAATCAGGAGCCATATTGATATGAAAGTAAAAGATATTTTAGCCCAAAAAGGCAGTCGGGTTGTTACAATACGTAAAGAAACTACTGTTCTGGATGCAATGTCCATGTTTTCAGCAAACAGGGTAGGATCTTTGCTGGTTGTTGATATGAATGACTCCATTCTCGGTATTGTTGCAGCCAGAGATGTCCTTATGGCCGTTGTTAATGACCTGGATGGCATCAGAAAATTATGTGTCGATAAAATTATGACCACCGAATTAATTGTTGCCACAGAAGATGACGATATCGACTATGTGGAGGCAATCATGACGGAAAACAGAATCCGGCATATACCGGTTCTTGATGGTAAAAAGCTGAAAGGAATAATATCTATTGGAGACGTTGTAAAGCTCATCTTAAAGGAAAAACATGTAGAGAATAGATACTTAAAAGACTATATTGCAGATAAATATCCCGGCTGATTTTCCCTCCCTGTACTCTGTTTATCTCATTTAAAACGATCTCTTACAGCCGCAGAACCAAGAAAAGCGGCTGTAAGACGTGGCCTTTTCCGTACATATCCAGATGCCTCACAGGCACGTAGCCGGAATTCATCTATTTCAATCAATAATTCTGCTATATTACCCCTCACTTTTCCTATTTTGCAATTTCCGTTGATCCACCGTGGTTACCTGA
>RCNC010001743.1_pt1 | contig 14706 bp, 9 predicted proteins | sample 2041301 | NCBI WGS metagenome assembly RCNC01 (sample SAMN09708231, study PRJNA481090) | Marine sediment metagenome, whole genome shotgun sequencing project. | biome: marine sediment; feature: ocean; material: sediment; isolation source: Sewage treatment plant 13A marine sediment (STP13A) ... | reverse complement strand
TGAACGCCACCTTCTACGGAGCTCACCCCTACTCCTCAGGGGTCATCGGGTGGATGTCCGACGTTTCGAAGGTGACTCGGGACGAGATGAAGGAATACAGGGACCTGTATTACCGGCCCGACAACGCGACCCTGGTCATGGCTGGCGACATCGATGTGGACGCGGTCATGCCCCTGGTGGAGCAGTACTTCGGGGGGATCCCCTCCCGGGGAAAATCTCCACGGGTGAGGACCCGTGAGCCCAGCCCCGAGTTCTATCGGGAGACGGTGGGCCCGGATTTCGACGCACCCTACATCGAAAAGAGGGTGTATGGCCGGGCTGCCACGGCCCCATCGGTGCAGATTCTCTTCCACGCACCGCCTCTCTGGCAGGATGACCTGGCTCCCCTCTACATGCTGGGCCGGGTCCTGAGTTCCCAATCTGGAGAGATGCATCAGGCCATGGTTCTGGATCGGGAGCACGCCACCAGGGTGGGCGCCAGCGCTTCCAATTCCATGTACGACGGGTCCTTCCGGTTCTCGGCCTCGATCAAAGAAGTCCGGGGGCAGCAGGTCGTTTCGTCGGACGAGATCGAGAGAGAACTCTGGGAGTTCATCGAGAGTGCGAAGACGGAGGCCGTTGATCCCGATCTCCTGCAGAGGATCAAGAATCAGGTTGAGGCCCAGTTCCTACAGAGCCTCAGGGGAACGGGCATCGCGAGCTCCCTTGCTCGCATGGAAACAGCCTTTGAATGGGAGTTCATTGAGGAGCAATACCAGCAGCGTATGGCTGTAACGGCAGAAGACCTGATTGATGCCGCTCAAAAGTACTTCACGAGAGACAACAGCGTTACCGGAGTTCTGGAGCGCGAGAGATGATGTCCTTTGAAACTGTCAGAAATGAGGAAAAGACAATGTTGAGAAGACTTACATCGCTGTCGCTCGCTCTGGTCATGGTTGTTGGCACGATCTCCGCGTGTGACGGCGGGTCCCAACGAGGGCCCCGACCGGAGGATTTTTCCTATGAGCCTCTGGACTTTTCACCGCCTTCCCCGGACGGGTACCGAACCGAGCTTTCCAATGGTCTGATCGTCTATATCGCCGAGGACCATGAGATCCCATGGGTGGATGCATCCCTCATGGTCAGGACCGGGCCGTTCCTGGAGCCGGAAAACAAGATCGGTATTGCCTCCCTGACTTCCCGGATCATGAGGGAAGGGGGCACCACGTCCATGACCGGGGAAGAAATCACTGAGCGAATGGACTTTCTGGCGGGATCAGTTTCCGCTACGAGTCTCTCCATCCACACCCGGTATTTGGACGAGGCCATGGGAATCTGGATGGATATCCTCAACAACCCGGCCTTTCCCGAGGATAAAATCCGGAGGAACAAGGAAAGCGCCCTGGTTGCCTACGAAAACCGGAACAAGAACGTCTCGACAGTTGGGAGAAGGGCGTTCAGCGGGCTGGTGTACGGAGAGGATTCCCCTATCAACGCGACACAAACGGATGCCATCATCAACGGGTTAAACCGGGGTGATCTGTTCGATTGGCACAGCCGGTACTGGGGAGCCAACAACGCGATCCTGGTGGTGGCTGGGGACTTCGATCGGGAGGAGATGCTCCAGAAGTTGGAGGAGACTCTTGGGCAGTGGGGCGATGCGGAGGAAGCCGTTCCGGCCATACCCGAGGTTGCCCAAGCGGCCGCACCCGGTGTCTACATGATCGAGCCCGAGGTGATCCCGAATCAGGGGGTAATCCAAATCGGCCACCTGGGCCTCATGCAGGACCACCCGGACTATGCGGCCGTGGACCTTATGAACTACATCCTGGGGGGAGGATCCTTCTCGTCCCGGATCATGAAGATCGTTCGTTCGGACAACGGGCTGGCGTACTCCACGGGATCTCGGTTTTCTGGTGGAACCCTGTATCCTGGGACGTTTACGGCCAGCTGTCAGACCAAGAATTCCACCGTAGTATTTGCTGCCCAGTTGATGCTCAGGGAAATCGAAAAAATCCGGAACGAACCGGTGCCTGAGGAAGACCTGGAGTTCGCCAGAACCGCTCGCGTCAATGCTTTTCCCGCGTTGTTCGGCGGTGGCGGCCGGAGCGGGGCCATGTTCGGAACCCTTCGAAACTTCGCCAACCTGGAGTTCAACCATCGCCCCATGGACTATTACCAGTCCTATGTTCAGCGGTATGAGGCGGTGACGGTTGAGGATATCCAGCGGGTGGCTCAGGAGTACCTACGGCCGGAAAACATGATCATCATGATTTCCGGGAATATCGAGGAGAGCCGGGCCGGGGCCGATGAGTTGCTCCCGAACCAGGCCACCATCGATGAACTAGCTGCCGTGTTCGGTGGAAGAACCATCGACGGGTTGGCTGAGAAGTACGGAGATGGGTCTGTAAAAATCCTCGAACTGAGGTAGAGAGAAGCTGTCATGACCCTCCCGGGAGTCGACCCGGGAGGGTCATTTGTTTTGGGGCCCGCCTAACCAAGATCCCTGACTCTTACCTCGATGTCCTCGTCGCCGGCCAGAAGCTTCACCAACTCCCCAGTTTCCGTCTCGCCAAAGTGATAGGGATAGAGTATTCGGGGCCGGAACGCTTTTGCCGCCTCAGCCACCATCTCCGGCGTCATGGTGTAGGGAAGGTTCATGGGGAGGAACGCCACTGAAATGTCCTGGAGTGCCTTCATCTCCGGCGTATTTTCCGTGTCCCCGGCTACGTAGACCCGGGTGTCACCGAAAGTGATGATGTAGCCGTTGCCACTTCCTTTGGGATGGTAGGGCATTCCCTCCGCCCGCACGTTCACGATGTTGTAGGCCGGAACGGCTTCGATCTTGAACCCAGCCACTGAAGCCGCATCTCCATTGGCCATTACCGTAGCCCCTTCCAACCGGTCGGAGCAGGAAGTCGACACGACCACCTGGGTTCCAGCTTTCGTGATCTGCTCCACGGCGGCGGGATCCAAATGGTCACCGTGTTCGTGGGTGATGAGAATCAGGTCGGCGTCGGGGAGGGTGCTGTAGTCGGCTTCCCTGCTCACAGGGTCGACGTGGACGACCCTCTCACCGAGAGTGAACATGAGGGTGCCGTGGCCAACGAAGGCGATGGTGAGGTCGCCGGCCGAGGTGGAAAGGACATCCTCCTGGATTTGGTCCTGTCCATTGACCGGTGAGCTTGGGCAAACGGCAAAGAAAAGGAACAACAGAAGCAGAACAGCCCTTTGCATTTTGTAACTCCTTCATCGGTAAGTGTGGCGCTACGCCTCAATCTTCCTCCCTTTCCATAGAAAAGCCATCCCCAGCGGCACCGTTTAGGGCGAATGCTCAACCTGGCTAAACAGGTTCCGTGCCAAAAAGAAAAGCCCTGCGTTTGCAGGGCTTTTCCTTACATCTTCACTGAGGATGTCCCCTGGAGGGGACGATCCGGTGTCGATCCGGAACGGGTCCTGGAGGAGGTGTGGTCCTTCTCCTTAGCCCTCCCAAGCCTCGAGGAACCGGCTTCCGCCCTCGGCTTGGGCGATGAGTTCCTCGACGATGGCTTTAAGCTGATCGTAGGGGAGGGTACCGATGACCATTCGCCCATTCAGAATCATGGTGGGCGTAGAGCGGATCCCGTATGAGAACTCGTCCGAGGTCTGCTCGTACTCCTTCCCGGTCTGAATCAACTCCTGAACGCGGGCCTGGGTTTCGGGGTCGGTCAGCCCGTCAGAAACGCCGAACTGTTCGCCCAACTCCTGGATCCAGTCCACCCGCTCGGCTCCCCGGGGCGGCGGCCAGTTCCCCCAGATGTGCTCGTAGATTTCGTTGAACTTCTCCGGATCATGAGTGGCCAGGTAGTGGACGTCACAGGCACCGGGGTGGAGGTCTTTCTCCACCACATCGTTGCAGAGTGCTTCCAGGGGGAAGGGTTGGAAAGCGACATTCAGTTTCCCTGGAAACTCCTCAGACAGTTGGTGGATCTGATCCGCCAGTCGTTTGCAATCTGGGCAAAGGAGATCCGCGTATTCCACGATCTGGACCGGTGCCTCGGAGAACTCTTCCGTGGACTTGACGGGTTGGAAGGGTGAAATGACGCTGGGGGCCCCAACTTCAGGAAGTGAGAAATACTGCTCGAGAATCCGTGCCTGCACCCCGCCGGTCTGGGCATCGGCCTTCGCCTCATGGAAGTGGGCAAAGCCGAAAGCTCCAGCCAGGGTAATGATGCCGAAGGTGGCCACGTGGAGAATCGAGGGCCGTATCCACTTCTGGAAGAAGCCCGGAGAATCGCTGTCGACGCCGTATTTCCAGAAGAGGAAGAAGGAGATGAAGGAGGAGAGGTAGAATCCGCTGCAGAGAAGGCAGAGGCTCCCAAGGACGAACACCGAATAGGAGAGGAGCGTCACTACTCCGATGACGTTCAGGAGAGAGATGCTCTTGTTGGTTCTCTCGAAGGCTTTGGAGGGGAAGAGAGTGCCCAGCATCACCAGTGCCCCCACAATGATCCCGAAGTACCCGATGGGCACACCGGCAATCTGGGAGATCTCGGAGAAGGCCGAGCTGTCACAGTTGAAGAAAGCGTTGATGTCGCAGAACGAACCCTCGAAGATCGTCTCCGGGAAATTCGCCGCGAAATAGTGTTCGATAGTCATAGCGGAGGCAACGATCATCCCCAAACCTGAGATGAAACTCAGGATTCGTGGGAGAGTGACCCCGCTCAAAGTCAGGGAACGGTCCATAATGGACTCCAGTTCAGTGCCCGGGTTTTGCCGAATCCAGGCAGTCGGGTTGGTCGATGCCCTATTTGTACTTGACGGAGCAGCCGTAGGGTTGGGTGGTGGTGCGGGTCACAGGTTCTCCGGCCATGGCCTCTTCAATGGCCTGGACCAGGTAACTGTGAGCGCCTTCAATATCTTCTAGACGGGGAGTTGGCCGGTCGTCGATGGCACCGTTGTACAGGAGGAGGCCTTCCGGGTCGATGACGTACATCTGTGGGGTGGTCTTGGCCCCGTAGGCCATTCCTACCCCTCCCGCTGGATCGAGAAGAACCGCAGCCGCTTTGTTTCCGTTCTCGGCGTTCATGGCGTTCATCTCGGCGGGCTCATAGTGGCCCTGCTGGCCCGGAGCCGATGAAACGACGGAGAGCCAGATCACACCTTTTTCGCCGTATTCGGTCTGCAGCTTTTGCATGTTGCCGCTGCCATAGTGCTTCTGGACGAAAGGGCATCCGTAGTTGAGCCACTCCAGGATCACCCATTTCCCCTCATAGTCCGAAAGGGAATGATCGTTTCCGTCCGAGTCCGGCAGGGTGAAGGCCGGTGCCGCGGCCCCGATCTCCGGATCCTGCATTTGAGCGGTCAGTTCTGGGCTCGTCGGAAGAGCCAGGGCCCAGATGACCATCAGGGCTGAAAAAACTCTCATCGATAAAAATCCTTCCAATATGGAATTCGAACCTGTTGGTTCGGAGTTTATGGTTTCGGCGGGGAAAGTACTGGCCAGGGCATCATGGTGAAAGAAGGCCCCCAAGGGCGTTCAGCACGATCTGCTCTGTAAGAATGGCCGGAAGGAGCAGGGGTGGAGCCCCAGGTGTTCCATCGTACAGGGCGTAAACGGGAACCCCGCTTCGGTTCAGAGCCTGGAGGGCTGCTGTGATCGCGGGGTCCTGACGAGTCCAGTCGGCCTTGAAGAGGGCCACATTCTTATCTCTGAACCCTTCCTGTACCGTTTCCGTGGAGAGCACCATCCGCTCATTGACCTGGCAGGTCAAACACCATGCGGCGGTGAAATCAACGAATGCCGGCCTCCCCTGGGCCAGGGTCTTCTCAACGTCCTCCTGGGCGAAGGAGAGCCACCCCTCCTTCACAGCCATGAGGGGAGCTTCCTGGCTGCTTCCCCGAAATACCATGAATAGGGCTGCAACAAGGAAACCCAGCGAGATGACCCGGGCCGCGATGCCGCTTCTGAGATCGGTCCGATGCCACCTCCCAACCAACCATCCGGCCACCGAGACCAGCAGGAGAGCCGAAAGGAGATAGGTGGCGCCTCCCACCCCGGTCTGCTGACCGAAAACCCAAAGCAGCCAGATGACGGTGGCGAACATGGGGAAGGCCAGGACCTGCCTCAGGGTCTCCATCCATGGGCCGGGTTTGGGCAAGCGTTCCAGGAGCCCGGGGGCCAGAGAAAGAACCAGGTAGGGAACGGACATTCCGAGTCCGATGACACCAAAAACCAGGAGGGTCTCCGGTACCGAGCGGGTTAGAGCAAAGCCCAGGGCAGCGCCCATGAAGGGGGCCGTGCAAGGCGTTGCGATGATGGTCGCCAGGACCCCGGAGGCCAGCGATTCCCCGTAGCCGCCGGAGCCACCAGCCCCCCCGCCAACCCGAGTGAAGGAGGTCCCTATTTCGAACACCCCCATGAGGTTCAGGCCGATGGCGAAGAAGAGGGCGGCCATGAAAGCCACGAATGGAGGAGACTGTAACTGGAACCCCCAACCCAATTGGGCGCCGCCGGCCCGGAGGGCGATGAGGAGGCCAGCGAGAGCCAGGAATGTCAGGATCACTCCGAGAGCGAAAAACAGCCCCTGATTCCTGATCTGGGTTCGGTCATCCCCCCCGTGACTTGCGGCTCCCAGGATCTTCAGGGATAAGATCGGGAAGACACAGGGCATGAGGTTGAGGATGATCCCGCCCAGGAAAGCGAACAGGAGGGCCACGGCCAGAGTTACCCCCTGGCCGGTTCCGCCGGCACTCGGAGTTTGGGCTCCAACAGTGCCTTCCGGCTGCCCGGCCACAGGAACGTCGATCAGAAGCCCCGCCACCGATCCGGCCGGATCCCAAGATCCACCATCCTCGGCGTTGAGAACTCCCCGGAGGACGGCTTCTGGCTTCATGGCGTAGGCAGAGCCGGCCACATCAAGAGACAACGTCGACCCATCGATGGATTTGACCTGAGGGGCAGCGTGGTCGATTACGCTTGAGCCTGAGGCGAAAAAGTACACCGAGTCTGGAAGGGAGAGAGCAGGGTCGGTGGCTTCCAGGGTCAGGCGGTACCCAGTCTCGGTTACCTCCGCCTGGGCCGTCCATCCGTCCACCGGAGCCGGGAGATGTGCCCGAGCCTCCCGGAAAAGGTCAACCCATTGGGGATCGGCCTCGGAGGCGCCGGGCGACACCGGGACCTCGAGGGAGAGTTCGGCATAGGCCGGCAGGCAGATGGTCTCACATATCAACCAATCGACCATTGCATCCAGGGTAACGGATGTTGCCCCGGCGAGATCGGCTGAAGGTGTAACCTCCACAAGGAGGGCGACCTCATGGGAATAACCGTAGTCCACCAGGGGATAGGCGACGATCCGCCCTGGCACCGGCCATTGGATTTCCCCCGCCTCGAACCCTTCTGGGAGGGTCCATTCGATAGTGGTGGGGAGCCCTGAATCCCCTGCGTTTTCCCAGTAGTTGTGCCACCCCGGATCCAGGTCGAAGTGGAGCGCGACGGTGAAAGGGGTTCCGGCATGTATTGCCGATACCTCTGAGATCAACGTGGCGGTGCTGTTGGGACTCGGATCGTTTTCCTGGGCATGCAGGCCGGGTGGAAGTGACCACCCGCATGTCATCAGGACCAGGGCAGAAAGCCAGAGGCCTCTACTTGGCACGGCTACTCTCTTGAACGGACGCAAACTCTCGTCAATCCTGGCGTGAGGATCGTTTACTCGGTTTTCTCGAATTGGAGTGTACTGGAAACGGAGGAGGGTTTCCAGAGCCGGCGGAAGGGTGTCGTTTTTGGCCTTCGTCTAGCTGTCCTTTCCGTGCTCTTCCAGGAACTCCTCGGCCCCTTCCGGGAGGAGAAGGTTGTCGGAGATCTCGGCGATCTCTTCGGCATGTTGCCAGACGGCTTCCAGAGCCTTCAGCTCTCCCTGTAGGGCTCTTCGCTCCTGCTCCTCGTGGAGGGCCATTTCCAGAGCGAGTTTGGCCGGGCGGGGGAGCCGATTGACCACTCCCATGTGCTTTTCCTTGATGGGCTTCCAGGACCCGTCACCGGCCGGCCGAGTCCAGAGGTTACCATCTTCGCCGGCCCGTTCGAGAGACACGTTCTTCAGGAATTCCATGGGATGCCCAGCGTCTTCGATCTCTCTCACTGCATCCTGAACCACGCCCTTCCCGGCCCCGGATCGGTTGATTCCGGGGATAATCCTGGTGGCCACTCTCAGGGCCTCCTTCCCCTCCCAACGCATTTCCGTCTTGCCCTTCTTGATTTCGATAATCCACTCGTCCGCTTCCCCGGCTGAAAGAAGCCTGGCCTTTTCCAGATGAGGGGCCTTGAGCTTGATGATCTTCCCGTCTTCATCCTTAAGACGCACCAGCGTTCGGGTGTTCCGAACGATGTTCACCCAGTTTCCGGATTGTCCCACCAGGGCTCCCGAGAGCACACCGGTCGCCACGCCGGCGATGGCAATGGTGCCGATCGCGACTCCGGCTCCGACTCCTAACCAGATGGCCTTTTTCCTCCGCCTTCCGAACTGGTCACCGTATCGCCAGGCGGCGAACTCGGGCCGAAGCGGAGCTCCGATCCTGACCAATTCCGTGCCCTCCAGATGACGGGCAAGGCCGACGTTTTCCGATGAGGCCCGGGTCCGGATACCGTGGTAGATGCGTTCACAGTCCTCAATGGCTTCCCATCGTTCTTCGATAGGGGAGAGGTTCCAGCGCTCGCACTTTCTGCACACCACCCAAAGACGCCCTTTTGATGAGTCAAAGGCAAGGCGCCGCCCGATGGGGAAGTGTTCAATGATCTGGTTTTCCCCGAGGGTCTGGTTACAAAACATGCAGGTGGAGTACATAGATTTCCGTGATTCCTTCTACTCTTCGACGGTTCGGTTTCAAGAAAAGGACGGGGGCTTTCCCCCCGCCCTCCATGAATACGTCCAGAGTGACCCCTCCCTTCAGGGGCTCTCCGCCGAGCCCCTGATTATGTCTCGATAAATCCAGCCGATACCGAAAAGGATCGAAACGAGGAAGAGAGGACCGGAAATAATCACATAAGCGCCGAGATTGAATCGGCCCCATGCCCAGAGGATGTAGAATAACCCGAAGCCGAAGAAGAGGACGGCACCTACCCACTCCCACCGCCAGGCCACGATCAGGATCACGGCCAGGATCATGTGTGGGATCAGGTGCATGAACAGGGCCGCCACCGTTTCCCAGGGCCCGTACCCTTCGTTGAATACATCGAGGGCGAAAAGGCCAAGGAAGAGGATGAAGAGAACCGTCAACAACCGAGGGGCCCAAAAAAGAGCTCGCAACGTCCTCTTGCACATAGGTGTTTCTCCTCCAGCGTTAGTTGGAGGATGGCCCGGCTTCACGGCCGGATTGTTAGGTCTTCAAAACCGCACGGCTCACCTCCACAACCCTCTTTGTTGTGATTCCGAACTCCTCGAAGAGCGTGGTCCAGGGTGCCGAAGCTCCGAACCGGTCGATTCCCACGGCCTTGCCCCTGGTCCCCAGCCACTGGGGCCACCCCATGGTGGTACCTGCCTCCACGGAAACCCGGGCATCGACTTCGGGAGGAAGAACGACATTCCGGTAGCCTTCGTCCTGATCCATGAAGAGGCGCCAACTGGGCATGCTCACGACCCGGGTGGGGATACCCTCCGCCTCGAACTGGGACCGGGCTTCAACGGCAAGGTGTAGTTCGGAACCGCTTCCCATCAGGATCAGGGCAGGGGTCCCGCCGGAGGCTTCCTGCATGATGTAGCCACCCTGGCGGAGGCCGTCGGCCCCGTCTGCATTGGTCCGATCGAGGCAAGGGATTCCCTGCCTGGTCAGGGACAGGAAGGAAGGCCGGCTGGTTTGTTCCATGGCCACCTTCCACGCCACTGCCGTTTCCGCCGGATCCCCGGGCCGGAGGTCCACAAGGTTCGGGATGGCCCGGAGCGTCATGACGTGTTCGACAGGCTGATGGGTCGGACCATCTTCCCCCAGTCCGATGGAGTCGTGGGTGAACACATACGTGACGGGGATCTCCATAAGGGCCGCCATGCGAATGGCCGGCCGCATGTAGTCGGAGAAAACCAGGAAGGTGCCGGCGAAGGGCCTGACCCCTCCATGGAGGGCCATGCCGTTCAGGAGGGAGGCCATGGCGTGCTCCCTGACCCCGAAGTGGATGATCCGACCTCCGGGGTTATCGGCCAGGAGGTCTCCCCCTCCTATGATGTCCGTTTTGTTGGATCCCGCCAGATCCGCCGAACCCCCGATGAGATTCGGAATCTTGGCCCCCAGTGCCTGGAGAACCGTTCCAGAGGAAACCCGGGTGGCCTGTGCCTTTTCAAGGGTCACCAGATCCGGGACTGATGCATCCCAATCCTCCGGGAGTTCCCCGGCCATCATGGCTTCGAACTCAGCTGCCGCCTCAGGAAAGGCTTCCTGATAGGCTCCGAACCGTTCTTCCCATTCATCCTGGAGCTTTCGGCCCCGGATTTGGGACTCTTCCCGGCACCAGCTCAGGGCTTCCGGGTCAACATAGAAAGGCTCCATAGAGGGGTACCCCAGGTTCTCCTTGGTAGCCTTGATCTCATCCTCGCCCAATGGGGCGCCGTGGCTGCTTTCGCTTCCAGCTTTGTTCGGGCTCCCGAAGGCAATCTGGGTCCGGAGGATGATGAGGGTCGGTTGGTCCGCGTTGGCCCGAGCATCCTGCAGGGCCCGGTCCATTGCCTCCCGGTCGTTTCCGTCGCCCACTCTCAGAACATGCCAACCGTAGGCTTGGAATCTTCTCTCCTGGTCGGTACTGGATGCCAGGTCGGTGTCACCCTCGATGGAGATCTGATTGTCGTCGTAGATCCAGATGAGCTTGCCGAGCTTCTGATGCCCGGCCAGCTCCGCCGCCTCGTGGGAGATCCCTTCCATGAGGTCTCCATCGGAGCAGAACACATAGGTGAAATGATCTACGATGTCGTGTCCGTGTTTGTTGAATCTGTCGGCGAGCCACCGCTCGGCCATGGCCATGCCCACCGAATTCGCCACACCCTGGCCCAGGGGTCCGGTAGTGGTTTCGACACCGGGTGTGATCCCGAACTCCGGGTGCCCGGGAGTTCGGGCCCCCCACTGACGGAAGGATTTCAGATCCTCCAGGGTCAGGTCGTATCCGGTAAGGTGGAGGAGGGAATAGATGAGGGCGGAAGCGTGGCCCAGAGACAGGACGAAGCGATCCCTATCCGGCCAACTCGGGTCCAACGGGTTGTGTCTGAGATGTCGTGTCCAGACCTCGTACCCCAGAGGAGCCAGCCCCATGGGAGCGCCGGGGTGCCCGGAATTCGCTTTCTGGACCGCATCCATGGAAAGGACGCGGATGGCGTTGACGAGGTGCTGGTCCCGCTGGGGGCCTTGGAGGGCTGACATGCGATTTGGCTCCAGTTAGGAAAAAGAAGGCCGCCCGGATCCTGGGATCCGCAGCGGCCTCCGTTCACGGCGCTTGTGTTCGGGGAGATGAAGTCATCATCCCACGACGAAGTTGAGAAGTCGGTTGGGCACGAAAATCACCCGTTTTACCTCGAACCCTTCCAGGTGTCGAGTCACATTATCCTGAGAACGGGCCAGGGCTTCCACATCATCCTGCCCGGTACCTGCGGGAGCGTCCACTGTGCCCCGGAGCTTCCCGTTTACCTGGATCGCAACTTTTACGGTCTCCTCGGCGGCCTTCTCTGCGTCGAAGGAAGGCCAGTTGGCTCCGTCGAAAACAGAACCTGAGTGACCCAGGCGTTCCCAGAGTTCTTCGGCCAGGTGGGGGGCGAAGGGCGCAACCAGAACCACCAACGGCTCCACCTCGGCACGCACCGTTTTGCGTCCACCGGTCCGGACAGCATTCAGGTATTCCATCATTGCAGCGACGGCGGTGTTGTACTGGAGATTCGCCAGCTGCTCCGTCACCTGCTTGATGGTCTTGTGGAGTTTCTGCTCTACATCGGCGTCGGGGGCCGCATTTGGATCGGCGGATTCAATGGCGGATACCACCGTGCCAAAAAGGCGATGCAGGAAGCCGAAGGGACCCTGAATGCCCTCGTCCCGGTAGTCCCCTCCCTCGGCGAAGGGCCCGAGGAACATGAGATACACACGGAAGGTGTCGGCCCCGTACTCTTCGATGATGGGGTCGGGAACGATGACGTTTCCTTTGCTCTTCGACATCTTGGCCCCCCCACGAATGATGAGGCCGTGCTTCCGGAACTTGGTGAAGGGTTCCTCGAAATCCAGGTGCCCCATGTCCTTCAGGGCCATGGTGACGAAACGGGCGTAAAGGAGGTGCAGAACGGCATGCTCCTCTCCGCCGATGTAGCAGTCCACCGGAAGCCACCCCTTGGTGATCTCCGGATCCATGGCAACGTCTTCCCGGTCCGTTGAGGGATAACGCAGGAAATACCAGGAGGAATCCAGGAAGGTGTCCGAGACGTCCGTTTCACGCCTGGCCCCGCCCCCGCACTCGGGGCAGGTGGTTTTGTACCAGTCCTCCACCCGGGCCAAGGGACTGATTCCCGAGTCGTCGGGTTTGAAATCCTCGAGCCTGGGTAACACGACCGGCAGGTCTGCTTCCGGAACGGCCACCGGGCCGCAGCTGTCGCAGTAGATGATGGGGATCGGGGGACCCCAATACCTCTGCCGGGAGATGCACCAGTCATGAAGCCGGAAGTTGATCTGGGCCTCTGCCAGTTCCCGCTTCTCCAGCCACTCAACGATGGCCCTGGCGCCTTCACGCCATGGGAGGCCGTCGAAACGGTCTGAATTCACCAGGGCGCCGTCTCCCGCGTAGGCCTCTTCCAAGGGTGTGTCGGCATCATCCCCGGGACCCGCCACCACTCTGGGGATGGGTAGATCAAAAGCCTGAGCGAATTCGAAGTCCCTCTGGTCGTGGCCCGGCACGGCCATGATGGCTCCCGTGCCGTACTCACTGAGAACGTAGTCTGCGATCCATACCGGGATGGGTTTCTCGTTGGCCGGGTTCACGCAGTACGCACCTGTGAAAACACCGGTCTTCGTCTTGTCCACCTTCTGACGGGCCACCATGTCCATCTTGGCGGCCTCAGCCTGATAGGCTTCCACCTCGACCTTCTGATCCGGCGTGGTGATCTCGCCAACGAGAGGATGTTCTGGGGCCAGGACCATGTAGGTGGCGCCGAAGACGGTATCTGGGCGCGTGGTGAACACCGAGATGACCGGAGCTCCCTCAGGAAGAGCCACGCTCGCTACGCCCTCCGGTCCGTCCTCGGCTTGGGAGAGGACCGGAAACCTCAGGGTGGCCCCCTCGCTTCGCCCGATCCAGTTCTCCTGAGCTTTCAGGGTGGTCTCGGACCAGTCGATGGTCTTCAGGTTGTCCAGAAGCCGTTGGGCGTAGTCCGTAATCCGGAAGAACCACTGGGCTATGTGCCGTTGCTCCACGGCAGTGTCACATCGCTCACAGAGGCCGGTGAGAACCTGCTCGTTGGCCAGGACCGTCATGCATGACGGACACCAGTTGACGGGGGCTTCTTTCCGTTCGGCAAGGCCGGCCTTGAAGAGTTGGAGGAAGATCCACTGAGTCCACCGGTAGTACTCCGGCTCCGAAGTGTTGACCGTATGGTCCCAGTCGAACATGCCTCCGATTCGCCGAAGTTGGCGAGTGAAATTTGCCACGTTCTTTGGCGTCAGATCCATTGGGTTGACGCCCATCTTCAGGGCAAAGTTCTCGGAGTGGATTCCAAATGCGTCAAAGCCGATGGGCTCGAAGACGTCCTTGCCCAACAACCGCTGATACCGGCCATGAACGTCGGCGCCGGTGAAGGCGTAGATGTTACCGACGTGAAGGCCCTCGGCGGAGGGGTATGGGAACATCATGAGGTTGTAGAAGGGGTTCGGGGCCTTCTTGAACCCCTCAGGCGTGAAGCTGTTGGTCCCTCGTTCGTCCCAGCGCTCCTGCCATTTCACCTCGATGGGCCCTGGTGCGTAAACGTCCGTTCGGTCCGGTTCCATCATTTACCGCTTTTCGTGAATCGGAGGCCGGACGTCCCCTGACGACCCAACTCCTCCGGAAGGATGAGCCGCCAAGTTAGCCGTGGGTGGGGTCCGTTTCAACGTAGGGGGAGGGAATAAGTCGGGGCCCCGGTTGAGAGGGCGCTGGCCAACGGCCTTAAAGGGGTGGTCCTTCTGGAAGGAGTTCAAAAGGATCATCCACCGACGGGGCCCTTTCCTTGAGTTCGGCGACGGTGGCTTTCAGGTCCCCATCATGTTGGTCCAGGAGGGCCTGAAAGTCGGAAAGCCGGTGGAAATATCTCATTCGAGCAAGAAGAATGGCGTTATTCAGGGGTCGCCCCAGGAAGCTTTGAACGAGGTTGGAGCCCGCCGGGGAAATGGGAGATGGATCCATTCCTTCAGCGACCTGAAATCGACTCTGGTAGCTTCTGAATAGCTCCTCCCGGGCGGCGATCTTGTCTCCCACCGCCATGTCCGGGGCTCCATAAACAGCTTCCAATTCGCCGATGAACTCATCGAGGAAGCGGGAGAAGCCCTGATAGTCCGCCCAACGCTCCCGGGCCATCTGGCATTTGGGAACGTCTTGTGGCACCTCCTCCGGGCCGCAGAAAAACCGGATCGCCCCGGTCCGCCCTACAAAAGTCGCGAAGCTCTCGTTGAAACGGACGTTGCCTTTCACGAAAAGGTGGTTGTGGGACAGTTCATGGAGGATGGTCTCCACCAGGTTTACGTCATCGTACCGGAGCAGGCTGGAAA
>RCNC010001742.1_pt1 | contig 14706 bp, 8 predicted proteins | sample 2041301 | NCBI WGS metagenome assembly RCNC01 (sample SAMN09708231, study PRJNA481090) | Marine sediment metagenome, whole genome shotgun sequencing project. | biome: marine sediment; feature: ocean; material: sediment; isolation source: Sewage treatment plant 13A marine sediment (STP13A) ... | reverse complement strand
TTGACCTTGTGTTGTTCGATAACGCGCCAGAAAGCGCCTGCGTCGGGTGTTCCCACCGGCTTGCCTTCGTAAAGGATAGTGGTACAGCCATGTAGCAATGGCGCATAAATAATATAGGAATGCCCGACGACCCAGCCAATATCCGATGCGGCCCAGTAAACATCACCGGGTTCGACATTGTAAATACTCTTCATACTCCACTTGAGGGCAACGGCGTGTCCTCCATTGGGTCTGACCACACCTTTGGGCTCACCGGTGGTTCCGGATGTGTACAAAATGTAGAGTGGATCAGTGGCGCTTACCGGAACACAGTCTACCGCGTGCGCTTGCGCAACTGCGTCTTGCCAGAGTACGGCCGCCGGATGCGGATTTTCGATCGGTAACTGGGGACGGGAGACCAGTATTCGCGTCAGGTTTTCGACCCCCGCGAGTTCCAGCGCCTGATCCAGTAAAGGGATATAGGGAATAACTTTTTTACCCTCAATACCACAGCTTGCACTGATCACCAGCTTTGGGCTGGCATCCACTACCCGTGTCGCCAGTTCCTTTGCGGCGAACCCGCCAAAGACTACCGAGTGGACCGCGCCGATGCGTGCGCAGGCCAGTACCGAGATCACTGCTTCGGGGATCATGGGCATATAGACGATGACGCGATCACCTTTTTCGACTCCGTGGTTTTGCAGCACGTTTGCAAATACCGCCACTTCGTCGCGCAACTCGGCATAGCTGTAGGTACGAACCTGCCCGGTGACCGGACTATCGTAGATCAGCGCAGCCTGCCCCGCCCTTCCCTGTTCGCAATGCCGGTCCAGGGCGTTGTAACAGGTATTGATCTCACCCCCTGAAAACCACTCGTAATACGGTGCATCCGAGTCGTCAAGAACCCTATCCCAGGGCTTTGTCCAAACCAATTCGGCAGCAGTTTTGGCCCAGAACTCTTCCGGGTTTTCCATTGAGTTCCGATAAAGTGTCTGGTAATCCGTCATCAGGCTGTCCTCTATGGTTACGTTGTTTGCAATTGAACATTTTATGTCCCGATAACGGGATGAAGGTATTGGACTTTAGTGAGGGGTGTCTAAAAATATCTAATGTGGGGTTTAAGTCTGAGCGAATCAGAAGGGTCCATTCTGGAAGCGATTGCCAGCATCAACTCCGCCGTTGCACAGGCGTCGATCAAGGCATTATGAGCCGTGTAGCGTGGCAGGTTGTAGCGGGAGCGCAGCGTGCTTAGTTGCAAATCACCCTGCTTTACCGGCTGATCGCGCCGCTTTCTCATCGCCAGTTCTATGTGCAGGGTATCCAAAACGGCAAACGGCGGTGCTACACCTGCCCAGTCCTGACAGGCCCGCTGCAGGAAAGCTACGTCAAGACCGGCATGATGAAATAACCAGGCACGACCGATGGCAGCTTCAAACAGCGCCTCCAACCCGGTCGTAAGAGCAACTCCCGTGGCTACATCACTGTCCATTAATTCATGTATAGCGGCACTATGCCCGACAGATTGCTCTGCATTAACCATGATATGCCGGTTGGAACCAAAACGAATACGCCCCTGATCAACCTGTGTCCAGCCAATGGCGATAATCTGATTCTGCCTGACATCAAGACCGGTTAATTCAAGATCAACCGAGATCAAAGGTGTGTTGACGAGTTTATCTATATGAAATTCTGCACACGTTTCAATGTAGGATTCCAGGCTGGCTTGCCTGCACTCGCGAGCAAGTACTTCGCATCGTCTGCGAAGGCGCCATTGCCTGAACATCAGTGTACCTGGTACCTGTGTTCCAGTGCGTTTTGCGCCTCTACAACCAACATGAAGGCTGCTTTAAGGTTACGTCTCATCAAGGACGAAAGCTGTTCAGGCGGTACGAAGTTGCTTGGCTTTTCACCTGCAACCATCTGCGCCGACTGATGAGCAATGCGAATACGGTTAATCAGGATCAGGGCATCCCGCAGGCTGCTGGCATCCTTTTTATTCATCACCCCGGCCGCCGTCGCCTGTTCGATTCGCCGGAAAGTATTGGCTTCGCGTATTCCTCCTTCCAGCGCACGTATCCTGACCAGGTCGATTATCGGCACGATACCGCGGTGCTTCAGATTCAAGCCCTCACTCTGGGTGCCATCATCCTCCTGCACAAAGCGGCGAAAGAACCCCAGTGGTGGTCGGTGACTCAAGGCATTTGCGGCCATAAACCGCAGGAAAATACGGTTGTCCCTGGTGATTGTAGTGACGTGCTCCTGAAGACTATCCACCATTGCAGACTCGCCATACACACAGCGAATATCAAAAAATATACTGCTGTGCATCACGGACTTCGGACTCGGCTCGTCGACCCAATGATCAAAATAGCGTTTCCATTTTGGCAGCGAGACCCGCCACTTGACGTTGAGCGCCATGACCTCACCCGGACAATAAACGTATCCTAGTTTATCCAGGCCGTCACAGACCAGTTCGGAAAGTTTTGCAAAGTACCGGCCCTCATCCTCATCGGCATCACGCTCAAGAACAAGCCCGTTATCCTGATCGGTTCTGGCGGTTTGTTCCTCACGTGCCTGCGAACCAAAAACGACCCAGGCATAGGCCATGGGAGGCGGTCCCAGTTTTTCCTCGGCAAGCTGAATCAACCTGACGGTAAACGCATCGGTCACGTGGGTGACCATGCGCCCGATCTGCCCGACACCACGACCAAGATTAACCATGCGCTCATACAGGGAAGGCAATCGCCGGCTCAGTTCCAGCAATTCTTTAAGACTGTTCATTTTGTAAATGTCACGCACCAGTCTCAGGGGGTGTTCCGATTGTGCCCGCAGGATATCGCCGGCGGTTACCAGGCCAAGTGGTTTAACCCCATCGACAATCGGCAGGTGGTGATAATTTTTCCGCATCATGATCAACAGGGCTGAGTCGACATCTGCTTCAGGCGGGATACTCATGGGATTCGCGGTCATGACGGTCTTGATGGGCAAACTTGAATCCAGCCCCTCTACCAGTACTCTCCTGCGCAGATCCTTGTCCGTCACAATCCCGCACAGTTCGTCATTTTTCACGATCAGGATACTGGATACATTTTCTGCACTCATCTCCTGTGCAGCCTCCCGAATACTGACCTCACTGTCGACAAGCACTGGTTCACGATTCAAAAGATCCCCAACTTGTGTGACCGTGTGTTTTACCTGGATCGCCGCAGTCAAGCGGGACTTCAGATGGCTACTGAAGTACTCGGAGATCAGCGGGTATTTTGTACGGAGTTTCTGGAAATCCTCCGGGCTCAGATGCCATACGAGACAATCTTCTTCAGCCTCGGCAAAATAGTCTTTTAACTCGCCATGAAAATAGATTTCATGGCCAAAAAGTTCTCCTTCTGAACGTTTATCCAGAAATTTTTTATCTTTATCCAGCAACCGGGCAGCACCCTTGCGAATGATAGCCAGCCCGGGTGCAGGCCGGGAGGCAAAAATCGCCTTCCCCTGGGGGTAATAGTTGACTTCCAACCGTCGGGCCAACCATTGCAAGTCCTCACCTGCCAGTGCATTGAAAGGTTGTACCGTGTGCAGAAATTCAGCTGCGAAAGTTACATCGTTAAAGTTTTTGTTCATGGGCTTATTCTAAAACTATTGTCACAAAAAAAAAGGGCCAGCACCTGTGCTGACCCTTTTCGTCTGACGGCTTTTCCTAGTGATCGGCGGCTGCTTTCGCGGCGCCCATAGGTACACGTATATCTTCCACCAGGTGCTGGATATGCTCCGGTGGTGGTGGAGTCATCTTGGAAACAACATAGGCGGAGGCAAAGTTAAGCATTGCGCCCACTGCACCAAAGGCCTCGGGAGAGATACCCAAGAACCAGTTATCCGGGGTGTTTGCTGCCATCTCTGTACCTGGAACGAAGAACCAGCCTTTAAACCAGAAGATGTAAATCAAAGTTGATAACAGACCAACCAACATACCAACGATGGCACCTATATTATCCATTTTCTTGTTAAAGATACCCATCATCAGGGCCGGGAATATGGATGAGGCTGCCAGTCCGAAGGCCAGCGCCACCACCTGTGCCGCAAAGCCAGGTGGATTCATACCCAGGTAACCGGCCACCACGATCGCTCCCGCCATGGCAATACGACTTGCCAACAGCTCATTCTTCTCGGAGATATCCGGTGCAACTATGCCCTTGATCACGTCATGGGAAATGGCCGTGGATATGGCCAATAACAAGCCGGCAGCAGTCGAGAGCGCTGCTGCCAGACCACCGGCAGCGACCAGCGCAATTACCCAGTGTGGCAGATTGGCGATTTCGGGATTCGCTAATACCATGATGTCACGGTCGACCTTGACCATTTCATTACCCTGCCAGCCAAAACTCGAAGCTTTTTCGGCAAATGACTCATTCTTGTCATTGTAGTACTGAATACGGCCATCACCGTTCTTGTCTTCAAACTGCAATAAACCGGTTGTTTCCCAGTTCTTGAACCACTCAGGCCGGTCAGCATAGACCAGGTTGCCATCTGCGCTACCGACATCACCCGTCTGGATGGTGTTCATCAGGTTCAGACGAGCCATCGCGCCAACTGCAGGTGCGGTGGTGTAGAGAATGGCGATGAACACCAGCGCCCAACCGGCTGAAATTCGTGCATCGGAAACTTTGGGTACCGTGAAGAAACGCATGATGACGTGCGGCAAACCGGCCGTTCCGATCATCAGCGACAAGGTCAATAGGAACATATTCATGGTTGACATTTTCTGGGCCGTGTAGGCCGCGAAACCAAGGTCTGTCACAATCATGTCCAGTTTATCGAGTAATGCCACACCCGAGCCATCGGCCATGGTGCTACCCAGCCCCAATTGTGGAACAGGGTTACCAGTCAGGTTCAGCGCGATAAAAATGGCCGGCACAGTGTAGGCAAAAATCAACACGCAATACTGTGCGATTTGGGTATAGGTAATACCTTTCATACCACCCATCACCGCATAGATGAACACGATGGCCATACCCACAAAAACCCCGGTGTGAAAATCAACTTCCAGGAATCGGGAGAATGCAACGCCAACGCCTTTCATCTGGCCGATAACATAAGTGACGGAAGCCACGACCAGACATAACACAGCCACCATACGCGCTGTCTTGGAATAGTAACGTTCGCCGATAAATTCAGAAACCGTAAACTTGCCGTATTTGCGCAGATAAGGTGCCAACAAGAGAGCCAGTAAAACGTAGCCACCGGTCCAACCCATCAGGTAAACAGAAGCATCGTAACCCATGAAGGCGATCAAACCTGCCATCGATATAAATGATGCCGCAGACATCCAGTCAGCAGCGGTTGCCATACCGTTGGCAATCGGGTGTACCCCCGTGCCCGCAACGTAGAATTCCTTGGTAGTACCCGCCCGGGCCCAGATTGCAATGCCAATGTATAGGGCGAAAGTGGCACCGACGACTAAAAAAGTAAGTGTTTTAAGATCCATTATGTTTCTCCGTTAGTCTTCTTGCACGTTGAATTTTTCATCGAGTTTTTTCATGCGGTTAGCATAGAAGAAAATCAAAACAACGAAGATATACATTGAACCCTGTTGGGCAAACCAGAAGCCCAGCCCGTAACCGCCAATCTTGATGGCGTTAAGCTGGTCAACCAGGATGATTCCGAATAGGTATGACACGACGAACCAGATGCTGAGGCACAATGCCACCAGTTTCAGATTTGCCTTCCAGTAAGCTTGTCTTTGTGATTGTTCACTCATGGTGGGTAGCCTCTCTTAGATGGTAAATTCCCGATCGCTATGTTACGTTGAGATCGCAAGCATAACGCTCCTACTTTAGTCGTAGAGGGTGCTCAACTTTTAGATGGTCCGTAGAAAAATACTGATAAAACTTCGTGACATATGCTTAATCCCTGGAAGCTAAGCCTGATCGTACTGGCCTATATGGGCCTGTTATTTGCGATTGCCTGGTACGGTGACAAGCAACGGATCGGACGCGATCATCGCAAGTTCAAAGCCATTATTTACTCGCTTTCGCTGGCGGTTTATTGCACATCCTGGACATTCTACGGGGCAGTAGGCAGCGCGGCCTCCACGGGTTGGGGCTTTCTGCCGATCTACCTTGGACCGGTGCTGATGATGCTGTTCGGCTACGATATCATCCGCCGAATTGCCGTTACCAGCAGAGACCAGCGCATCACTTCCATTGCGGACTTTATTGCCTATCGCTACGGTAGAAGCCACACGATTGCTGTTCTGGTTACATGTGCCGCAGTCATCGGTGCGGTGCCTTACATAGCCCTGCAACTCAAGGGCATTACATCTGGAATCGACGTAATCAGCAGGGCCACCGGCAATGCTTCTGTTTTGCCCGCTCAACTGCCCCTGTACCTGGCCCTGACATTAGCCGTGTTTGCAATGATGTTTGGCACCCGCAACATGGATGCCAGCGAGCACCACCGTGGGTTGATGTGGGCTATTGCCTTCGAGTCCATGGTCAAGTTACTGGCTTTCGTAGCCATTGGTTTGTTTGCAATTTTCGGAGTTTTTGACGGTCTTGGCAGTGTGGCGGAAACCATGCGTGAAAACGCTGACTACCAGCAGTTGTTTACACCGTGGAGACTACCGGAGGGGTTTGGGATCCAACTGGTGCTGGGCATGGTCGCCATCCTTTGTCTGCCACGCCAGTTCCATGTAGGTATTGTCGAATTCCGGGATACCACCGATCTGCGTGTCGCGCGCTGGGTATTCCCGGCTTACCTGATCATTTTTGCTGCACTTGTTATACCTATTGCCCTGGCCGGACTGACGCAGTTTTCCGGCCAAGATGTGAACCCGGACAGCTACGTATTATCCCTGCCACTGGCCTTTGACCGGCCCGTGCTCACCTTGCTGGCCTTTCTCGGTGGTTTTTCCGCGGCCACCGGTATGGTCATTGTCTCAACAGTCGCACTTGCAATTATGATCAGCAATGACATCGTGATGCCCCTGTTACTGCGCACTGGAATGACCAAGAGTCGCGGCCAGCGTGACCTCTCACAAACCCTTTTGCGTGTCCGCAGGGTATCTATCCTGCTGCTCGCGCTGGCAGCTGTTGCCTATTATCGCGCCATAGAAGCCGGCGTTCCGCTTGCCTCCATTGGATTGTTATCATTCTCTGCTGCCGCACAATTTGCTCCGGCCATGTTGATCGGAATCTATTGGCGGGGCGCCAGTAAAACCGGTGCTATCTGGGGGCTCTCAGTGGGTGTCTTCAGTTGGGGCCTCTGGTTGATGCTGCCATCTGTCACAAGCATTGGTCAGCAACAGGTCCTGTACGACATCATTCCGTCAATGACCTTCAACCAGGGTGCGATGTTTTCGCTGTTATTGAACGCATCAGCCGTCATTTTCATATCCCTGCTCAGACCCGATAAAGAGTCATCTTCGGCGACCGGCACCGGCATTGAGAGTAACAGCGGATTGATCACGGTTGAGGAACTGGAAAATACCATCGGCCGTTTCCTCGGTATGGATAAAACGCGAAAAGCACTGACCACTCACCTTGGTTTACCCAAAATACAACCCGGTGCACTGGCAACACCCGAGACGATCCAGTTCGGTGAACGTCTGCTGGCCGGTGCTATCGGTTCCGCCTCTGCAAGGACCGTGCTGAGTACCGCCCTACACCACCAGGGACTGGGACCTGAAGCGGTCATGGAGTTGTTGGACAGGACATCTCAGGCCGTACAGTTCAACCGCGAATTACTGGAATCGACCCTCGATAACATGTCGCAGGGTGTCAGCGTTGTTGACCTGGGAATGCGTCTGGTGGGCTGGAACAGGCGTTACCTGGAATTGATGCAATATCCGGAAGGGACCCTGCATATAGGAAAACCAATTGTCGACCTGATACAACTGAATGCAAAACGGGGACTGATTGACGACCATAAAAGTGAAATTCAAAAACGCCTGACACGCTTACGTGGTGGAGAAAAGTACCGCTATGAACGGAAATGGCTGGGTGACAAGGTACTTGAGATCCAGGGCAACCCCTTGCCCGGTGGGGGCTATGTCACAACTTTTACCGACATCACACATTTCAAGGACATCGAGTACGAATTACAACTGGTCAACGAGACCCTGGAACAACGCGTTCAGCAACGAACTGCCGAGCTCAGGGAGGCCAACACCGAACTGGAGCAAGCCAGGTTGGTTGCCGAAGAAGCCAACCTCAGCAAGACCCGTTTTCTGGCCGCTGCCAGTCATGACCTGTTACAGCCAATGAATGCCGCGAGCCTGTTTGTTTCCATCCTGCGTCAGCAACAGGAAGGCTCCGAGGATGAACAGTCGCAACTGGTCAAACGTATTGACCGCAGCCTGAAAGCATCAGAACAATTGTTGAGTGCTTTGCTGGACATCTCAAAGCTGGACTCCGGTATGTATGACCCGGAACCTGAGTCCATAAGGGTATCCGAACTCTTTGAGCAGTTACGCAGACGTTTCAAGGCCCTGGCCGGCAACCACGATCTTGTTTTACGGGTGCACCCGCTGGACCAGGTCATTTTCAGTGACCGGAACCTGCTCTATCGCATACTGCAGAATTTTCTCGCCAACGCAATTCACTACACGGAAACTGGTGGTGTGCTCCTGGGCTGCCGCTTGCGTGGAGACAAACTGCGGATAAGCATCTGGGATACCGGCATCGGAATAGCAGAATCAGAAGTAAAAGCCATCTTTCAGGAGTTTCACCGTCTGGAATATGCCCGCCGTCTGGATGAAAAGGGATTGGGACTGGGACTCGCTATCTGTGACCGGATCGCACGCATGTTAAATCACACCATCGATGTCAGTTCCAGACCGGGGCGCGGTAGTTGTTTTTCGGTCACGGTGCAACTGGCCTCGGAAACCGACCCGCCACCATCAGAAACCCCGGTTGCAGTCCACACTGACTCCATCGGCATGAAAGACCTGGTCGTGCTGTGTGTAGACAACGAACCGGACATACTTGAAGCCATGAACCTTCTTCTCGACCGCTGGGGTTGTTCTACCGTTTTGTTGGCTGAGACACAGGCGCAGGCCGCGCAACAGGTGCTAATGCATGGCGCACCCGACTTTGTACTGATGGACTATCAATTGAACGATCAAAGTGATGGCCTGCAGGTGATGCAACATCTCGACAGCATTCTTGAAACCAGGCTACCGGCGATCGTCATTACGGCAGATAGATCCAGTGAACTCGAAGAAACTGTTAAAGCGAGGGGTTATGGTCTGTTACGCAAACCTATCAGACCGGCAGCGTTGCGGGCTCTGATGACGAACATGATGAAAACCAATACTTAAAGCCGGCTTCTTCCGTGCCTGTGTTTATGGTGACAGAACGTCCAGTTTGCTCGCCGCCAGCACGGCCTGGGTTCTGTTACTGACACCCAGTTTGTTCATGATTGCCGTTACATGGGCTTTGATCGTGGCCTCTGAAATACCCATGTCATAGGCAATCTGTTTATTCAACATACCCTGAGACACCATCATCAACACCTTGAATTGCTGTGGTGTTAACTTGGACATGCGCTCAGCAAGCGCTAATTCAGAAACATTTCTCCCCGGTAAATTAGGTTGAGTCGAAACCGGCGCCCATATTTCACCCATCAGGATGTCGTTAATTGCACTGGTAATCGTCTTGATGTTGGAAGACTTGGGGATAAAACCGGCAGCGCCATGGTCGAGGGCGCGCTGGATGACAACCGGGTCCTCATTCGCGGAAATGATCACCACCGGTACGCTGGGGTAGCGCTTGCACAGATAGACAAGACCGGCGAAACCGCTGACACCGGGCATATGCAAATCCAACAGCACCAGGTCGACGTCCTGGTTTGCATCGACCAAAACCTGCAGGGTTTCAAACGAACTGGCTTCAAGAAATGTCGTTTCACCCTGGCTGGCCTGCAGGGCTTCCTTGATCGCTGTCCGGAACAACGGGTGATCATCGGCGACGATCACCTTTTCAGCCTGCAATGCAATAAGTCGGTTTGCCATCAGCGATTCATTCCGGCCGGTAAATTCCGTTGGCGTCAACGCAGCGATAAATCCGGTTTTGCATCGGTTCATTGAGCCGGCACATCATCATGACACCATCAGCTATCTCAAAAATCTTATCCATAAAACGTACCTGAACAGACCGATATTTGATTATCGCACTCAAGCAACCGCAAATCCCATTAGACAATGGTCGAAATCATGGCGGAAAGCCATTTCTGATAAGCAGTTTACCCTGTCGCCCGGGCAGACCCATTAGACCAAAGACTAATACACCTTCGCGCTGAAGTTACGCATCATTGCCCACGCACACATCCATTAGTTTAAAGGAGAGGCTATCATGGCCCAAAAATCTTTAAGAAAAACCATTCTAAGCTTGTCAATTGCAGCAGTTATTGGCTGTAGCTGGTCTGGAAGCACCTTTGCAGACGGGGACAACGTCGAGGCGCTCGAGTCACGCATTACAGAGCTTGAAGCCCTGGTTCATCAATTACTGCAAAATCAACAGGCGCCAGCGGCACCCGCAGCGACTGTCGATACGGCGGCGCTCGAAGCAAAAGCAGAACAGGCCGCGGAGGCCAGGGTCACCGCCATGCTGGGCGAACATGAGGCGGCAGTGGCAGAAAAGGTTCACAAGCACAGCTACAAAATTGGTGGTTACGTCAAACTGGACACGATTCTCAGCAACTACACCGCCGGTTCTTCCACAGGTGCGGGCAGGGATTTCTATATTGCCGGCACGGTTCCTGTTGGAACGGGAAATGAGGATGGCGAAACTTACCTGGATTTTCATGTCAAGGAATCACGTGTCAATTTCCGCAGTACCCATGTACTGGACAATGGTTCCAAGTTGGGAACCTTCATCGAAATGGATTTCCTGTTGTCCGGTCACGGCGACGAACGGGTATCGGGTTCCTATAACCCTCGTCTCCGGCACGCCTTCCTGACCTATGACAAATGGTTATTTGGCCAGACATGGATGACCTTCTTCAACGTTGGTGCATTACCCGAGAACCTCGACTTTGTCGGCCCGGCTGAATCAACCATATTCGGTCGCCAGGCGATGATTCGCTATAGCACCGGAAACTGGCAGTTTGCCCTGGAAAACCCGGAAACCACGATCACACCGTACGAGGGTGGCGGTCGTATCGTAGCGGATGACAACAAAGTTCCCGATATGGTGGCTCGTTATAACCTTAAAGGTGATTGGGGTTCGTTTACAGTCGCAGGTCTCTTACGGCAACTACGTTATGAAAATCAAGGCGCCGATATCTCAAGCAAAGGGACCAGTTACGGCATCAGCGCTTCCGGCAAATTCGTATTTTCCAACAACGACGATTTCCGCTGGATGGTCAGTGGTGGCAAAGGTCTTGGCCGATATATCGGTCTGAACACGGCCAACGGAGCTGTTCTTGATGAGATGGGCAATTTAAACGCCATCAACTCCTGGGGTGCTTTCGGCTCATACCGTCACTTGTGGAGCGAACAATGGCGCAGCAACTTCACGCTTGGTTACCTTGCGGTGGACAACGACACCGACCTGACAGGCATGAACGTGAGTAAAAAGGCGTCCAGCGTGCATGTCAACATGATCTATAGCCCGGTTCCCAAACTTGATTTTGGCATAGAGTATATGCATGCAAACCGGAAAGTTGAAAGTGGCAATGAAGGCGCTCTGAACCGCTTCCAGTTCTCAGCTAAATACGCGTTCTAGGAAACTTGCAGTACCGATCCCCCCCGATCGGAGAAAAGGAAAGCGGACCTCCAGGGAGGTCCGTTTTTTATTGGCCTGAAAAAACCCCACAGCCGCAGGGTGCAATATGAGCGTTCCCCTACCGGTCGATTGTATAGGATACATCGAGTCCGGTTTCACGTTGGCCGGAGGTCACCTTGATACCAAAGCCCTTTTTAATGTCATAGCGGGCGCTGACGACATTCTCATCCTCAAACAGACTGATACCGTAGCTGACATACAGTTTTGGTGCGATATAAGTGCCAACATCAAATCCGCTGACGCCCTGCCCCTGGTCAAAATCCGTACCCGTAATCAGCAGGGTCCAGGCACGGTCCTCATTGGTAACCGGAACTGTATAGGCTTCTACCACCGGGCGTTTGAGGTTGCCGATAACCCGCACACCGGCACGGCGAATCTGCGTATTTCCAAAAATATCCCGTCCGGCCCTTATATTCAATAATGGGTTATTTGCGGGAACCCCGGGAAAGCTGATGCTTCCGTTGTTGATTGTCAGAGTTGGTCCGTAGACATCGACCTTGCCTGTCAAGGTGTATAAACCATCGGCCATGGGGACCGACTCACCACTCCAATTGAACATCGTGCGGCCACTAAGACTGGTTTCGATTCCCGGTAGCTTGATGACTACATCATCTCCGAAAGCCACCTCCAAACGACCATAAACCTGGTTCTTCGCAGATGTCTCAGTTGCAACCGGTTCCACTGTACTCCCCGGAGTTTCGATGACCAGGTCTTCACTATCCCTGACCTCCCCAAGCAGCAAATTGGCAGGTGTCAAACTCGCACTGGGCACTGTAATGCGACCGTTGATATCCATACGCTGTGGACTGAGCCCGACTGTAAGCTCGGTCTCGGTGAGGATTTTCAAGGTATCGGTGTTAACCAGCAACAACTGTTCGCCGGCCAAATTAATACCTAATTTTACGCGTTCCATATTTTCGAAAAGAAAGTCCCCGTCCAATGATGCTATGCCCTCCCCGGCACGGAACCGACCCTTGAAACTGCCCCGGTCACGCTGTGTCACCCGGCCTTCAAACTCAATGTCTTCCAACTGAAGCCCGATGGGGTCATAGTGGATAAACCCATTTGAGAACTTGAATGCACCGTCAAACTCAGGATCCGAGAGGCTTCCGCCAAGCTGAATATTTGATTCGAACTGACCATCTACCGCATCCACACCGGGTAAGGCTATCTGTCCAAGCAGTGTTAAATGTTTCAGTTGGGCGATGGCCCGCCCTTGCACTTTTTGCTCACCGCCGGCGGCGATGTCAAGAACATCGAAATCAACATCGATGAATCCCGTGCCGGGAAGCTCAAGGTCCAGCACACCGGACTCAAGGTTGCCATTTCGCAGGCTGAACGCAAATCTGCCTTCATTGGTTTCTGTCAATACATCATTATCCAGCAAATCCACTATCCGCCCGGCCGTGATACGGAACTCGGCCCCACCGGTTGGCGCACCATCTTTTGATTGATGCCATTCCAGGTGACCTTCAAGCAACTGCTCAAAATGGATCTCCAATTCCAATAGATCGCGTAGATAGTCGAGTGGAATGGCCGTGGCGTCTGCCACCAGTGACCAGTCGCCATTGTTTTGAAAATCAACATCAAGGCACAAAGACGCACCCGCCTTTTCTAATAGACATAACGGTTTCAGTGAAGTCGAAGCGGCAGACCTTGTAATCGCTGCCGGTGCGGTCAGTTCAAAACTATAGGTCGGCCCTACAGCCAAAGCCAACTCAGAAATAACACCCTGCCAGGATCCGCCGAGGGGATCATTCCGGTCTTCCGGCACAAAGCTCATGGATGTATCCAGAACCAACGTTTCCCCCATAAGACCTGCCGTGACCTGATATTCCTCACCGATGGGGTTTAAAGACAGGGATAGCTCGTCTATCAACCGTTCTTTGACGCTCACTTCCAATGCGTCCAATTGAAATGCGGGTATACGGCCTGCCGTTTCTGTCTCAAGTGAATTGACCGCAAGGCTTTTGACACTGATATCATTCCAGGCAAGATCAAGTACCTGAAGTTGCAATTCAAGCAAGGGCTGGCTGGCATCACTTGAATACCGACCTTCCAATTCAAGATTTCCACTGGCCCCCTGTAACAACATGGATGGCAAATGACCCATAAATTTTACTGACGTACCGGAGGGATCGGCAGATGCTCCATCCAACTCCAGCACAGCCTCATCCGTACGAATTTCGAAACGCTGGAAACCCAGGTTGCCTTGCGTCAGATCCAGACCGCCATGGGCGGAAAGTGGCACACCACGCAACTGACCTTCCAACGCAATAAAATTGATTTGAGTCTGTTGCGCCTGGCTTTTTGCGCTGATTTTAATCTCCGAGTCCAGTTGTCCGGGCCACCCGGGCAAAAGTGGCTCCGGGTCGATACCATGTGTCTCGATCGCGGCATCCCAATTCAAGCCCCGGGCCCAGTCGACATCTGCTTTACCATTTATGGTACCGCCCAGAATTTCTCCAGCGGGTATGACCAGATGCATGGAATTCCGATCGCCGCCACCCTCGATCTCAAACCGGCCCTGGGGATAATCACCCACCTTCACATCCAGTTCTCCGCCGGCAAGCCAGTCGTCTACACTGCCGCTGATATTCAGCTGGCCTGACTGGCTTGAGAAACCGGCTTTGGTATCTTTCAATGGCCAGCTGAGATTACTCCAGTCCAGCCCCGCATTGACACGATTGGCCTCGATATCAATATCCGCTTCGATGTTAAGCTTCAAGCTGGTTCCGGTCACGGTCAGCTGACCTGCCGGGATTTGCAGGCCGTTGTCCGACCAGTTCAGATTCAAATCACCTGCCAGTTTCTCACCGGCGGGCCAATCTGACAGCCAGGGTGACAGATCCAGTTGTGTGATAACTGCATTCAATACCGCTTCAGTTTGCGCGGACCAGTCCAGTTCTCCTTCGAGTTCTAAATCCACCCCGGGCCCCGTCAGTGC
>RCNC010001945.1_pt1 | contig 14709 bp, 14 predicted proteins | sample 2041301 | NCBI WGS metagenome assembly RCNC01 (sample SAMN09708231, study PRJNA481090) | Marine sediment metagenome, whole genome shotgun sequencing project. | biome: marine sediment; feature: ocean; material: sediment; isolation source: Sewage treatment plant 13A marine sediment (STP13A) ... | reverse complement strand
TTTGAACCTGCTAAAGGTGGTCATGTATACGCATCAGAACTCGTAGAACAAATACATAACCTAAACTGCGGTCAGTATTTACATGAGGTTGTGGAGACTGATTATTGTGCTGATTTTTGTATTGGTATAGCCGGTTATCCCGAAAAACATATGGAAGCTCCTTCTTTACAAACAGATTTAAAATGGCTAAAGAAAAAAGTTGAGCTTGGAGCCAATTATGTGGTAACACAAATGTTTTTTGACAATAAAAAGTTTTTTGATTTTGTTAAAGCCGCAAGAGATATAGGCATTACCGTACCCATTATTCCCGGATTAAAACCTATTGCAGTTAAAAGGCATTTGCAATTATTACCTCAGGTATTTAGAATTGATCTCCCGCAGGATTTGATTGATGCAGTTCGTCCAGAATGGGTGCTGATTTCTGCAGCCACCGGCAACCGCTTCGGATTTCCGCGTACAGATGTGCTCGAGCGCTACGCAAAAGCTCATATTCCGACTCTAAATACCGCTCAGTGTGGGGGTATCCGAATTACAACCGATGTGATGGGTGGTATCAGGCTAAATTCAGCACGTGTCAGTCGCAAAGCCATTTGGCGATGGCCCGCCGTGCGGGATTGCCCTTAGATTTCAGGCCGGACCCGTTAAATTCGAGGGGATATAAAGCCGGGCTTCAGGTATTATTCCGGTCAGCAATTATCAAAGGAGTGAAACCACGTGCTGGAAATTATTCTTGCCGGTGGCTGGCTGATGGCACCCATCTTGCTCTGCTCGACGTTGGCGGTAGCCATTATCATCGAACGTTTCTGGACTCTGCGCAAAAGCAAAGTCACACCTGATGGGCTGGGCGCCATGGTCGAAGACTGGGCTGCGCGTCATGAGTTGGATCAGCGGCACCTGGGTCAGATCAAAAGTGAGTCACCCCTTGGCCGTATTTATGCAGCGGCGTTGATCAATCGAAAACGATCCAGGGAAGTTATCAAGGAAGCCGTTGAAGATACCGGTCGCCACGTGGTTCACGATCTGGAACGATTTCTGAATACTCTCGGCACCATTGCAGGCATATCTCCGCTATTGGGCTTGCTCGGTACCGTGGTCGGTATGATCAAGGTGTTTTCCGCCATCATGGTTAGTGGTGTCGGTGATGCCAATGTGTTGGCGGGTGGTATTTCGCAGGCGTTGATCACCACCGCAGCAGGGTTGACCGTCGCCATACCCAGCTATTTCTTTTATCGTTTTTTCCGTGGCATGGTTGCTGAATATGTCATTTCCATGGAAGAAAAAGCCATCAGCCTGATTGACTGCATTGAGCGTGGTAACACCTCATCCGTCAGTTACTCTTCCGTCGAGGGCTAGTCTATGCAGCTTCGAGCATCCAGCAACGAAGACCCGGAGATCAGCCTGACCAGCCTGATTGACGTCGTGTTTTTGTTGTTGATCTTTTTCATGGTGAGTACCACTTTTGAGCACCAGGCGGTGCTGAAAGTCGATCTGCCGGAAGCGAAAAATGTCAGTGCTCCTGAAAATCAGCCCAATAGTTTCGAGTTGGTGATTGATCCCAACGGACAGTTCTATCTGAATGACAGGCAACTGGTCGATGGAAAACGCGCCACACTGGAGGCGGCATTTATCGAGGCGGCGGGGGAGGATCGTAATGTTCCCGTGATTTTAAGGGCGGATGCCGAAACCCCCCACCATTTTGTTGTAACCGCAATGGATGTTACGGCACAACTCGGTTTCTCCCGTTTATCGATTGCAACTGAACAGATTACAGAAGAATAATAATGTCGCCCAATCAAGCTCCATTAACTGCGGGTGCCGTTTACAAACGCCTGTGGGCTTACACGAAAAGATACTGGCTCATGTTTGTCGTGGGGATGTTCGGTGTCAGCCTCGATGCCGGTATGCAGGCGATGTTCATCAGTTTTGTCGAACCCCTGATTGACCGCGTATTTGTCGCAAAAGATGGGGCATACGGTCTGTGGTTGGCTGCCGGTGTAATGGGGGTCGTGCTTTTACGCATCGTTGGTCATTTCGCTGGAGCATATGGTATGGAATGGACCGGCAGACGTGTGGTTGCCGATCTGCGCAAGGAATTGTTTGCCAGTTACCTGCATTTGCCTGCAACTTTCTATGACCGAAATTCCCCCGGGCAGTTAATTTCAAAACTTGCCTATAACAGCGAGCAGGTTGCACATGCTGCGACCAAGGCTGTTATTTCAGCATTTCGCGACATCATGCTGCTGATCTACCTGGTTTTGCTGATGCTCAATACCAACGCTCGTTTAACGGCGGTCCTGTTGATCCTGGTGCCGGTGATTGCGCTGGTGGTAACTGTCATCAGCCGTAAGTTCCGCAAAATATCCCGTAACATCCAGAACTCAATGGGTGACGTTGCTCACGTGACCGAGGAAGCGGTTGTCGGACAGCGGGTGGTGAAAGTGTTTCTTGGACAGGACACTGAAAAGAATCGCTTCGACCGTGTCAACGAACGAACCCGCCGTCTGCATATGCGTATGGTTGCAACCCATATGCTCAGTTCCTCCATTGTCCAGTTTGCTGCCGGAATCGCCCTGGTTGTACTGATGTTGATTGCCACCCGGCCCGCCATGCTGAACCAGATTACGGCGGGTACTTTCACTGCCATATTTTTTGCCATGATTGCCACCATTCCACCTCTGAAACGACTGACAAACGTACAGGCACAAATGCAAAAGGGTATAGCGGCAGCAGAAAGTATTTTTATCGTCATTGACGCTGATAAAGAGCGGGATGACGGAACCCACTGTGTTGAACGCGTGGATGGTGACATTGAGTTCCAGAATGTCAGTTTTCAGTATGACAACAGTCATCAGGCAGTTCTGGATAACATCAGTCTGCACTTTCCGGCCGGTAGCGTTACGGCCGTGGTGGGACAAAGCGGCAGTGGCAAGACCACCCTGGCAGGTTTGTTGCCGCGCTTCTATAACTATAACAAGGGTAATATCCTGCTGGATGGTTGTGAGCTTACGGATTACCAATTGGACAACCTGCGAAAACAGATCGCACTGGTCAGCCAGGATGTCGTGTTATTCAACGACACCATTGCCGGCAATATCGCCTATGGCGGACTTGAGGGTACTGATCGTGCCACCATTACCCGGGCCGCTGAAGCGGCATATGCCATGGAATTTATTGACCAATTGCCTGAGGGACTGGACACCGTACTGGGTGAAACCGGCACCTTGCTGTCAGGTGGTCAGCGTCAGCGCCTGGCAATTGCCCGCGCCTTACTGAAAGACGCGCCGATTTTAATTCTTGATGAGGCAACCTCAGCACTTGATTCCGAATCGGAACGGGCCATTCAGGACGCACTGAAAGAGGTCATGAAAGGCCGCACGACCCTGGTTATTGCACATCGTCTGTCCACAATTGAGAACGCCGACCAGGTCATTGTGCTGGGTGAAGGCAGGGTGATAGAGCAGGGCACTCATGCCGAGTTACTGGCAAAGGGTAAGGCGTATGCCCGTTTGTACCATACCCAGTTTGAGGGTCAGGGCCAGGCTGTGGCCTGATTCGTCATGCGTTCCGGTATGGAAAATTGGCTTTTAGGACACTGGTATGGCACAGGCAGGCCACCGTGGTTTCTGCGCATGCTTGAACCGGTCTATCGCACAGTATTCCAGCGTGTTCAGAAAAAGGGCAATTCCAACGCTGCACGCTATCGCTCAGGGTTGCCACTCATAGTGGTGGGAAACATAACAGCGGGTGGAAGTGGCAAAACGCCTTTGGTCATTCGTTTGTGTCAACTCGCCAGGGATTTGAAACTCAGACCCGGCATCGCCAGTACCGGCTATGGCAGGCTTGGCACTGATACCATCGTGGTTGATCCCGATTGTGATCCCCGTGTCTGCGGTGATGAACCGGTCATGCTCGCCCATCGCACCGGCGTGCCTGTCGTGGTTGCAAAACATCGTATTGATGCCATAAGGAAACTGAATGAGCTGGATCTGGATTTGATTTTTTCAGATGACGGTCTTCAACAGGCAGATCTCGAGCGTGATATTGAATTTTGCGTGGTTGATGGTTCGCGTGGACTTGGCAACGGCCATCTTTTACCCGCAGGGCCTTTACGCGAGACCGCCGGGCGTCTGGATAAGGTTGACTATGTCATCACCAACGGCGTTTGGGCTCACAGACCGGATGATACGGATGTCAATGTGATGAACCTTGAGGCGAGCCAGGTGTGTTCGCTTGATGGAGCGACAGTAATCCCTGCAACACAATTCCTGCAAAGGCAAAGTGGAATAGAGATTCACGCAATTGCGGGCATTGGTAATCCACAACGGTTCTTTGAAACGCTTGAATCCCTCGGTATCAAAGCGGTTCCTCACAGGTTTCCCGACCATCATCCATTTACCCTGGATGACTTTAATTCAATAGGAACAGATTCGGCGATTATCATGACGGAAAAAGATGCAGTTAAGTGTCGTTCCCTGGGGCTTGAAAACTCATGGTATTTACCGGTTGAAACACATTTGCCTGATGAATTTGAAGAAATGTTTAAGAATCGCCTCGCAAAATTGATTAAGGAGCGTAAATGAGCACGGCCAAAGCAAATGCCTACCACATCGTCATTCCTGCACGTTTTGCCTCTGAACGGTTGCCGGGTAAGGTTTTGCTGGATTTGGCCGGGCAACCTCTTTTGCAGCACGTCTGGCAGCGTGCCTGTGAGTCAACGGCGGAATCCGTCATTATTGCCACCGATGATAAACGTATTGTCAGCGTCGCTGAGTCATTCGGTGCAATAGTTGTTTTGACCAGTCCGAATCATCAAAGTGGCAGTGACAGGATTGCTGAATGTGCAGTTAAACTCGCCTGGCCGGATGGCCACCTCGTAGTTAACCTGCAGGGTGATGAACCGCTGATGCCATCAGCCTGTCTTGACCAGGTGGCCGCATTGCTGGATCAGCGTCCGGATTGCGAAGTTGCAAGCCTTTACTGGCCGATTAGCGATGCAGACGAAGTACGGAACCCCAATGCAGTGAAAGTCGTCACGGATTCACAGGACAGGGCCTTGTATTTCAGCAGGGCAGCCATACCCTACGCGCGCTCCTGTGCTTCCATAGCCGAGGCCATGGCTGCCGGGGTTGAGTGGAAGCGGCACCTGGGTCTGTACGCCTACCGTCTTGCTGCGTTGCGTCGTTATACTTCATGCGCTCCAACACCGTTAGAGATGAGCGAGCGACTTGAGCAATTACGTATCATGGAACAGGGTGGTCGAATTGCCATGGCAGTGGCCTGCGAATTCATCCCGGCGGGAATCGATACAGCGGAAGATCTTCAACGCGTGACTGATTTAATTGAAAGTAACAAATTATAAATAAGACATAAAACTATGATTAATATACTATTTGTATGTATGGGAAATATTTGCAGGTCACCTTCAGCAGAAGGCCTTTTTTCAAATGCTCTGCAATCATCGAAATACAAAGAGCAGATTTCAACGGACTCCGCCGGTACCCATGGCTACCACGCCGGTCATAGCCCTGATTCCAGGGCGATAGAAACAGCATTGAAATTTGGTGTTGATATCAGCGATTTGCGTGCCCGCAAGGTCAGTGTTTCGGATTTTGATGCCTACGACATGATCATTGCTATGGATCGCAGTAACTTCGAGGACTTGCAACGGATCCGGCCAGCGGGCTCGAAATCCATCTTGAAAATGATGATGCATTACCACCCTGAAGCGCAACCGGATGAGGTTCCCGACCCGTATTATGGTGGAATGAATGGTTTTACCTATATGTGCGAATTGTTGGATTCAGCGACACGGGGTTTGCTCGAAGATGCCGAGGAGCGTTTGGCTCAGAAGTGAATGACGCTGAATTGAAGCAGTCCAAAGCGGGGTTCGACGGTAAAAAATTCGCCCGTCGTTTATCCACCGGTCCCGGTGTTTACCTGATGCGCGATTCCGCGGATATCGTCCTGTATGTTGGCAAGGCCGCCAATTTGCGCAAACGTGTTTCGAGCTATTTTGATGCCAGGCCAAAGATTGAACGTATCATGCGGATGGTGGCGCGGATTTCTTCCATCGAAGTCAGTCTTACACGTACCGAAGCTGAAGCTCTGCTACTTGAGAATGAGTGGATCAAGTCACTCAAACCGCGTTACAACGTACTTCTGCGGGATGATAAAAGCTACCCATGGGTGATGTTGGGTACCAATCACGAGTTTCCACGAATTGCCTTTCACCGCGGAGGCAAGGACAAGGGCAAACAGTATCTCGGACCTTATCCGTCGGCAAGTTCGGTAAGGGAAAGCATCAACCTGATCCAAAAACTGTTTCTTTTACGGAATTGTGAAGACAGCTATTTTGGTAATCGCACCCGGCCGTGTCTGCAATACCAGATCAAACGTTGCACGGCCCCCTGCGTGGGCAAGGTAAGTGCTACAGCATACGCGGGGCAGATAGACGACGCGTTGCTGTTTTTGCGCGGACAAAGCCAGAAGGTGATCACCCGTTTGATCAGCCGCATGGAACAAGCCGCTGAGTTGCAGCATTATGAACAAGCGGCACAATATCGTGACCAGATCAATCATCTGAAGCAGATGCAGGCGCGACAGTTTGTCTCGGCAGGCAATGGTGATCTGGATATTATTGCGCTTGCCCGGCTGGGTAACAGTGTCGTCATAGAGGTGATTTCTGTTCGTGGTGGCCGTAGCCTTGGTCAGCGGGATTATTTCCCCACCCAGTCAGAAGGTCATTCGGATACTGAAATACTACATGCGTTTCTGGGTCAGTATTTCCGCGAACGCCTGGCACCGCCCGAGCTGATCATTTCACACAGTATCGCGCAGCAGAAATTGTTTGAAGCCGTGTTTAGCGAGCGTAGCGGGCGCCGGGTGCAGATCCAGTCCCACCCGCGAAGCCATCGCAGGCAATGGCTCGAACTCGCAGGAAGAAATGCGCTGAATGCCCTGCATATGCGCAATACCGAGTCATCCCGCATCAGTGGGCAATTTGCAGAACTGGCTGAATTACTGCAGTTTGAAGAAGCCCCCGGGGTAATTGAGTGTTTTGATGTTTCTCATACATCAGGTCACAAGACGGTTGCTTCATGCGTGGTGTTTGACGTCAATGGACCGGTTAAATCCCGTTATCGCCGTTATAACCTCGCAGGTTTCGAGCCTGGAGATGACTATGCCGCGATGCGGGAGGTATTGAGTCGCCGTTATCGAAAATTGCAAAAGGAAGAGGGCCATCTGCCAGACCTGATTCTGGTTGATGGCGGTAAGGGTCAATTGGGGGTTGCCATTGAAGTGCTGTCAGATTGTGGTCTGAGTGATGTTCCCCTGATGGGTGTTGCAAAAGGACCATCACGGCGCGCGGGTTACGAGGAGTGGGTGTTGCCGGTCGCACCCCACAGCCTACGTCCGGGCCCGGAATCTGCCGCTTCACACCTGATCCAGCAGATCAGGGATGAAGCACACCGTTTTGCGATTACCGGTCACCGCGGTCGTCGTCAGAAAGCCGCAGTGCACTCGGTGCTGGAGGATATTCCTGGCGTGGGAGCTAGCAGACGACGGGCGCTGCTGACCCATTTTGGTGGTCTTCAAGGTGTTCGAAAGGCGGGTGTAGATGAGTTGTCGGGAATTCCGGGTATCAATAAGCAGTTGGCCGGGCGCATATTTAAAGCATTGCATTGAGCGTGCAAATCAGGCGTAGGGTAAAAACATCAAATCAGCTGGCTTTTTATCTGCAAAAAAGTTCAGCCGTCTGCGATAATAGCCGGATACCTCCCGACCGGACTGATTCAATGAAATTGACGTTTCCGATGATCCTTACACTTCTGCGTATTGCGCTGATTCCCGTGTTGGTATTGTTTTTCTATTTACCCTATGTATGGGCGCCCCTGGCAACCGCGGCAGTATTTATATTGGCGGCAATTACCGACTGGCTTGATGGCTACCTGGCACGGCGTATGGGCCTGATGTCGGCCTTTGGCGCCTTCCTTGATCCTGTTGCCGACAAATTGATGGTGGCCACTGCATTGGTTTTGATGGTGCATATACCTCCACCGATCGTTTTCCCGGAAATTTTCCTGACCCTGTCTGCCGCCATCATTATTGGCCGCGAAATTGCGATTTCAGCGCTCAGGGAATGGATGTCCGAGATGGGCGAAGGCGGTACGGTCAAAGTCGGGGTTCTGGGTAAATTCAAAACCATTTTTCAGATGACGGCTATCAGTTGCCTGTTATATGAATATGACCTCTTCGGTTTGCCTGTTGCGCTTGTAGGCGAGATGCTGCTTTATCTTGCGGCCGCTCTGACCCTGTGGTCGATGTGGGAGTATTTGCACGCAGCGTGGCCGGTTATGAGTCGTGAGAGCAGTCACCCTCAAAATGAAAATATCTCTGGCGACTGAGACAGCATGAATCAGACAGCAGAACAGTGTGTGCGGCGTGTCTCACCCACGGTTAACGTCGGTGGGGTCCTGATCGGCTCATGTCATCCGGTGGTGGTGCAATCCATGACCAATACCGATACCGAAGATATCCGCGCGACGGCGACGCAAATCGCCGAACTGGCACGCGCCGGTTCGGAACTGGTGCGTATCACGGTCAATACCGAAAATGCGGCCGCATCGGTGGCCGGTATCATGGAGCGTCTGGAAATGATGTCCTGTGATGTTCCCGTGGTCGGTGATTTTCACTACAACGGTCATCACCTGCTGCAGAAGTACCCTGAATGCGCACGACTGCTGGCCAAGTATCGAATCAACCCGGGAAATGTTGGCTTTGGCAAAAAGCGTGACGACCAGTTTGCAACCATCGTCGGGCTTGCCATTGAACACGACAAGCCGGTACGTATCGGTGTTAACTGGGGCAGCCTTGACCAGCGTTTACTGGCAAAGCTGATGGACCTCAATGGCAAGAGCAATTCACCTCAACCGGCCGATGCCGTGATGCGCGAAGCGTTGATCCGTTCTGCGCTAGAGAGCGCAGAACAGGCTGAGGAACTGGGTTTGGCACATGACAGGATTATCCTTTCCTGCAAGGTAAGTGGTGTCCAGGATTTAATACGTGTGTACGGGGAACTGGCCACACGTTGTGATTACCCGCTGCACCTCGGACTGACCGAGGCAGGGATGGGCAGCAAGGGTATCGTTTCCTCAACTGCCGCGTTGGCAGTGTTGTTACAACAGGGGATTGGCGACACGATCCGCATCTCTCTCACCCCTGAGCCCGGCCAGTCGCGTAACGACGAAGTGATCGTTGCACAGGAGTTATTGCAAAGCATGGGTCTGCGGGCCTTTTCGCCGATGGTGACCGCCTGTCCGGGCTGTGGTCGCACCACCAGTACGTTTTTCCAGTCGCTGGCCCTTGATGTTACCAATCATGTTCGTAACCGGATGCCCGGGTGGAAGCTCCAATACGAGGGTGTAGAAAACCTGAGCCTTGCAGTCATGGGTTGCATCGTTAATGGTCCGGGTGAGAGCCGGCAGGCAAATATCGGTATCAGTCTGCCCGGCACGGGCGAGTCTCCGGTGGCACCTGTTTTTATAGATGGAGCCAAGGCAGCCACGCTCAGGGGTGATGATTTGACCGCCGATTTCCTTGCAATGATTGATAAGTATGTTTCGAAAAACTATAAAAACCTCGGTTCCTGATTCATCCCAACCCATGTCAGCTTTAGCAGACCGCCACCTGCTTTATCAGCACGCGGTTCAGGATGTGGAGGCTGAAATTGACTTTGTCGAGCAGACCTGGTCCGAGCTACGGAAGCGGCCCGCCATTTTTCTACGGGAAGATTTTTGCGGCACCGCCAATACCGCTTGCGAATGGGTTATTCGCGACGACGATCACCAGGCCGTGGGTGTCGATCTGGACCGGGAAGTACTCGAATGGGGCCGTCTGAACAAGCTGGCAGATCTTGATGAAGAGCAGTTAGAGCGCATCGAATTGCTGAACGAGGATGTGCTGCAAACACGTCCCGGTCTTGCCGATATCATCCTGGCGATGAATTTCAGCTATTACCTGTTCTTAACGCGCGATGACATGCGTGAGTACTTCATCAATGTGCTTGATGGTCTGGTTTCTGACGGTATTTTTTTCCTCGATGCCTATGGTGGCTATGAAGCACCCATGGTTCTGACCGAACCACGTGAATGCCAGGACGCAGACGGAAACGATTTCACCTATATCTGGGACCAGTCGACATTCAACCCGATAAATTCATGCATGGACTGTCATATCCATTTCGAGTTTCCGGATCAATCACGGATGGAAAAGGCTTTCAGTTACCAATGGCGCTTGTGGACCCTGCCGGAGATTCGCGAAATCCTGTATGAGGCTGGCTTCTCAAAAGTGGATATTTACTGGGAGGGCACCGACGAAGTCAAAAACGAAGGCAATGGTATCTACACGCCATCGGAATCCGGTGACGCCGATCCGGGCTGGGTGTGTTATATCGTCGCGGAGCCCTGATCTAGTGTACTAAACCACAGTGGCATTTTCATCCAGGTATTCAATCTGCCGGGCAGTCAGACCCGGATCCATGCGGGTGACAGCCAACAGGTAAACGCTTCCATCCGCGCCAATGACGCAGTCAGCGATGACACCGTCATAACCTTTATCATCGTCAAATATTTTGATCTTATCCATGGGTTTTGGACAATTCACCAGTTTGCAATTTAACAGGCGGGGGTGACGTTTCACTTTTCCGAGATAATGTGTTCGCGCGACAATCTCCTGCCCGGGAAAACATCCCTTTCGATAATTGACTGCACCAAGCGCCTCAAACCCAAGCATTTGCGGTAGAAACTCTCCACTGGTTTCGGGGTTCAACCAGGTGATACCAAGGGACAATTCTGAAACCCTCCATTCATCCTGCAGGGCTGCTGTTGCAGATGTGGTGATGTCCCGGGGCGTTACAAGCAGCCATTGCTTGCTGCCGGGTATTCGAACCGCATGTGCCTCGTTCAATGCCAGTTCCGGTGAATCATCCGCCTGCATACCCGAAATCGTATATCCATCCAGAAGGTCGAAAACCACTTTCGATCGCATTCGGTATATTGTTAAGCGCCCGATGACGGTGGTCGCCAGCGCACTGGACATGATCACGTAATAGTCTTCATTGACCTTTTGAACCAGCATCAATGCCAGCACCCGGCCTTTTGGCTCGCAATAACATGCAAAAGTAGAGTCGCCATTGGCGAGGCCCAGTACATCTGCACTTAATTGACTATGCAAAAAACTGCCTGCATCGGCACCGCTGAAAAGGATGGCTGACAAGTGGGTGAGTTTAAGCATCCGGGCTTTAATCCTATAAATGAATCGCACTTACATTTTAACCCAAAAATAGCCGGATACTGCGACTAAAGAATCATAAAACCGGACTCGCAAGAAACCACCTTTGGCGTTACACTTAATACTGGAGAAGAAGATCGGAAACCTCGGGGGTGTTGTTAGTGGAAAATCACAAACCAACAGCATCTCCAGCGTCATCACATGACTCTGAAAAAACGGTTGAGCAACCCACGACGGTTGATACATCTCCTCAAAAACCAGTTGAAGTCGGTGGTCAAAAAGGCCCGGAGCCCACACGTTATGGTGATTGGGAAAAAGCCGGTCGTTGTACTGATTTCTAATATCACAAATATGGGATAAGGGCTGTTAAACATGAGTACATCCAAACGACCAATGTCACCGTACATGCTGGGGCCTTATTACAAGTTCCAGATCACCTCGGTACTTTCAATTCTTAACCGGTTGACCGGGGTATTTATGTCGGTGGTCACTGCACCCTTGTTACTTTGCTGGCTGATTGCCCTGGCAAGCGGACCGGAGGCGTACCTTGCTTTGAACGCCTGGCTTGGCAGTGTCTTGGGCAAGCTCGTTATAGCGGCCAGTGTGTTCAGTTTCAGCTTCCATTTGTTCGGGGGCATCCGTCATTTGATCTGGGATGCCGGCTGGATGATGGAAATGCCACAGGTTCGTGCAAGCGGCTGGCTGGCCATTGTGGGTTCTGTGTTGCTTTCACTCATCGTTTTGGGAGCAGGCTTATGAGCATGCAAAATCCACTGGCACGTGCTCGTGGCAAGGGCAGTTCAGGTGGGGGCGCCCAGCATTGGCGTTCACAACGCTATTCGGCTCTGATCCTCCTGTTATCGACGGCCTGGGTATTGTGGCTAGGTGTGTCACTCGCGGGCGCAGACTATACGACTGCCAGCGCAGCGATGTCATCCCCCGTCAACGCCGGCATGGTTATTTTAATGGCCGGTGCCGTTTTCTATCACACTCAACTGGGTTTGCAAGTCGTGATCGAAGATTACGTGCATATTGCCGCATTGGAATTTGTACTGCTTTTATTCGTACGATTTGCCTGTCTTATCGCATTTCTGATCAGTGCCATTGCGGCTCTTAAACTGGTACTGGGAGCCTGAACCATGAGCAAGGACTATTCAATAACAGAACATAAATATGATGTCATCGTCGTGGGCGCCGGCGGTGCGGGTTTGCGTGCGACCATGGGGCTTGCAGCAACCGGCTTGAAAACCGCGTGCATCTCGAAGGTTTTCCCGACCCGCAGCCACACGGTTGCAGCGCAAGGCGGTATGTCTGCCGCACTTGGAAACATGGGAGAAGATGACTGGCGCTGGCATATGTACGACACCATCAAAGGGTCGGACTGGCTGGGTGATCAGGATGCCATCGAATACATGTGCAGGGAAGCCGTGCCTGCAGTGATTGAACTGGAACATTATGGTGTGCCTTTTTCACGTACCGAAGACGGCAAAATATATCAGCGGCCATTCGGTGGCATGACAACACATTATGGAGAGGGCACTGCACAGAGGACCTGTGCGGCTGCCGATCGTACCGGCCACGCCATACTTCACACCCTGTATCAACAGGCGTTAAAGCATGATGCGACTTTCTTCATTGAATATTTCGCACTTGATTTATTGATGGATGATGACGGTGTCTGCCGCGGCGTGCTGGCATGGGATCTGGCTGAGGGTGGCTTACACCTGTTCCGTGCCCACGCGGTGATTCTGGCAACCGGTGGTTACGGCCGATCCTACTTCTCTTGTACTTCGGCACACACGTGTACCGGTGACGGTAATGGCATGGTTTTGCGCGCCGGACTGCCTTTGCAGGATATGGAGTTCATACAGTTCCATCCGACCGGTGTTTATGGCGCAGGCGTACTGATCACGGAAGGCGTTCGCGGCGAAGGTGGGTTTTTGAGCAATTCGGAGGGTGAACGATTCATGGAACGTTACGCCCCCAACGCCAAGGACCTGGCATCACGTGATGTGGTCAGCCGCTCAATGACGATCGAAATCAGGGAAGGGCGGGGTGTAGGTCCGAAGAAAGACCATATCCACCTTAATCTGCAACACCTCGGCGCTGACGTGATCAATAAACGACTGCCGGGTATCGCGGAGAGCGCTGAGATTTTTGCCGGGGTGGATGTGACCAAGGAACCCATCCCCGTAATTCCAACCTGCCATTACAACATGGGCGGTATCCCGACCAATTACCACGGTGAGGTGGTGCGTTTGAAAGATGACGACCCTGATTCCGTGGTGTCCGGATTGTTTGCCATCGGCGAAGCAGCCTGTGTTTCAGTCCACGGGGCCAACCGGCTGGGTTCCAACTCACTACTTGATTTGATCGTATTCGGTCGCGCCGTGGCCCATCGTTGTGCGGAAGTGATCCAACCCAATCAACGACATGACAACCTTGACAAAAAAGTGGTTGATTTTGACCGCTTGCGTCATGCTGATGGCAAAAACAGCGCAGCCAGCATCAGGGATGACATGCAACACGTCATGCAAAACAATGCCGCGGTATTCCGCACGGGTGAAGTGCTGGAGGAAGGCTGCAAGTTAATTTCAGATGTGTACGCGAAGTTTGAAGACATCAAGGTCAGCGACCGTTCCATGATCTGGAATTCTGACCTGGTCGAGACACTGGAATTACGCAACCTGTTGGGTTGTGCAAAGGTAGCCATGTTCGGTGCTGAAAACCGTAAGGAAAGTCGTGGTGCACACGCCCGTGAGGATTACCCTGACCGGGATGATGAAGAGTGGATGAAACACACACTGGTGAGTATGGACGACTCCGGTCGTGTTTCCATTGAGTACCGGCCGGTTCATCTTTACACACTGACAGATGATGTCGAAGTTGTTCCCCCGAAACCGCGTGTTTACTGACAGGCAGGACAAAAGGAAAATCCCATGCTCGAATTAAGATTAGCTCCTGAATCCCGCCCGCTTAAGGGGCAAAAGCATTCTGCGCCGGAGGGTTCAGCCAATACCCGTACATTTCATGTTTATCGATGGGACCCTGACAAGGGCGAGAACCCACGTATCGATAGTTTTGAGGTTGATCTGGATGATTGTGGCCCGATGGTGCTGGATGCCATTCTCAAGATCAAAAACGAAATTGATCCATCACTGACATTCCGTCGTTCCTGCCGCGAAGGTATTTGTGGATCATGTGCGATGAATATTGACGGCACCAACACACTGGCGTGTACCAAACCCATAAGTTCGATCAAGGGTGACGTGAAAATCAATCCATTGCCACACCTCGAAGTGGTCAAGGATCTCGTACCGGATATGACGCACTTTTATGCGCAATACGCCAGTATCAAACCCTGGATTCGCACACAAAGCGTGCCGCTTCCAGATCAGGAACGGTTGCAATCCCAGGAAG
>RCNC010001741.1_pt1 | contig 14709 bp, 11 predicted proteins | sample 2041301 | NCBI WGS metagenome assembly RCNC01 (sample SAMN09708231, study PRJNA481090) | Marine sediment metagenome, whole genome shotgun sequencing project. | biome: marine sediment; feature: ocean; material: sediment; isolation source: Sewage treatment plant 13A marine sediment (STP13A) ... | reverse complement strand
CGCACAGCGCTCTATGATGTGGGTCTCTACAGCCCAGATATGGCCACCGAGGATATCGACCTGACCTGGCGGCTGCAGCTGCGTCACTGGGATGTGCGGTACGAGTCGCGCGCCGTGATGTGGATGCGCGTGCCCCAATCTCTCGAAGGGCTGTGGCACCAACGGCGCCGTTGGGCTTTGGGCATGAGTCAGGTTCTGGTGCGGCACGGCCGCGAACTGATGCAGTGGCGGCACCGACGCTTCTGGCCGGTGCTCATTGAAGCGAATCTGTCGGTGGCGTGGGCCTATGCCTACGTCTTCCTGACTATCGTCTGGTTGGTCAGCTATGCGGTGGGCTATCCGCCGGTAGGCGCCAGTCCGATCCCCAATTTCTGGGGCATGCTGATCGCGACTGTCTGTCTGTTGCAGTTGGTGACCGGCGTGATCCTGGATCGGGCCTATGATCAACTGCTGAAAAAATACTTCATCGTGGCCGTTTTCTATCCCCTGGTGTACTGGATCCTGATGGCGGTCATCACCGTCACCACGGCGCCCATGGGCTTGAACGTCAATCGGCAGAAGAAAAAGGTCACCCTTTGGAAAACGATCCGGGAGTAACATGAGGACGCTGTGCAAAACAGAACCGAGCCGGAGCTTGGCGTTGCTGACGCTTCTGGTCCTTCTGACGATGGTGTGCCTGATGCTCGTGGTTCCGGCCGGCGTTCGTGCCCAGGAGACCACTGTGTCGGACACTACAGTGGTCGACGAGGGCATCATCGACACCGCCGAGGCCTGGGAAAAAGTCAGCTCCGCCCGGGATGCCGCCGCTCAGGACAAGCATCACGACGCGGTGGCCGATTACCTCGAGGCCCTGTCCCACGACGCCCGTCTGGTGCCGATGGTGGCCCAGGAAATCGCCTACCAGAAGCTGTGGCGCGAAGATGCCGTCAAATCGATTTTCTACTTCCGCCGCTATCTGGCCCGCCATCCGGGTGAAGCGAACCGGGATGTGCGCAAGGGCCTGGCCATGGCCTACAGCTGGAGCGGCTATCAGCCCGAAGCGGTGGCGCTGTACCGCGAACTGGTGGCCGAAGACCGCTCGGACGGCGGGGCCCGCGTGGGCCTGGGCCGCAGCCTGATGTGGAACAATGAGCTGAAAAATGGCTGGGCCGAGCTGCGCAGCGTGGAAGACGAATTTGCCGCCGAAACCGCCGCCGGACGCGGAAGCCGGGACTTCCTGCTGGTGGTGCTGGACGGCTACACGCCGCCGCTGGAGCTGCGCGCCGAAGCCTCCTGGGATTCGGATGATCTGGACATTCTGCGCTTCACGGGCACCGGCAGTTTCACGGTCATGGGCAACAAGCTGCTGCAGGTCATGCCCTCGTGGGGCCGCTACAAACAGCCGGGCCAATCAGACATCAACAATTTGAAGCTGGGCGCCGGATTCCACGCCGCCCTGGCCCACAACTGGGGTCTGCACGCCTACGGCTGGTTGAATCAATTCTCCAGTTCGGCGCCGCTCTTTGCCGGCCCTGAAAACCTGGACTGGACCACTCCTGGCGGCGATTTGTGGCTGACCTGGATTGCGACGCCGCGCCTGCGCATGGATTTCGGTGGCACCTCGGCGCCGGTCGAAACCTTCTTTGCCCTCAACAACCACCTGCATTACGAGCAGGCCAATGCTTCGGCGGACTTCCGGATCACGCGCCATATCAATGGCAGCATTGCGGGCAACTACGCCGACTACAGCGACGGCAACAACAAGAAAAAGGGCGCCGCGCGCGTGACCTGGCGCCGCGAGGGCAAGTGGGAAATCCACGCCGGACCGGTGTTCACCTACATGGATTTTGCGACGGCCTATCCTGGCGGCTATTGGGCGCCGGACTGGGTGCGCAACGGCAGCATAGAAGCGACCCTCAAGACCCGCAGCGCCCGCTGGACTTGGCGCCTGAACGGAAGCATCGGCCTGGAGAAGGAAATCGGCGCCGATGCGGTGACCGTAGGCGGCGCGAGTATGCGCGCAGGATGGCGTTTCCGGGACAACTGGTTGTTGGCCCTCGAAGGCGGCCACACCCGCAGTTCCTTCAGCAGCGCCAGCGGTTTCAACCGCACTTTTGTCAACTTATCGGCCCGGGCGTTCTTCTAGGAGTCGCGGCATGACCACCCGCCATGGCATCCTTCTGATCTGCAGTCTGATGGCGCTGATCTGTTTGGTGCCTGGTTGTGGCGATTCGAACAACGAAACGGAAGCCGAAGTCGGCTCCTTCTACCATTTGGACCCTCCAGAGTTGGGCCTGACGATCGCGCCCGGTTTCGAATCCGGCGTGCCGGTGCTTTGTTACCACTACTTCCGTTCGGGATTTGATCCTGGTTATCTGGCGAAGGTTTTTGGGGCTGTGATGTTCGGCATGCCTTCGTTGGGCCCGCGCGAATTCTGGACCACGCCCGTGGGCGAATTCGAAAAACATCTGCGCTATTTCCGTGACAGCGGCACCCAGGTTATGACTCTTGATGAAGTTGCTGACGCGGTGGCCGCGGGCCAACCGCTGCCGGCGCGGGCGGTGGTCCTGACCATTGATGATGCCGATGAAAGCGTCTACCACCTGGCCTATCCGCTGCTTCAAAAATACAACATGCGGGCCCATCTGTTCGTACCGACCAGGCAAGTGGGCGCTCGTTGGAGCGAGTTGAAGGTGTGTACGTGGGACCAATTGCGCGAAATGTCCGACTCGGGAATCATCCGGATCGGCAGCCACACCCGAGACCTGCATTTCAAGGTGAAAACCCCTGACGGCCTGGAACCGGTGTTCTGGAATCCGGATCGGGTGCCGCTCGCTATGCAGAATCGCAACATCGGGGATCTGGAACAGTATCAGCGCCAGTCGTCGCTGGGCCCTTTGTCGGAACCGGCCCAGGCGACTCTCGCCGGTTATTGGTCGCCGGTCGCCGCCGACCTCTTGGCCAGCCGCTACGACATCGCCAGCGAGCTGCAGGTTGACGCCCAGTGGTTGGCCTGGCCCTACGGGTTTGCCGACGGGGATCTGGACAGCATCAGCCAGTTGGTGGGCTTCCGGGGTACCGTGAGTCTGGAGCCGATCGCTTTTGCCGCTGACGACACCCTGTTGGCGCCCGGCCGTTATACGCTGACGGCCAAGACCACTTTGGACATGATCAAAAGTGTCATGCCTCCGCAGTAATCATCTCAGATCCATAGCTCAACGAAAAGCAGGCAGGCCCGTGATCTCGGCGCCCACGATGAGCGTGTGAATGTCATGGGTGCCTTCGTAGGTGATGACCGATTCAAGATTGGCCATGTGCCGCCCCGGCGAAAATTCGTCGGTGATGCCGGCGGCGCCGAGGATGTCCCGCGCGGTGCGGGCGCAATCCAGGGCCATGGCCACGTTGTTGCGCTTGGCCAACGAAACGAGGGGCGTGGGGTTGATGCCGTCGTCTTTCAATCGTCCCAACTGCAGGGACAGGCCCTGGGCCTTGGTGATTTCGGTCAACATGTGCACCAGCTTCTGCTGCACGAGCTGAAAAGCAGCGATGGGCTTGCCAAATTGCTCGCGCTGGCCGGCGTAGCGCAGGGCCGTGTCGTAACAATCGGCCGCGGCCCCGATGGCGCCCCAGGCAATGCCGTAGCGGGCCTGGTTCAGGCAGTTCAGGGGGGCTTTTAAACCCTTGGCCAAGGGCAACAAATTGGCGTCAGGCACTCGCACGTTGTCGAATACCAGTTCGCCCGTATCGCTGGCCCGCAGGCTGTATTTGCCGTGGATCGTATTGGTGCTGAAGCCTTTCATGCCTCGTTCCACGAGAAATCCGGCCACACCTTCTTTGGTGCGCGCCCAGACCACTGCCACGTCAGCCAGATTGGCGTTGGTGATCCACAACTTGGTGCCGTTCAGCAGCCAACCGTCGCCATCGCGCACGGCGCGTGTTTCCATGCCGCCGGGATCCGAGCCGTGGTTGGCTTCGGTCAATCCGAAGCAGCCGATTTTGGTGCCAGCCGCCAACTCCGGCAGCCAGCGTTCCTTCTGCTCGTCGGTGCCGTAGGTGGCGATGGGCCACATCACGAGGCTGCCCTGCACCGAAGCGAAACTGCGCAGGCCGCTGTCGCCGCGTTCGAGTTCTTCGCAGATGATGCCGTACATGGTGCCGCTCAAGCCAGGGCAACCGGGCTCCTTGACGCTGGAGCCCAGCAAGCCGAGAGAGCCCAGTTCGGGGATCAGCTCGACCGGGAAGGTGCCGGCCTTGAAATGTTCGCGCACCAGGGGCAGAAAGCGACGGTCGACGAACTGCCGCACGGTGTCGCGCACGCCGCGCTCTTCATCGCTGAGGTTGCGGGAGAACTGGTAGAAATCGACGCCTTGGTAGTCGGCCATGGTTTCGGACCCTTGTCTGGGGTGTGAGGCTGAAAAGGGCACATTCGCGCCGTTTTGGCGGCAAATTTCAGCATATCTGTTTTGAGAGGCGATAGCAAACCGGAGGCTGTCGCTGTTTCTTCTATCTGGGGCGCCGCTCCAGCAAGCCCTCGATCAACTGCCGACTCTCCTCAAAATGAAACGATTCCACCGGCGCAAATTTCCAGAACTCTTCCAACTGCACCGTGCCCGTTGTCCGCTCGTACACCAAGGCCTGCACCAACAGGTCAATGCGGTCGGCATCCCGGACGATGCGAGCCTCGGGGCTGGCAAGATCCTCGAACTCCTGCCAGAGCGCCTGCCAGCGGGGACCAAAATCATGGCCGGCAAACAACTCGTCGAAGGCCAGTTTCTCGGCCTCAGCCTTGGCCCCCTTGGGCAATAACCGCGAGCCACCGAGGGACAAATCCCCGGTCAGGCTCTCGGGCAGGTCGTGCATCACGGCCATGGACAAAACCTTCTCGCGGTCAAATTCCCCGGCGATCAGGTCGGTCAGCAGCAACGCGATGAGCGAAACACCATGGGAATGATCGGCCACGCTCTCGAACTGCGGCACACCCTTGACGGCCCAACCGGTGCGTGGCGTGGTTTTCAGGCGGTTGGTGGCGAGAATGAGATCGAGCACGCTGTTGGTATTTTTCATCGGGAGATTTCCTGTTATCATTGAAGGGCCAAGTGATCTGTCTCATGTAACATTGCCGGGCCTGATGCGCAAGACTGGAGTCCCATGAAACGCCGTCTGCTATTGTTTTCCGTTGCTCTCGTTCTCACGTTGGTCTGCATGGTTGGTTCGGCCCTGGCTGGTCGCATCGTGGCCGTGGGGGATCTGCATGGCGATATGGCTGCGACCCGGCAGGCCTTGCAGTTGGCGGGGGCCATCGACGACTCGGACCAATGGATTGGTGGGGAATTGGTCGTGGTGCAAACCGGCGACCAGCTCGATCGCGGCGATGACGAACAGGCCATCCTCGAACTTTTGGACCGCCTGCAAGACCAGGCCCAAGCGGCCGGCGGAGCACTGCACCTGCTCAACGGAAATCACGAACTGATGAATGCGCGCCTGGATTTTCGCTACATCACCGAAGGTGGTTTTGTCGACTTCCAGGATGCGGTGGAGATCGGCGAACGGGACTCGGTCGTATTGGCCCACGAGCCGGCCCAACAGGCCCGCGTGGCGGCCTTCCGACCTGGCGGGCCCTACGCCAAGCTGCTGGCCGAACGGCCGGTGGTATTGATCCTCGATGGTAATGTTTTTGTCCACGGTGGGCTGTTGCCCATGCATCTGGACTACGGGCTGGAGCGCATGAACCAGGAAGTCAGCACGTGGTTGTTGGGGGAGGGCGAGGCGCCGGAGTTCATCCACACCAGGAACAGCCCCACCTGGACCCGCAACTTCTCCGACGAAGTGGGGGACGACGACTGCCGACAATTGGCAGAGGTGCTCGACCGTCTCGGTGCCGTCCGCATGATCGTCGGCCACACTGTGCAGGAAGACGGCATCGGATCGTACTGTGACGACCGCGTGTGGTGCATTGACTCTGGCATGTCCGCCCACTACGGCAGTCAGATTGAAGTCTTGGCCATCGATGGTGACGAGGTCCGTGTTTTGCGGTGAGGTGACTCCGCCCACCACTACAGTACGTCGTCTTTCTTGCCAATAGGAGGAAGCATGGCGCCGCAAATCAAGTCCGTAGGCAACATCCCAACAAGCCCCTCCCGTTTGGGCACGGGAGCCGAGCGCCATGCCACAATCATGGCGGTCGTATACGATGCTCCAGGTGGTGTCGTCTCGGCGGTGCCGATCTCGTCGGGATCCCCATCTGCCATTCACCTGTCGCCGGCTTTTCCCAACCCGTTCAACCCCGCGACGACCGGGATGAAGCCGGACAACGGGCGCCCAGTGGCATGTACTTCTACAAGTATGTGTCGGGTGGGGCGGCGTTGGTTAGGAAAATGACGTTGGTGAAATGATGGCGTAGTAGGTCAAGTTGGTGACGGCCCCGGGCATGTGCTCGGGGCCTTTTTTGTGAGGTCGCTATTTAGCTGCCTGCCTTTTTCCGACATCTCCAAAGGGCCAAATTTGTGTAGCCAGGAGGTGTTGAATTGGGAACTTCATCGTGCAAAGTCCGGTATAGGTGAATTCCTTGCCGCTGCCCGCCGTTGCCAATGGAGGACTCCCATGAATGTTGCTATCGCTCGTCACGCTGCCGCTTTGACAGTCCTCCTCCTGCTCCTGGCCCCGGCGGCATGGGCCGCAGAGGTGCCCGCCGACACGGCGCTCGTCGTGCCTGAATTCCCTGAGCACATGCGGCTCGTGGCCGACCACCTTTGGACCTTCACCCACGTGGAGGAGAACAATAAGAGTGTGGTGGCGGAGTTTGGCTCATTTCTGGCGGTCATCGAGTCGCCCGGCGACGAGGGCACGGCCCGCGCCATGCTCAACGACCTGGCAAAGGCCTTCCCCGACAAGTCCGTGCGCTTCTTGCTGCACACCCATCACCACGGGCACTCGCTGGCGGCTATCGACCCCTGGTTGGCCCGCGACGTGACGCTGGTCACCTCGCCCGCCAACATCGAGCGCGTGCAGAAACGCTCGGCCAACCCGGAGCGCTTTGAGAAGGCGGTGCTGCGCGCCACCGAGGGCCTGACCATCGGCGACGGCCTGAATACGATGGTCGTCCACGTGATCGACAAGGAGGACTACCCAGTCCCCACCGACGAGTACACCGTCATCGAGTTTCCCGCCCAGGGCATGCTGGTCAGCGGCTGCCTCTATACCAAGCCGCTCACTTATCACGGCGTGGTGAACGACCGCAAGAAATCACTGCACGGCTTCATTTCTGACCATCTGCCTGGCGTCCGCTCGCTCCTCAACACCAGCAGCTGTCTGGCCAGGGGCAACGAGGATGTGAGCAGTCTGGCCACCTTGGACGCAACCCTCGAGAAGGGCCTCAAGCCGGAGGTGATCGCTGACCGTCTGGCCGCGATGAGTCTGGACGAGATCGAAGCCGCCCTGCCCGAGCTCACCGCCGAGCTTACCACTCGCACCGAGCGTCCCTACGACCTGATGATCTGCGCCAACTACCTGCGCAAGAAGCGGGAGGACCTCCCGCGGGCCGAAAAGCTCGCTCGCCTCTGTCGCGACGCTTTCCCGGACGTACCCCGCCCGGCCTATTACCTGGGCATCATCCGCCTCGAAATGGGCGATGACGCGGCTGCGGAGGAGATTTGGGCCGACGCGTTGGCCCTGGCTGAGGACAAATCCGCACGCGAGGATCTGGAGAAAACCATGGAGCGCACGAGGAAACGGGTGGCAAAGTCCCGCGAGGAGAAGGCCGCGGGGGAATGAGTTTTAGTGGCTGAGGCGGTCGGATAGGCAGCTCGAGGTGGGAGGAAGTATCCTTTTTTGGGGGCCTTCTTGATCGCTAATCTTTGTTACGCTCTTAGAAAGATCACGGACAGCGGCTCATCCGAGGACCCGAATTTGCAGACCAGGAATAACTCTTGAGTAGTGATTCGTATTGATCTGCCCACTACCTGTTTCTGAGTCTTGCGTTCTGTGCCACTCTGCAGTGGGATACTGTGAATCCATTTACGAGCAGGAACAGCCAGACCTGTGCCCAGGGACGGAGCTTTTGGTTTGGTTTTGCGGATGCGACCTTCTCGGGCGTGGCCAAGACTGCGGCGAATATTTCATCATGACCCAGAGTGACTCGTCCGGTCAATTTCCGTAACGAAATTTTCCCATTGCACTTTCACCTTGGCTATCAATTTCGTAAAACGCGGAACACCACGCAGGTTCTCCAGCAGTGGGTCAACTTCGGATAGATACGGGTAATGAATGAAACCCCGGTCAACGGATCGCTCCAGCCATTTCATCCCAGCGTCGGGCCGGTTCAACAACGCCTGTGCCTGGGCCATCACAAGGCTGTATTGGAGATCGGGCCAGATGGTGGCAACAAATTCGTCGGTTGCCAGTTTGTCGACCGCGGCTGCGTCACCGAGCAAGGCAAACTTGATGATATGAGTTAATCGAGCGATGGAGCTTTCAGCCGGTGACTGTGCCATGGCCTCGACCCGGGCGACGGTCTCTTTTGTTCTGCCGGCTGACCCGGCCGTCACCGCTACCATGAGGGGCCAGGCCGGATGGTTCGGCGCGAACCTATAGGCCTTTTCAAAGTACGGCAGTGCTTCGTCATACTCACCCAGACAATAGTGCCGAAAACCAAGACCGAACTGCAGCAGGTCGTGCAACGGATCGATGGATTGCAGGCGCTCAAAGAGCGGCACTGCGCGGTCAGGGCGCCCGGTCATGAGCCAGCCCAGCGCCAACCACATAACGTAGTCCGGGTCACGCGGTTCGTTGGCAACGGCCTTCGCCATCTGGCGCACCCAGCCAGTGATATCACCTTTTTGCACGGCGATAAAACCCAGTAGTGAGATGCCTCGGTGGCTATCCGGGTCAATGGCTGTGATCCGGCGCGCATACTCTTCCGCGCGTTCGATATACACTTTGTCGCCGCTGATGCCCGCGTTCACGTATTGCCAATTGGCCAATCCCAGCCCGTGAAACAACAGGATGTCATCACCAACCATGCTGAGGGCCTGTTCCAATTCGGACACGGCGCGATCAAGGCCGTCCTTGGTGAAACTCCAGATGTCGCGGCGAGCCCTGAGAGCCGCATCGTACGCCACGGGATTGACAACAGGGTTTGCCAGCATTTGTTCTTCTTCGACTGACAATTTGACCCGCAGTGAATTCACAATGGACCGCGAAACCTGCTCCTGTATTTCGAATACATCATCCATCGTGCCGTTGTATTTATCGGCCCAGACTGGACTGTCCAATTGCGTGTCAATCAACTGAGCGGTGATGCGCAGGTTGTTGCCGGCCTTGCGCACGCTTCCTTCCAGAACGTACCGCACGTTCAATTCGTGGGAGATGGACTTCAGATCCTGCTCCATGCCCTTTAGCCGCATGGCCGTCGTGCGCGAGATTACACGCAGCGCCTCGATGTGCGATAGATCGGCGATTACCTCTTCGGTCAGGCCGTCGCTGAAGTATTCGTTGTCCGGGTCAGAGCTATTGTTGGCGAAAGGAATCACCGCGATTGAGATTTCATCGGATACCGGTTCGTATGCCACCGCGACTTGCGTCGTTGATTGGCTCAAACGCAATGTGGCTGCCGCCTGTCCCAGATCCGAGGGGCGCTGTGCGGCGTCCTTGCGGGTCAGTTGATGCAGCAGGTCTCGCGCTGATTCGGGGACAGTGGCCGGTAACAAATCCCACGCGATTTCATCGCGCAGGATTGCTGACATCGCATCAGTTGCTGTCGCGCCGGTGAAGGGTCGACTGCCCGTGAGCATCTCATACAGTACGACACCGAAGGACCAGGCGTCGGTACGGTTGTCCACTTCCTGTCCGCGGGCTTGTTCCGGCGACATGTAGTGGGCCGTGCCCATAATCGCGTGCTTACCCGTTGCCAGTATGGTTGGTGCGTCCGACGAGGGTGGTGTCGGCTCAGCCTGAACAATTTTAGCCAAACCGAAATCGACGAGCTTGATCCCATTGGTTGTGACCATAACATTGGCGGGTTTGAGATCACGGTGGAGCACACCTTCGGTGTGGGCGGCGGCCAGGGCCTCGGCCATTTGCGCCCCCAGTCGAAGTGCTTCCTCGACTGGCAATGGTCCTTCTGTCAGGCGTTCGGCTAAAGTTCGTCCAGCCAAATATTCCATCACCAGGTAGCGCGTATTGTTATGGTCGCCGATGTCGAAAAGAGCGCAGATGTGGGGATGAGCCAGCGACGCGACCGCCCGCGCCTCCCGGTCGAACCGTCCGCAGCGTTCCGGATCGTTGACCATGTCGCTCGGCAGAACCTTCAGGGCTACGTACCGCCCCAGACGCGTATCAACCGCGCGAAAAACCTGTCCCATGCCGCCGGCGCCGACGAGCGCTTCAATGGTGTAGGGGCCGAATTGGCTACCTGGGCCTGTTTCCATGGAAATGGTTTTACACTTTCTCAGAGATGGGAGAGGTTATATTTCAGCCTATAGTACACAAGACGGGTGTTTCTGGCCAGATCCCGCTCCCCTGATTTGACGTGCGGGGTGGCTTACGAGACGGCTTTGGAATTCAATGTTTGAAAGTTCTACTACCGCCCACCCTGCGGACCCGGGATTGTGGACCGGAAGAAATCTGTCTTGTAGTTAGCAACCAAGCAGACCCATAGCTGTTAAAATCAAATGGCTGACGGCAAAGCGTCTTACCCATTCCGTGAACCCATCCCCTAGTCCTTCTCATCCACCCCAAATATCCGGTGAATGGTCTCCAAATCCCGCTCCCGCTCTTCCCGACTCTGCGCATTCTTCAAAGTCGAAACCGAACGCCCCAGCACCTTCTTGATGAATTGCTGCAGGCTCTTGTCCACGGCGGCGGCCATCTCGTCGCTCTGCTTCTTGCGCACAAAGCCCACCTGTTTGTCTTTCAACTCTTCGAGGTAGGAGCGGAACTCGGCCACGGTTGGGCGCAGGTCCACGTCGTCGAGCCACTGCTGGAAATCGATCAATTCCTCTTCGATGATGCGCATGGCGTGGGGCACCTGGTTCTGGCGTCCCTCGAGGTTGCCCTGGATGATTTCGTCGAGGTCATCAAGGCCAAAGACAAACACACCATTGACCTTGGCCACATCCGGGTGGATGTCGCGCGGCACGGCGATGTCCAGCATGAACAGGGGCTTGCCCTTGCGCTGGGAGACGGCTTTGGCGGCCATTTCGGGCAGGATCACCGGTTCGGTGGCGCCGGTGGTGCTGAGGATCACGTCGGCGTGGGCCAGGGCCTCGGTCAGATCGTCCCAGGGGCGGGCATTGACCTGGCCGCACTGGTCGGACAACTCGGGCAGGGTCTCGAAATTGGCGGTCCCTTCGCGCGCACTGCGTCCCATGCCGGCGCGTTTTTCGGCCGTCAGAGTCTCCGCCAGGGTCTGGGCTTTTTCGAAGCTGCGGTTGACCACTGTCAATTCGCCGATGTTGTGCTGCAAAAAGTGCCGCGCGGCCAGGCCGCCGGTTTCACCGGCCCCGACCAGGGTGGCTTTCTGATCGCAGAGGTGGTCGAAGAATTTGCGGGCCAGTTCGACTGCGGCAAAGGCGACGCTGACCGCGCCGGTGGAAATGCGCGTCTCGGTGCGCACCCGCTTGCCGGCCCGGAAGGCGCCCTGGAAGGCGCGCAACAAGCCCGGGCCCGGTTCGTGATTGCCACGGGCCAGACGGTAGGCATCCTTCAACTGTCCGACGATCTGGGCCTCGCCCAGCATCATGCTTTCGAGGGCCGAAGAAACCTTGAACAGGTGTTCGATGGCGGGTCGGCCGTCGAGTTTCTGCGAGTACTCACCCAAAAACAACTCGCTGTCCAGGCCGACGGCGGCCAGGCCTTCGCGCAGCACTTCATCGACCTCGAAGCCATCCTTGATCTCGAGGTAGATCTCGGTGCGGTTGCAAGTCGATACGGGGATGACCGACAGGCACCCGGTGGTGCCGTTCTGACCGTTGCACAGGGCGTCCATCAGGGCGATGGCCTTTTCGTCCTCAATGTGCGCCAGCTCGCGCACCTCAGTCGGAGCGAAACGGTGATTGATGCTGCGCACATGCAGGGTGGTCAACTGGGTCACGTGGTACCTCCGCGCTGCACCACAATCGAACGCTCGTCCGGCTCCTGCAACATCAGTCCAGTTTCGGCCTGCTCTTCATGCACCTGGAACTTGTGGAAGCTCGGGAAGAAGTGCTGGATCAGGCCCATTGCCGCGACGACCGTCAGGTAGCCGACCACCGCCATGATATTCATGCGGCGCCCGCGCCAACCCAGAAAGCGGTAGCCGGCCACGCCGCCGGCATAGGCCAGGAAAATCACCCAGGTGGCCATGATTTTGGGGTCATAGGGGCTGAGCAGGGCCGCCAGTTCGGGCGTGACCCGATCGGCCAGGTCGTACATCCAGAGGTGGCCCAGGCACAGGCCGACAAAGAGCATCGGCAGGCCCAGTTCGACCGCGCCGACGCTCATGCGCTCGAGCACATCCAGGGGCGGCAGGCGGCGGAACAGCAAGCCAAATTGGCGGCGCATCAACTGCCGGGCCAAAATCAGGTACAGGATGGCGTACAGGAAACTGAGGCTCAGCGCCGTATAGGCCAGCAGGATGAACACCGCGTGGCCGGCAAAACCGGGATCCGAAAGGTAGGGGCTGGCCTCACGCACGGGCGTGATCAGGGCGCTGGACAAAAACTTGAGCAGGAAGGCCATGCCGGTGATCAGGAAGCCTGTGTTTTTGGCTTTCAGGCGTCTTTCGATCACCAAATAGGTGGCCATCATCGCCAGGGCCAGCAGGCCCAGGAATTCCAGCGGGCCGCCCATCGGCAGGCGCTGCAGTTCCATGCTCAAATGCACGGTCGCGGTCAGATCCAGGAAGATCGCCACCAGGGCCAGACGCGTGACCAATCGCCGGGCCAGGGGGTGGTCGGTCAGAAACAGCCACATGTAGCAGGCCCATACCAGCAGATAGGCCATGGGTATCAGGACAGTGAACAACGAATGGAGCATCGCCATCAGTTGACCTCCGCGTCGGCACGGGCCGTCACGTTCAGGTTGGAAAGCACATCGGTCGCCGTGATCTCGGCCTCTTTCAGGCAATAGTTCACGGCAATACCACGATAGGAACTGCCGGTCAGATGCAGACCGGCATAGTCAGCACAAATCGATTTCAGTTTCTGCAGGCGGGCCAGGTGTCCGGGCGTGTACTGGGCAATGGCCCGTTCATGCCGGATGATTTTCACCATGGCCGGCGAGCCCTTCAGTTGCAGCAGTGCCCGCAATTCGCCCAGGATGAGATTGGTCATTTCTTCGTCGTCCAGCTTCATCACGTCCGGATTGCTCGCGCCGCCGGCCATACAGCGCAGCAGCACATGGCCTTCGGGCGCGCGCCCGGGAAAAATGCTGCTGGTCCACAGGGCCCCCAACAATTCACGCCGTTCCTGGCTGGGCACCAGCATACCAAAGCCGTTGAGGTCGTGGCCCACCGCCTCGCGCTTGAAGCCCAGGGCGATCACGGCCATGGGGGCAAAGGGAATCTGGCTGAGCAGGTCACCCAGCCGGGCATCGACTCCGACCAGATGGTGCGCCGCCGCGTGGGCGGGGGCCGCTTCGACCACGGCGTCGAAAGGTCCATACGAAGTGCCCGCTGCTGCTACCATCCACTGGGAGCCATCGCGGCTAATGGTCTCCACATCGGCGCTGGTGACAACCGCCGCGAGGTCATCCTGGTTCAGGACGTCGGTCAGGCCACTGATCAGTTGCCCCATGCCGCCCTCAAACGAATGCAGGGTGCCGGATGGCCCGGCGTCGGTCATGCTCTTCTGCTTCTTCTTGCGCTCGCGGGCCAGCTTGATCATCGCCTTGAACAATCCGCCGTGATCCTTCTCCAACTCGATCATGCGCGGAAAAGCTGCCGCCAGACTCAGCTTCTCGGCGTCACCACCAAAGATGCCCTTGACCATGGGGTCGAGCATGATCTGCGTGAACTCGGCGCCCAGGCGGCGGCGCCCGAAGTCGGCAATGGTCTCATCGGTGGAGACATCATCGGCCGCCCGGCCGAGATCCTTGCGCGGTGGCGTCAGCAGTTCGCCCGCCATGCGCAGCTTGCCCTTGAACGACAGCATTTTCGAGGTCAGAAACGCCTTGGGCGTGGTCGGGATTTCCTGCACCCGGCCGTCGACCAGCAAAAACCGGCGGCGGGTCGCGTCGCTGCTGGGCAGCAGGGCCTCGGTCAGGCCCAGCCGTTCGACCATGCGCAACGTCGCCGGTTCGTTGTCCAAAAATCCGTTGGGGCCCCATTCCAATTGCCAGCCCTCTTCCCGCAGAGTCTGCAGGTTGCCACCGGGGTCGCGGCCCTTGTCGAAGACCGTAATGCGCAGGTCAATGCCCTGGGCGCGGGCCTGATCACGCAGATTGACCGCAGTGGCCAAACCGGCCACGCCACCACCCACGACCGCGACATGTTGTTGTTCCGCTTGTTGTTCAGACATCAGCGACAATGTGTCCGACCTCCGGTGAGAATGCTTGCTCGGTCAGCAGGGCAGCCAGGCTGTCCAGCCAGATGCGATTCAGGTTCAGAGCCGGGCCGCGTTTGAAATCTTCAATGCCCGCCTCATCGGCGATTTCCTTCAACTCGACACCCAATTCGAGCATGGTCTCGATGTGTTCGCAGGTGAAGCTGATCGGTTGCACAAAAATTGAGCGCAGGCCTTCGGCGGCCAGGCGCGG
>RCNC010001740.1_pt1 | contig 14709 bp, 11 predicted proteins | sample 2041301 | NCBI WGS metagenome assembly RCNC01 (sample SAMN09708231, study PRJNA481090) | Marine sediment metagenome, whole genome shotgun sequencing project. | biome: marine sediment; feature: ocean; material: sediment; isolation source: Sewage treatment plant 13A marine sediment (STP13A) ... | reverse complement strand
GGCTCCGAGGTGGAAGGGTTCGTGATCGAGAGGATCGAGGCCGACCAGGTGGTCCTGCGGGACGAGAAGGGCGAGCTGGTGCTGCGGGTGCCGTGAGGACGTTACACGTTGGAACGTTAAACGTTGAACGTTGGCCGTCCACCCATGCACGCGGGACGCGTGCACCATCCGGCTTCGCCCACTGGGCTACGCCGTGACAGGCAATGATCACTTGTTTGTGAGGACGCAGCCCAAAGGGCGAAGCCCCATTGTGCGGCCGTCTCGGCTGCACCGATGACCTCCCACCCCTCCGGGGCTCAAAACAACTGGCTGTCGTCACGTCGCGGTCTTGGTCACCCCAACGCCGTCTTCTCCTGAATTCGGGCCTCGATGGCGCTGAACTCGTCGCGCAGGTGGTTTTGGAAGATGGTGAATGATTCGTCGGCCAGGAGGCGTTCTGATACGAGATCTGAAAAGGCCCGGTGACGCACCTCGTCGAGCGCGTCGCGGTGCTCGATCAACTTTTCCAGCGACAACGACGCGATATCGGCGGATTGGCTTTCAACCTCCAGGAGATAGGCATCGATACGGTTCTTCATTCGCCGCCGCATCCACTCGCGAAGGGCAATGTAGCCCGAGTACAGACCGACGAGCAGGGTCAGCCCGAGGCTGATGGCCTCCGCGTACTCGACGAAGAAGGCGGGCTCCTCGCGGTGGTAGTAGGCGACGGCCCCGCGGTGGTACGGGATGGTCACGGAACCCGGGCGGTAGTCTTCGCGGATCCTGCGAACAACTGCCAGATCCGCTTCCTCCAACCCAGCTGAATCCAACCGGCGCTCAAAGAGGGCGGCTGTGATGGTTCGAACCAGATCCGTACCAAGGCCCCTGCGGGCAATCAGCATCGCCGACACCTCGATGGTCTGTACGGGCTCTTCCGGCAGCCGCACGTAGGTCGACCGCGGGATCGTCGTGCCACGGATGCTGGGAAAGACGAGGGCGAGCGCATCCGATTCGTTGCCGAACTCTTGAGCATCACCGAGAGAAAGAAAGCGAATCGCATCCTTCTCAGCCAACTCGGTGATCATTCGCGATGGGATGGCGCTGAGAATGAACGCCGCATCGACTGATCCATCGATCAACCCCGCCATCGCTTCAGCCGGCAACAGCGCCAGATCTTCACCGACCTCGGCCCCAAAATGATTGAGGACGCGTTTTGAGAGCTGGCGGGTCCCGGAACCCGCGGGGCCGAGGGAGACCCGTCTTCCCCGCAGGTCGTACACACTCCGAATCTCGTCCGCATCGAGCCTGCTCACGAGAATATGCAGGACCTCGTTGTAAAGCGGCGCCACCAGGCGCGCGTTGTTGCCGGTCGGGGTATCGCTCTGAACAAAGGCGAGGTCGGCGCTGCCGCCGGCCCCATCGATCCGGTCCATGTTTTCGACGCTGCCGCCGGTAGACAGAACCTCGGCCGACTCGACAACGCTCGCTCCCTCGAGCACCCGCGCAAGAGCCTCTCCGAGAGCGCGGTAGGTGCCGGTTTCCGGGCCGGTCGCGATGACGATCTCGTGCTGGGCCTGGTCTCCCGACACCATGCGATAACCGTAGAAACCACCAACGATCAGGGCCAGGGCAACGACCGAGGCGAGGATCGCGGGGATCGGGATCGAGGATCCGACGTCTTTTTCGAGGTGTGGATGCTCCATGATCACCTTCTCCGGAGGTTTTCAGTTTCTGCAGCGGAAGGCTAACACAGGCGCCGACTCAACGAATCATCTTTGGGGCCGTGATCTCGATTGACCGGTCGTTCGCTTTCACCGAGACCAGTGATGGGCTCTTCATTCCCGGTGGCTTTTGGAATCGGAGGGCGACGCCGGCATCGATGACCCGGCCGTATCGTTCGACCGCTCCACCGAGCTGGTCAGGGGCCTGAATAAGGAATAGCCTCCCACCCGATGCCGCTGCGATCTGCTGCAGGTGCTTGCGGGCCCTCTGCGGGAACTTGTTATCCCAAAGGGCGAGGACGAGAATCGGAACGCCCGCTCGGTCCACGGCCATCGCGGCATCACTCCAAACCGCTTTGGAAGCGTCAAAACGACCGTCGGTGACCAGAATGAGAAAGCTCCGGCCACGTTGTCCCTCGAACCGGGCCAGGGAGGTGAGGACCAGGGTCGCCAGATCACCACCGGGCGGCGATTCCAGGGCCTCGGAGATTCTTCCCGGGTCGAGTTCCCAACCACCCTGATCGCCATCGGTAGCCACGAAGATCCTGCCTCGGCCGCCGCCGGCACGTTCCGCGAGAGGCTCGAGGGCACGGCCGACCGCGGGCCATTCGGAGACCTGTTCCGGCGACAGATCAACGGCCACACCAAGGTACAACGGGGAGTTGCCGGCGTCGCCGATCGCCACTATCGGCACATCTTCCTTGCCGACCTGCAGACGAAGCGCGGCTGGGGTGAGGCCGGGCACGGCGTCGCGGCCACGGCTGACGACCGCGGTCATTTCGGTGGTCTGTGGACCGGCATCGGCCCATGCCTCATAGGTCGCGGCGACGTCGTCGGGGAGCTGCGCGGGGGCTGTCTTTGCTGCGGCCGGCGGCGGGGCGGCTTCGGAGCGCAGAGGCTCGACAACCGGCGCCGGCTCGGTCGCTGGGAGGGGCTCGGCGATCGGCCGCGCTATTTTCTCCTCGATCGCAGCCGGTTCCGGTTCAGGCTGAGGTTCGGGCGGCTTTGTTTCTTCCTCGATCGCAACCAGTTCCTGTTGAGGTTCCGGCGCAGGCGCGGAGGCAGCTATCGCCGCTCCGGCAACCGCAGCCGCTGCGACCACCGGTTGTTCGGGTTCGGACGATGGCGCGGGTTTGCCCTCTTTCAGGCCTTGTGCTTCATCTGCAGCATTGTTGGGTGACGGCGTACCCACCGGTCCGTCGTCGGGCATCGGTGGTGTCTTCGATACATCGGGCTGGGACGAAAGCGACCCACCCGTCTGCTTGGCAACAACGGCTGTGCCCAGGGCCGGCGCGGCCGCCGGACTGTCATCACCGAAGGACGGGATGCGTACCGTGCCGACCCAGAGGCCGGTGTCCTGTCCGCTGGGACTAGCAATCTCGACCTTCAGGTGATGCTCACCGGGCGGCCATACGGTGGTGACCCGGGCGCCGCCGTCGCTCGTGACCCGCACGGCCCACAGCGGGCTCTGGCCGGGAGGCACCTCGCCGTCGAGCTCGATCCGCACCATGGCGTTGGCGCCCACCCGAGTTCGGTCCTCGGGAGAGACGTGGATCATCACAACGACCTCGGTGCCCGCTCCGGACGCACGCAGCGGCTCCACCTCGACCCTGATAGCCACCGGAGCGGAGGCTGCCAGGCACAGAGCGCTAACGACGAATACCGGCAACAGACTCGACGTCTTCCATCTCACGGTGAGCCTCCCGCGCCAATTATCGCACGGCACTCAGCCGTAGCGTCAGCTCGATGGTGGGGTTGAGTGCAGCGCGAACAGCGCGCCCTGCGGATCGAGACACTGGGCGATGAGATCGCCACCCGGCACCTCCATGGGTCCGTTCACGACCTGTCCACCCATTTCCTTCACCTTGGCGACTGCAGATCTTACGTCATCGACCGAGATGTAGTACAGCCACATCGGCGGGCCGGGCATCTCGTCGGGTTTGTTGAACATGCCGCCCATCGGTGGATCACCGAGTCCGTAGAGCTGGTAGATGCCCGCCTCGCCCATGTCCATCGCGTCCTGCGGCGTCCAACCGAAAAGATCCGAGTAGAACGAAAGCGCTTTCTCGTAGTCGGAGGAGGCGAGCTCGTTCCACGAGAACTGCCCCACCTGCGGCGGCCCCGACGGACCCTCCTCCTCACCGGAATGGGCGTAGACGGCAAAGACGGCGCCCTGGGGATCGGCCAACACCGCAAAGCGGCCCGCACCCTCGATCGAGGTCGGAGGATGCAAGATGCTTCCCTCCAGGCGGACGGTCTCCTCGGCGATGGCGTCGACGTTCTCGACCGCCACATACCCGATCCAGTTCGGCGGCGCGCCGGCCGCGCGGGCCTCCTCGGGCAGCTCCATCACGCCGCCAAGGGGAATCTCCTTGTTGGTCCACATCGTGTACGGGTTGTCCCCGGCATCAAATGCCTGTGTACCCCAACCGATGAGCTTGCCGTAAAAATCTTCGGCAGCCTTTGGGTCACTGGTCATCAGGTCGTACCATACGAATCGTCCTTTTTTTCCTACTTCCGACATTTTCAGCTCCTCTCTCGTCGTTTTTGAACAGCAATATCAATACGATACACCACCCTCGAAGTTGCAGCTGTCTGTCGCCGCTTCGCGGCTCCGGAAAAGTCGTCGCGGCCGGTAGGTTAGAATTCCCGCAGAATCGGGAGGCAATAATGACGCGCCACACGGCAGAGTTCATCGTGATCCTATTCCTGATGACACTCGGATGCGGCGGTGGTGAAGGCCCCGCCGATAGTCCCGGGACGGGCGACGCCCTCGACGCCGCCGCGACCACCGCGCCCGCCCCAGACCTCGAGCCTGATGACCCGTCCCTCGTGAGGCGGCCGTTCACAGCCGACGAGATCCGCGACGAGTGGGTCACGGGCTTCCGCCTGCTGATCCGGAGAACCACACCGGAGGGTGCCGGCGTCGAGCGATGGACGGTGCTTTCGGCCGATGATGAGGGCGCCGAGATCGAGTACGCCACCCTCGACGAGGACAACGACGTTTTGGAATCGGCGGTTCGGCGTGCAACCTGGGTCGAGCTCCGTGACCACGCCAGCTTTCCGGCGGCGATTGCCGCCCGCGAGTGGGTCACCCGCTCGACCGGCCTCGGCACCTATGACGGCTGGCTCTACCGGGTGGCGGGCGACGGCGGCGCGGTGGAGGAGTACTTCTTCGTCCCCTCTCTTCCCGGCGCGCCGGTCCAGATGAAGATCGTCAACGGTAATCAAACGGTCTTCGAACTCGAGCAAATGGCGCGATGGCGACCCGACGCGCCCTGATAGAATCCTTTCTGAAAACGGGCAGATACGAGAGCACATCTGGAAACCGGGGGGTGATCGTGGTCCAAGGTTTTTTCCGTCGTCTCGCTCTGATCGTGGTTGTCATGCTGATAGCCGGCGCCCCCGCGGCCCAGGAGATACAGAGGCCGCCGCAAGATCACCCCAAGGTGGTGCTCGTTCTTTCCGGAGGCGGCGCCCGGGGGTTCGCGCACATCGGGGTGCTGCGGGTGCTCGAGGAGCTCCACATCGCGCCTGATCTCATCGTCAGCACGAGCATGGGCTCGATCGTCGGCGGGATGTATGCCTCCGGTTGGTCGCCGGACGAAATCGAGGAGGTCGTGAAATCCATCGACTGGGATGGAATCTTCACCGACAGCGTACCGCGCACGGAACACAGCTTCCGGCGCAAGCAGGATAACCGGCCGGTGATGATCGACGGTCAACTCCACTTCAACGGTCTCAAACCAACCATGCCGTCGGGGGTCATCCAAGGGCAAAAGCTCAACCTTGTGCTGAGCGCAGTCGAGTCCATGGCCGTTACCACCACAGACTTCGACCGGCTACCGATCCCCTTCCGCGCGGTGGCGGCCGACATCGCCACCGGCGAGGCGGTCGTGATCTCGTCTGGCAACCTCGCCCAGGCGATGCGAGCTTCGATGTCGGTTCCCGGCGCCCTGCCCCCAGTCATGCTCGACGGCCGCGAGCTGGTAGACGGCGGCATTGCCGCCAATCTCCCGATCGGCATCGCGAAGGATCTCGGTGCCCAGCACATCATCGCGGTCGACATCTCGAGCCCGCTCATATCGGAGGACGAGGAGCTCGGCTCGTTCCTCCAGATCTACCAACACCTCAACAGCCTGCTCACGGTGAACAACCGCGATCGCGATGTCGCGCTGCTCGGGCCCGGCGACCTGCTGATCCGACCTGAGCTCGGCGACATCTCGTTCATCTCCTTCGACCGCGCCCACGAGGCGGCTGAGATTGGAGAGGAGACCGCGCGCCGTGATGCCGACTCGCTGCGCCGCTTCGCCGCCGGCGATCAGCGCTGGGCCGAGTTCTCCTCCCGGCCCCGAGCTACACCAAACGGGGAGAGGACGATCGAGAACGTGCGAATCGACAACACCAGCCACGTCGGCGACCGCCTGGTGCGCGATGCACTCACCCTGGACGTACCCGAAAACTTCGACGCCAGCACCCTGATCTCCGCCCTTCTCGAGCTGCACAGCACCCGCCACTTTGGTAATATCGGCTTCCACATCGAGGAGGCCGAGGACAGCAAGGAGCTCGTCGTCTCCACCCCACCACCGAAATGGGGGCGAGGATCGTTGAAGTTTGGGGTCGGCTTTTTTGACGACTTCAGCGGCGACGACGGCTACGCGCTCACGGTCCGCCACCAGCTCCTACCGGTCAACCGCCGCGGCGGCGAGTGGGAGACTTTTTTCGAGATCGGCACTGTCGGCGGCATTGCGAGCGAGTTCTACCAACCCCTGGATTGGAAGATGCGGTGGTTTGTTGCGCCGTCTGCCGAGTACCTGCGCGGAACGCAAAAGATCTGGTTCGAGGGGAAAGCGGTCGCCGAGTACGAGTTCCGGACCGCTGAGGCCCGGCTTGCGGCCGGGCGGGTGCTCGGCAAGTGGGGCGAGCTCCGGCTCGGTGCCTTCACGTCAGATGTCCGCGGCAAACCGCTCATCGGCGACCCCGATTTCGAATCCGGCAGCGAGCGCCGCGGCGGGGGCACCTTGAGCTTCCGCATCGACACCGAGGACTCGGTGGTCTTTCCGCGCTCCGGCGCCGACGTCAAGATCTTGTACACCGTCTCCTCGGAGACCCTGGGGGCGGAGACCGAATTCGAGAGAATCTGGGGCTCGGCCTCCTACGCCCAGAGCTTTGGCGAGTACACGATCCTCCCCTATATCGAATACGGCGACAATCTCGAACCCGCGGAGAGCTTCTTCGATCTCTTCTTCGTCGGTGGTTTCGGCCGACTCTCCGGGCTCGGTGAGAAGGAGCTGTTTGGCGAGAGGGTAATGCTGGCAAGAGTCGTCGCCTACCGCCGCCTCGTGAATTTCAACGTCGTCGGGATGCAGGTTCTCATCTACGCAGGTGGCAGCATTGAGGCCGGAAACGCCTACTTCGAGGACGAGCCGCTCACCTGGGACAGCCTACAGAACGCGTGGAGTCTCTTCGTCGGCGCCGACACCTTCATCGGGCCAATCTTCATCGGCTACGGGCACTCCGAGGGCGGCCGGGACCGGGTGTACTTCTCGATCGGCCATCAGTTTTAATCCGGCGGCAGCTGTTAGCCCGGGCCCCATATTCTCAATCCGCGAGCCGCGAAGCGGCGACATATCCATAGCCCGGGGCGTGAGCCCCAGGCAATGATTCTATCGCGCCTTCGGCGCTCGATCGCACTCCGCACTCTGGTGAATCGAGCCGGTCTCGGCTCGTGGAGCATTTCTCACTACTTCGCGCAGCAAGATCGTGAAAGATACAGGCTACCGATTCAGCACAAAGCGCAACGCCTTGCCGAGCTCCTGCCTGGTGGCTCGTGGGAAGGCGTGTCCGATGCCTGAAACGACCCGCAGCTTGACCTCATAGCCGGCCGCCTTGAAGTCCCCGGCCGCCCGCCGCACCTCGTCCACCGCCGGGTCGCGTGCGCCGACCAGGAAGTAGTAACGCGGGTCGCCGTCGGATGCGGCTGGAGGCAGGTCGATCTCCGGGATGTACCCACAGGCCATCGGAATCACACCGGCGAAGAGACCCCGGTGGCGGACACCGAGCGCCATCGCCATGAACCCGCCCTGTGAGAACCCCGTCAGGACGATCTGTTCATCGTCCACCTCGTAGCGATCTTTCACCTGTTCGAGGATCAGCTCGAGGACGGCATCCGCCTCGTCCACGCCCTCCCATCCACGACCGTCCCCGACCTTCTGGGTACCGAACGGAACGGCGAGGATCGCTCCCATCCGCTCCGCCGCGCCGCCCCACAACTTCGGGTAGTTCTCGGCGTGGTCACCGTAACCGTGGAGGGCGATGATCAGCGGCGCGGGTTGGTCCGGATCGACACCCTCGGGCACGACGATCAGCGGCGGTGAGCCGGATGCGATCCGGCGGACCTCCTGCCGTCGTCGGTGCTGATTGTCCGCAACCGCCGCGCGGACGCTCGCATACCCACGCCGATCGTGCACGATCTCGAGATCGGAATCCTGATCCAGCAAGGCGAGCTCCGAAAACCCGCTCGCCGCGGCCCGGCCGAGCCAATGAAGGGCCGAGTCGCCGTCGCCGCTCAACGCATAGACGCAGGCCAGGTTGTACTGCAAAGGCGGCCGGTTGGGCAACATCGTCACGAGCTCGAGACCGAGGTCGATCGCCCGCTCCCAGTCCTCCTGGCGATAGGCGTCGTTGAAGGAGCGCTGGGTCGCCTGGACCTTGACCGATTCCTGGGCAACGGCGGCCAGTGGCACCAACAACGCTGCAAGCACAACTGCGTGCCGCACCCACCGAGCTGAAACGCAGTGCCGGAATCTCATGGCTCCCCCCTTCCGAACAGCGCTGATCAGAGATACGCACGCCCCGCCCGCCTGTTTCGTTTCGATCAGATCGATGCCCTGGCATAATACGACGGCATGATCGAAGCATTCACAGTCGCTTTTTCGGGAACGGTTTCGGCGGTGACGGTCATCTTCCTGATCATCTTTGCCTCCGGGGTCATGGTGCGCCGGGGAGTGATCAGCCAGAAACACATCGACGGCCTCTCCGGCGCCACCGTCAACATCTTCCTTCCCTGCCTCATCTTTGCCAAGATCGTGCAAACACTCAACCCCGGCGAACAACCCGGTTGGTGGGCGCTGCCGCTGGCCGGCGTCGTCATGGCGCTGGTGGGCACGGGACTTGGCGCCGTGGTGTTCGCCGGCCAGCTCCCCGAGAAACGATTCATGCTGCCGGTTGCGGGGATGCAAAACGCCGGCTACCTCGTGTTGCCGATCGGGCTGGCGCTGTTCCCCGAAAATTTCGATACCTTCGCAGTGTACGTCTTCCTGTTCATCCTCGGTTACAACCCGATTCTGTGGAGCCTGGGCAAGGTCCTGATCACCGGCGACGCGGGCGCGAGACCGGGCTGGCGCGATCTCGTCACTCCTCCCCTACTCGCCAACCTTGCCGCCATCACCGTCGCTCTGAGCGGCGCCGGTAAACTGCTCCCCAAACCGGTTCTCGGGGCCATCGATCTCCTCGGCACGGCGGCCGTCCCCGTAGCCGCCCTGGTTCTCGGCGCCGTCCTCGGCAGCATCGACTTCAACCTCCGGGCGTGCTTTCCGGATGCTGTGCGAGCGATGTCGGTCAAGCTACTGGCCCTGCCCGCGCTAACGGCCCTCGCGCTGCATCTGACCCATCTCCACGCCATCAATCCCCTCCTTGCCGAGTTCTTCATCATCGAGGCCGCCGCAGCGCCCGCCGTCGCAATTGTCCTCCAGGTCAGAACCTACGGCGGCGACGAACAGCGGGTCGGAAGCGCCATGTTCTTCTCCTACCTCGCCTGCACGGTCACGCTGCCGACGTGGGTCGCGGTGTGGCGGATGATTGCAGAATTAGGAATTAGGAATTAGGAATTAGGAATGTCAGCCGCCCGCCGGCTCCACGGAATTTCGGATTTTCGATTCCGGAAATACCACCCAACCGTATGGCAGGCGGGACGCCTGCCCCACAAGGACAGCGTCGACCTTCATGGCCGAATCGTGGGGCAGGCGTCTCGCCTGCCGCCATCAACGATTTCAGGTTACGGGGCGGTGGCCGTGCCGGCCTTCTCCTCGCTCGGGTCTGCTGGCGGCATGACCGACACGTCGGCGCTCATCACTGCGGGTTCTGCGGGCGGTGCGGCCACGGGCACCAGGACTTCCTCCGGCCAGCCGAATGCTGTGCGAAGCTCTCTGAGCTTGGTCTGGACCGCGCGCGCATTGCCCGGCCCCATCCGCAGGAGCTGCTTCTGGGCGCCGCTGAGCCGCTCGAGACCGTCCTTGGCATAGGCGTAGACGATCGCGCGCTGTTCGACCTCGATCTGGCTCGAAGGCACCTCCACCTCGACCAGATGATCGATCGCTTCGCGGAGACGATCGTCGAAACCGCTCTCGGCCCAGGCGATATCGTGGTAGATCTCCTCGAGTCGCGGCCCGAATCGCCTGTAGAGCTCGACCCCATCGTCGACGTCGATCGAGGCGAAGGCCTCGGCCGCCAGGTCGTAACGACGGTAGCTGCTGGGCGCCACCACCAACAGACCCTCGTCCTCGCGCACCACGAAGGGTCGTGATGGCTTCATGAACTCGATCTCGTCACGGGGGCTGTAGCCTCCTGCGATCGCATCCACGGCGCCAACGAAGCGGCGCAGCAAGCGATCGTTCACGAGGTAGGAGGCAAGCTCCGGGTGGGACGAGAGCCCCGATATCGCGGTGCGCACCAGGGCATCGTCGGTCTCGGACGGGAACCCAGCACCGGAATGCGGCGAGATCGATGCGGGGGAGGTCACCGGGGCCGGCGCCTGCAGCTCCGCCACCACCACCGTGGCGCGCTGCGGAGCTTCGACGGTGATACCCGAGCCGAGCCACACCACCGCCGCAACCAGGGCCACGGCCGACACCACGCACCCACCGACGATTGCAAAGATCCGGTCGTCCTGTTTCATAAGGACCTCCCTTCACTTCTCACATTGGAGGACGGATGAGGTGTGCGAAGGGCAGGATTACGGCGCTGACAAGATTCTTCGTGGCGGCCAACAGGCAATTGCGGATCGTTAGAACGTTACACGTTGGAACGTTTAACGTTTAACGTTGTAACGTGTAACATTTTAACGTCTTGCTCACTGCACGGAAAAGCTAACCGTCACCAGATAATAAACCGCTACCGGTCTGCCCTCGAGGGTGGCTGGTTTGAAACGCCACGACGACACCGCTGCAACGGCGGCCTCGGTGAGACCCGAGGGGAGCCCTTTGAGCACCTTGACGTCGGTCACGTTACCGTCGGTGTTGATGATGGTCTGCAGGATGACGACCCCCTGCACCCTGGCATGGCGGGCCTCCTCCGGGTAGTGGGGATCCGGAGAGTAGATGCGCACCGGCGCCAACACGTTGCCGCTGATCTGCATCGGCCCGATGGCCGGCCCTGCCGGACCGTCCGGAATCACGACCGAGTCTCCAACCTCCGGGAAGTCGAGGTCGGAAACGTCGATGCTCTCCTCGCGGGCAATTGGCTCCGGATCATCTGGCGTCGCATCCGGCACCGGGACGGCACGCGCTTTCGGTTTACTCACCGTGCGCTGGATCTTGGGTTTGGGGGGCTGCTGGAATTTGACCGACCTGAGCTTATACACCCGCGGGGTGCTGCCCACCTTGAGGATCTTTTCCTCGTAGTACGACGGAAAGACGATGAAGAAGAGGACGACGTGGGCGACGATCGCGGCTGCGATCCCGAGTCGAATGGCTCGCCGGCGCAACGGAGCGTGTTCTTCCTCGAGACTCATCACCACCGGGTCGAGCGAGTTGTACGGCCGACTCCAAATCCGCTCCCGAGCCGCCTCCAGTTTGCTTTCTCCGATTCTCATCCAGCTCCTTCTTCGCCCCATGCCGGCTCCGTGGTCGGATGGGTCAGATCGCCGGTTCTCTCACTAGCTACGTGGAAGTATCGTCCGGGGTTACACGGTCCCGGCCGGCGGCGCTATCCGTCGACGGGCGGGTCTCAATGAACGGCCCACACGGCAGGGAAAACCATCGTAGCCGCTCCAACTCTTCCGGAAGCTCCGTGGTGCCGGCGTCGCACCCGAACTCGGCCTCCGCCTCGGCGACAATTCGTCGCGCCTGCTCGAGGTACTCACCGAGGGCGCTCTCGGGTTCGCTGAGGTGCCGCCCCCGATACTCGAGCTGACCCGAGCGGAAGCTCAGATCGTCCAGCCCGAACTCCGCACGCAGCTCGTGATCGCGGTGCCGCCAGACGCCGGTATCGATGTCGAAGTGATAGTACGGCAGCAGCTTCCAGCCCTCGTTCGCGACCAGGATCACAGCGTCGAGGATGTACTGGAACACCGTTTCGGAAATGAAATAGTTGAAATTCACCCGAACCCAACCCGGTTTGATGCCCTCACAACCGTGGTTGATGGCCTCCTGAAATTTCGTCGACCGCGCCATGTCGATCCCCAACAGCCGGTGGCCGTACGGCCCCGCACACGAGCATCCGCCCCGCGCCTGGATGCCGAAGAGATCGTTGAGCAGAGCCACCACATAGTTGTGGTGAAGAAAATGTTCGTCGTGCCGAATTAAAAAGGAGACGATGGACAGGCGTTTCGCCTCCTTGTTGCCGAGAATACTGATCCGTGGATGTTCAGACCAGCAACTGATTGCGCGTTGGACAAACGACAGCTCGCGCTCCTCGATGGCGGACTCGCCGACCGCTGATTTGAGCTTGAAGACGAGGCCGGCACGGATCGACTCGATGATGGCCGGCGTTCCCCCCTCCTCGCGGTGGGCAGGATCGGTGATGTAGGAGTGGCCATCGGCGCTGACGTAGGTCACGGTGCCACCACCCGGAACCGTCGGAACTGTGTTGGAGACCAGGTCACGTTTGACCACCAACACCCCCGGCGTGCCCGGCCCGCCGACAAACTTGTGGGGCGAGATGAATAGGGCGTCCATGTACGCGAGGGGATCGTTCTCATCTCCGGACGGGTTCATGTCAATACCGACGTAGGGCGCCGCCGCCGCGAAGTCCCAAAAAGCGAGCGCACCGTGCCGGTGCAGCAGGGTCGATAGCGCGGCAGTGTTGGAGACGATTCCGGTGACGTTCGAGGCGGCCGAAAAGCTGCCGATCTTGAGCGGTCGATCCCGGTATGCTTCGAGCTCCCGTTCCAGGTGCTTCTCGTCGATATGACCATCGTCGTCCTCGTCGATGACCACCACGTCGGCGATCGTCTCGCGCCATGAAATCTCGTTCGAATGATGCTCGTAAGGGCCGATGAATACCACCGGGCGCCCCTCCTCGGGGATGAGAGTCGAAAAGCCGTACCTTGTGTCGAGATCCGCCGGCAGTCGGAGGTTGAGGATCTCGATCAACTTGTTGATGGCCCCGGTGGCGCCGGAACCGCAGAAGATGACGACGTCGTCTTCGCCACCGTGAACCGCCTCCAGGATGGTCCTGCGCGCATCCTCGCGGAAGCGGGTCGTCTGCAACCCGGTGGTCGAGGTCTCGGTGTGGGTGTTGGCATACAACGGCATGACCTCTTCCCGGATGAAGTCCTCGATGAAATCGAGCGACCTGCCCGACGCAGTGTAATCGGCGTACGTCACACGCCGCACCCCGAACGGTCCCTCGACCGCCCTGTCGTCACCGATGATGCCGGTGCGAATCCTCTCAATCAGCTTCAAAATACTCTTCTCCACAATCACTCATCGTCAACAGCGCCGACCCTCCGTGCCTTCCCAATCTCGACGGCAATGGTACTGATCCCCACCAGAATATCGTCAATCCATTGCTCGTCGAGAGATGATACCGGGTTCAGCCGCCCCGTTGTTCAGGAAGCCTGGTGCTCCGGCGTGAATCCGCACATCTCACCGGTGTTTCGATACAATAATCGCCAGAGTGCTTGGTGAGCGACCAAAAGGAAGTCCGATGAACACACTAATGAAAAACACCGAAACTGAAGACTCGGGCGCCAAACCTCACAAGCGACGCCACTATCTCGTCGATCGCCGCCGCCAGCTCACCGCCACCCTCAGGGTTGTAGGGCTGGTATTCGTCCTGCTGTTCATCCTCAACGCCGTGATCGCTTGGCAGTCCTACACAACGACCAATCAGGTCATGGCCAAGAACCCTGAGGTTGGCGAGAGGATGCGCGCCAATGATCTCCGCAATATGGCGATTATGGGGTGCATCTCGCTGATCACTCTGGCAATGGTGGCAGTACGGTCGATCATGCTCACTCATCGCACGGCCGGCGCCGCCTACAAAATCGCTCAGAGCATGGAAGAAATTGCGTCGGGCGACTTCGACGTCACCCTCCGATTGCGCAGGGACGACAACCTCGTCGGACTCGAGGACCCCTTCAATTCGATGGCGAAGGCCCTGCTGCGATATGCCGATGAGGACTATCGGTCGTTGACGAGGATTGCAAATGCGATCGAGGAGCACGGCAATCCGGTGGACGCCGAGATGGTGCGCAGGGTCGCGGACTCCCGGGGTCGCCGAGCGCGCTGAGCGCGCTGCGCGCGCAGCTATTGGGTATAAGGTATTAGGTCATCGCAGGCGACCGAGAAGTCCACGCCTCGCGACGAACACGAATTGACTGGCCGGGAAATCCATCTCAGACGGCTCGGGTCCATGAAGTGTGATGAGCTAATACCTAATCGCTAATACCTAATACCTATTTTCCTGGTGGAAAATTCTTGAGTAGCTTGTTGATCGTCTTCTGAATCCTCTTTCCGGACGGATTTACGCTCCGGACCTCTTTTTCCATAACTCCCGTCCACACCAATTGGTGTGTGTGGGCATCGACGATATCCAGCACCAGCGTTCCTTCCTTGAATTGACGGACCTCGGTGTAGCCATAGTTGAAACCGCCCCAGTACCCGTATCCCCACGGCGCATAGGGGCTGTAGCTCACGTAGTTCACCGCGAGCTCGTCATGTGCGCCGTAATAGAATGTGAGCAGCAGATCGGTCTGCGGCGGCGCCGGCGAAGGCTCGAATCCTTT
>RCNC010001739.1_pt1 | contig 14710 bp, 14 predicted proteins | sample 2041301 | NCBI WGS metagenome assembly RCNC01 (sample SAMN09708231, study PRJNA481090) | Marine sediment metagenome, whole genome shotgun sequencing project. | biome: marine sediment; feature: ocean; material: sediment; isolation source: Sewage treatment plant 13A marine sediment (STP13A) ... | reverse complement strand
CGGCTGTCCGGCACTTCCTGTCCGGCCTGCTCCAGCAGGCGCTGCAGGTGCAGGGCCATCTCCTGGTCGCCGAGGACCAGGCAGGAGGCCGAGTCGGTCAGACGCTGGCTGCTGCGTACTTCGCTGACCTTGTCGCCGAGGCTTTCGGTGACTTTCTTCAGCAAATCCGCATCGAGAGCATCTTCATCTGTCGCTTCTTCAGCATCTGCGTCTTCGGCCTTGTCTTTACTGATCGAACTCAGGTCGATATCGCCCTTGGCAACGGATTTAAACGGCTTGCCGTCGAACTCATTGAAGTAGGCCATCATCCACTCGTCGACGCGGTCCGACATCAGCAGAACCTCGATGCCTTGCTTACGGAACACTTCCAGGTGCGGGCTGTTGCTGGCGGCCTGGTGGTTTTCGGCGGTGATGTAGTAGATCGCTTCCTGGCCCTCTGGCATGCGCTCGATGTAGCCAGCCAGGTCGGCCACGTGCTTGTCGCCGTCACCCTTGGTGGAAGCAAACCGCAGCAGCGGAGTGATGCGGTCGCGGTTGCCGAAATCCTCAACCACGCCTTCCTTGATCACTGCACCGAACTGGGTCCAGAATTTTTCGTACTGATCAGCATCATCCTTGGCGACTTTGCCGATCATGTCCAGGCTGCGCCGGATAACGGCGGAGCGGATCTTGTCGGAGAGTTCGTTCTCCTGCAGCAATTCGCGTGACACATTCAGCGGCAGGTCGTCGCTGTCCACCACGCCGCGTACAAAGCGCAGGTACTGCGGTAACAACTGCTGCGCCGCGTCCATGATGAACACGCGGCTCACGTACAGGCGCAGACCGGTGCGCTCGTCACGCTGCAACATCAGGTCCATCGGCGCGGATTCCGGAACGTATAGCAGTGTCGTGTAGCTCTGGCTGCCCTCGACCTTGTTGTGCGCCCAGCACATGGGGTCGTCGATGTCGTGGCTCAGGTACTTGTAAAAAGAATTGTACTCATCATTGCTGATTTCAGATTTCGGCAGAGTCCACAGTGCGGACGCCTTGTTGACGTCTTTCCACTCGGCCTCACCACCCTCTTCCTCGGGTTCTTCCTTCATCCGGATAGGGAAACCGATGTGGTCTGAATAGCGGCTGATCAAAGACTTTAAGGACCAGTCACTCAGGTACTGTTTTTCCGCTTCCTTCAGGTGCAGGATAACTTCGGTTCCATGACCTTCGAGTTCGACCGGCTCCAGCGAATACTCTCCGCCGCCGTCTGACTCCCAACGCACACCGCTATCGCTCGACTCACCGGCCTGACGGGTGTTGACAGTGACCTTATCTGCCACGATGAAAGAGGAGTAGAAACCAACACCGAATTGCCCGATCAGGTGAGCGTCTGCTTTCTCGTCACCGCTGAGGCGATCCAGAAATGCCCTGGTGCCGGACTTGGCGATGGTCCCGATGTTCTCCATCACGTCTTCACGGCTCATGCCTATGCCGTTGTCGCGAATGGTCAGCGTACCGGCTTCTTCGTCTGCCTCGATTTCAATATGCAGATCACCCTCGCCTTCCTGCACACTGTCATCGGCAATCGCGGCGAAGCGCAGGCGGTCCAGTGCATCCGATGCATTGGAAACCAGCTCCCTGAGGAATATTTCCTTGTTGGAATACAGGGAATGAATCATTAGTTGCAGAACCTGGCGGGTTTCCGCCTGGAACGCGTGGGTCTCTACGGTAGGAGTCTCGCTCATGTCATTAGTAACCAGGTTGTTTCGATGCAACCTTAAATGAGGGTGGCGCGGCGTTATTCAAGGCATAAAAAAACCCGCCGGGTGGCGGGTTCTCTCATCGGGTGATTCTGGATCAGCCCAGTTTCTCTTTGATCCTTGCAGACTTGCCTTCGCGTTCGCGCAGGAAATACAGCTTGGCGCGCCTTACGTCACCACGCCGTTTGACTGCAATCGAGTCAATCAGCGGGCTGTGGGTCTGGAACACTCGCTCTACGCCGGTACCGTGTGAGATTTTACGCACGGTGAAAGCCGAGTTGAGCCCGCGGTTGCGGATGGCGATGCAGACACCTTCAAACGCCTGCAGGCGCTCGCGGGTACCTTCTTTTACTTTAACGCTGACCACGATGGTATCGCCCGGTGAAAACTCGGGGAGGTCCTTGTTCAGCTGTTCCGCATTGATTTCGTCGATGATATTCGTCATTTTCCCAATCCTTATTCCAATCAATATCAGATTGCCGGTTTTTCGTTCTCAGCGAGAAACTCCGCCAGCAATGCTTCTGAATCTTTATCCAGTTCCAGTCCTTCCAGCAATTCCGGCCTTCTTAGCCAGGTTCGCCCCAGTGACTGCTTTCTTCTCCAGCGTTCTATGGCCCCGTGGTCGCCGGATAATAACACCGGCGGCACCGTCAAACCCTCTACCTGTTCCGGCCGGGTGTAGTGCTGGCAGTCCAGCAAACCCGCGGTAAAAGAGTCCTGCTGTGCCGACTGCTCGTCACCCAGCACACCGGGCAACAAACGGGTGACCGCGTCAATGATCACTGCCGCGGCCAGTTCTCCACCGCTTAGCACGTAATCCCCGATCGACCACTCTTCATCGATTTCCGACTCGATCAGTCGTTCATCGATGCCTTCGTACCTTCCGCAAACAAGGATCAGTTCATCCCTGCCTGCCAATTCCTGTATGGCTGCCTGATCTAACGGCCGTCCCTGCGGGCTGAGCAGGCTGGCTATAGCCGTTCCTGCCTTGCCTTTAGCCGCCCGGATCGTGCTTCGCAGCGGCTCCACTGCCATTACCATCCCGGGGCCGCCGCCATAAGGCCGGTCGTCCACCGTGCGGTGCCGGTCGTTGGCAAAATCCCGCGGGTTGAGCAACTCCAATGTTACTTTTCCCGTTCGAATGCCCCGGCCGGTCACACCCAGGTTAACCAGCGGAGTGAACTCCTCCGGAAACAGGGTGATTACCTGGACCCTCATAACTCAGAAATCCGGGTCCCAGTCGACGGTCACACGACCCTCTTCCAGGCTCACACCTTTTACGTAGTGCCCGATAACGAAAGGAATTAACCGCTCCCTGTCGCCTTTCACCACCATGACGTCGTTAGCCCCGGTGGCGAGCATTTTTTCAATGGTTCCCAGCGCCCTGCCATCCTCAAGTTGCACAGCGAGACCCAGCAGGTCTGCCCAGTAGAACTCGTCATCCGGCAGTTCTGAAAACTGATCGCGATAAATTGCAATCGGTCGATTGACCAGGCCTTCCGCCTGCTCACGATCTTCTATTCCGTCAAACAGCGCAATCACGTGCTTGCCCTGCTTTCTGCCCTGCGCAATGCGAACCTCTTGTTGCGATTCGCCCAACAACCAGGGCTGGTATTCGAATATGGCTTCTCTGGGATCGGTCAGCGAATAGATCTTGACCCAACCTTTGATGCCATGAACGCCTGAAACATGGCCGACCTGAACGACTTCACGTTCATCTCCGGACTCATCTTCCACGGCACCGTCTCCAGTGAGCTCAGGCAGCTGCCTTACGAGCCTCGGAGACCAGCGACTTGACGCGGTCGGAAACCTGAGCACCAACGCTCGTCCAGTAATCCACCCGCTCCAGGTTAAGGCGTAAGCGCTCTTCCTGGCCACGTGCTACCGGGTTGAAGAAGCCGAGTCTTTCGATGTTGCGGCCGTCGCGTGACTTACGGCTGTCTGCCGCTACCACATGATAGAACGGCTTTTTCTTGGCGCCGCCCCGTGACAATCTGATTTTAACCATGTTTATTGATTCCAGTTGAACCGTAGCAAACCGAGCATTTTACCCTTCTTTTTACTAAAAGAAAACAATAATACTGCGAATAAGCTCAGATATATCCTTCCTGCCACGGGCCGGTGATCGCGAGCGTGACACCGGGGTCGTAGATATTGATGAACAACCAGTCGCCATCCTCGGAAAAAGTGGCTCCTGCCCATTCGCTTTTCAGCACCGTGCCGGACAGGCCATGACCGCCATAAGTCCCGCTAATACGCGGATTTACCTGGCAGAAAATAAAAAATTCACCGTCGCGCGACAGCCCTGCCACACTTTGTGCGTTCTTGTTTGCAGTTAAGCGGTCTTCACAAATGATCAGGCTGCCCCTGGGACTAACCACCAGGTTATCCGGTCCGGAAAAAATATCGTGGCTCTCAGACTGGTAAACCATCCAGATTTTTTCCCGTGAAGGGTGGTATTCCAGAACGTAGCCGGCCATGGCGCTGCCACCCAGCTTTGAAGTGAAATAGATGCGCCCGTCTGAAATGGCGCAGCCCTCAAGCGCAACAAAAGCGGAGCCACCCGCGGCCAACCCCTGGCTGACCACCCCGTTTCCGTTTGGGTATTCGGGCGTCAGGCCAGCCGTTGGGTCGGGAATATCGACCCACTCCACGTCCATCTCCTGGCCAAGAACCAAGTAATCGTTCATCACCGGCCGGTCGACCACTTTCATCATCTGCAATCGACCGCCCTTGCCCAACTGGCCCGGGACATTGGGAATATAGCGATAAAACCCCGCTTGCGGCCCGGTGTCCTCGGTCATATAAGCAATACCGGTCGCCGGGTCGATCACCACCGCTTCGTGGAAAAACTGCCCCATGCCCAGGATCGGCTCCGGCTCAGCGATACCGCTGGCTGGAACTTCGAACACATAGCCATGCGGGCGCCGGGCGCGCGAGACATCCCAGTAACGCTGCTTGCTGGGCGGTGACAGGTGCGCCATTTCGGGGTTAAAGACCGACTCTTCGCAGCTCAGCCAGGTACCCCAGGGGGTCACACCACCGGCACAGTTATAGAGTGTGCCGCCAAGGCTGACCCAGGAATCGACCAACTCCTCTTTTTCGCTGTCGAAAACCAATGTCGTTGTACCACCAGGCGTGGCATCGTACGCCTTTTCCGGATCGCCGAAAGGCCCTGGAACACCCTGCAACTCGTGGTTGCGCACCATGGTGATGAGATTACCTTCCTGCCGGACCACGCCCATACCATCTGCGGCGGGGAGTGATGGATTTCCATCATGCATCGTTGTGCCGGCCCATGACATGGACTTGTAACGGAAACCGGGCGGAAGCCGCAAAAGCGGAAGACCGGTGGTTTCATCGTTGACCAGGTTCAGCGGGCCCATTGACTCGCTGATCGGGGGTGGTCTGCCGGTTGCACGGTACCTGGCAAAGGCCGCCAGGCCCAGTGTCAGACCGCCTGCGCCAAGCAAACCCGTGGTGATAAATTTCCTGCGTGAGGTACCGCTCACTGTAGCGACCTCAGAATGGCATCTTGCCGCCGGGGAACTTCCCTCCGGGGGGCATCTGGCCCTGCATCTTACTCATCTTGCGCATCATGCCGGCCATTCCGCCCTTGCCCATCTTCTTCATCATCTTCTGCATCTGCGCATGTTGCTTCAACAGGCGGTTGACGACCTGGATCTGAGTCCCGGAACCCGTCGCGATACGCTTTTTGCGAGAGCCGCGAATAACATCTGGAAAACGGCGTTCTTGCGGGGTCATCGAATTGATGATGGCGATCATCTGGCCGGTCTGATGGTTGTCGACCTGAGATTTGACCCGGTCCGGGATGTTGCTCATGCCGGGTAATTTATCGACCAACCCGCCGAGACCACCCATGTTTTGCATCTGTTCCAGTTGCCCTCTGAAATCCTCGAGGTCAAAGCCGCGCCCGCGGCGGATTTTCTTGACCAGCTTTTCAGCTTCCTGCTGGTCGACCTTACGGTGGACTTCCTCGACCAGCGACAGCACATCGCCCATGCCCAGGATGCGTGATGCCACACGCTCCGGGTGGAATGCCTGCAGCGCGTCGGTCTTTTCACCCGAGCCGAGAAACTTGACCGGTTTGCCGGTGATGTGACGTACCGATAGCGCTGCACCACCACGGGCGTCACCATCGGTCTTGGTCAGCACAATACCCGTCAGCGGCAAGGTGTCGTTGAAAGCCGCAGCGGTGTTCGCCGCATCCTGACCGGTCATGGCATCGACCACAAACAGGGTCTCGTGCGGGTTGACCGCGGCATGCACGTCGCGAATTTCCGACATCATCTCTGCATCGACATGCAGTCGACCGGCGGTATCCACCAGTAACACATCACACATCTGGCGACGTGCTTCGGCCAGCGCATCACGCGCAATATCAGCCGGCTTCTGGCTAACAGTTGAGGGCTGGAAAACGGCCCCAACCTGGCCGGCCAGGGTCTTGAGTTGCTCGATGGCTGCCGGGCGGTAGACATCGACGCTCACCACCATTACGCGCTTTTTCTCCTGCTCAATCAGCAGTCGCGCCAGTTTTGCAGTGGTGGTCGTCTTACCCGAGCCCTGCAAACCCGCCAACAGGATGGTCACCGGTGGCTGGGCTTTAAGATCCAGCGCCTCATTTTCCACGCCCATGATCTGGACCAGTTCGTCGTGAACCAATTTCACCATGGCCTGGCCTGGCGTCAGGCTTTTAAGCACTTCCTGTCCAAGAGCCTTTTCACGCACTTCGCCAATAAAAGCCTGAACCACGGGCAATGCGACGTCGGCTTCCAGCAGCGCAATGCGCACTTCCCTCAGCGTTTCTTTGATGCCGTCTTCTGTCAGGCGGCCTTTGCCGCGCAGTTGCTGCACCGTTCGCGACAGGCGCTCGGTCAAATTCTCAAACATGAATCACTCCGGTTAGGGATGTTTATCAGGTATTATAGCCTCAGATTTAATCTATTATCGGAACGAAATGAACCACGAATTTCCTCTGATCCTGGCCGGGGTCTGTTACCTCGCAGCAGCTATGCTGCTCTACCAATCCATCCGGACGCGTTCGGAAGGCTGGGGCAAGGCATCGCTGTCTTTCGCGATCGTCGGAACGCTGTCCCATTCCGTTGCCCAGTACAGCCACTGGTTTGGCCAGGATGTGCCCGATGTCGGCATCGCGCCGCTGTTGTCTTTGTGTGCCCTGGTCGTCATGGTGCTGTTGATCACCTCTACGTTAAAGCAGAAAAAACTCTACGCCGCCGGCCTGGTCGCCCTGCCCCTGGCTGCGGGTGTATTGCTGCTGGAGTGGTTACTGCCACATGGCAACCTCCCTCTGAATGAAACCTCGATGGGTATTACCGTGCACATGGTCAGCTCGGTGCTGGCCTTTGGATTGCTCAGCATAGCCGGCGTGTACGCCTTTTTCGTGTTCATCATTGACCATTTTCTGCGCCATCATCACCTCAACCCGCTGGTCCGCTCACTGCCCGCACTGGATGTGCTGGAGGACCTGCTGTTCAAAACCATCGCCGCGGGTTTCGCGCTGCTGACCGTATCCCTGGCGTCGGGCATGATGTTCATCAACGATATTTTCGCCCAGCACCTGATGCACAAGACCATTCTTTCGATCATGGCATGGATGGTGTTTGGGGTCCTGTTGTGGGGCCGCTGGCGTTATGGCTGGCGCGGCAGCCTGGCGGTGCGCCTGACGCTGGCCGGTATCATCCTGCTGGTACTGTCCTATTTTGGCACCAAGCTGGTCCTGGAGATCATCCTGGGAAAAAGCTGGCAGTCCTGATTTATGGATGAAATCGCACTTAGCACACTCTATATTCTACTGTTTGTCCTGATCCTCCTTTCCGGCTTTTTCTCGAGCTCAGAAACCGGTCTGATGGCGATCAACAAGTACCGTCTGCGCCACCTGGCCAACGAGGGGCACCGCGGTGCCCAGCTGGCCCAGAAACTACTTCGAAAACCCGACCGTTTAATCGGACTGATCCTGCTGGGTAATAACCTGGTCAATATCATGGCGGCATCGATAGCCACGGTGATCGGTATTCGATTGTTTGGCCTGAACGGGGTCTGGATTGCTTCACTGGCTTTAACCGTTGTTATCCTGATTTTTTCCGAGGTTGCGCCAAAAACCGTCGCCGCGGTCCATCCGGAACGGATCGCCTTTCCAGCTTCTTACGTGCTTTTTATACTACTGAAGGTGCTCTACCCGTTGGTCTGGCTGGTGAATGGCCTGGCCAACCTGGTACTCAAGCCATTTGGCGTTAAGACCAACGCGGAACTGATCGAACACCTGAACCGTGAAGAACTTCGGACCCTGGTGAAGGAAGGCGGCAAGCGGATCCCGGATGACCACCAGCGAATGCTGGTCAACATCCTCGACCTGGAACAGGCCACGGTAGAAGACGTGATGATCCCGCGCCAGGACATCGTGGGAATTGATCTGGACGACCCCTGGGATGAAATCCTGCTGCAGTTGACACAGACCTATTACACACGGATGCCGGTGTTCCGCGAAAATATCGACCAGGTGGAAGGCTTGTTGCATATCCGCACGGTGATATCAAAACTATCGCACGGCGGGTTGACCTTTGAAGAATTGAAGCGCTCGGTGCGGCGGCCCTATTTCATTCCCGAAGGCACGGCATTGACCCAGCAGTTGCTGGAATTCCAGCGCAGGGAACGGCGCATGGGCCTGGTGGTGGACGAATACGGCGATATCCAGGGCCTGGTGACGCTGGACGATATCCTGGAGGAGATTGTCGGCGAGTACACGGCTGAAAGCCGGGCCAAGTCACGCGGTATCCGCAAACTGGACGACGGCAGTTACCTGGTAGACGGTGCCGTCGCGCTGCGCTCATTGAACCGCAACATGGACTGGGGCCTGCCCGAAGAGGACGCCAGCACTCTTAACGGCCTGCTGCTGGAGGAACTGGGCGAGATTCCCTCCGGACAAGCCAGTATGAAAATTGGCGGCCATGTCCTGACCATCCTGGAGATCAAGGACAACGTCCTCAGCAAGATCCTGATCAAGCCCAGTGACTAGTCTCTATGGGATGCGTGATCATGCGCAAAACCACAAGGACTACATCGGCAGCCTGACGGGATTAAGGGGCTTCGCCGCGCTTTGGGTATTCCTGTATCACGCCTGGGTCTATTCCGAACCCCGACTCATGGGCTTTGAGTGGGGTGACTACCGGCTGGAACTGACCCCCCTGTTTTCCATGGGTTGGGCCGGTGTAGACTTTTTTTTCGTGTTATCTGCTTTCCTGCTCTCACTGCCCTTTGCACACTGGGCTTGTGGTGAGCGGGAGTACCCGCCACTCGGCCGCTATCTGGGCAAACGATTCAAGCGGATCTTTCCAGCCTACTGGGCACAGCTTTTGATCCTGCTGGTCGTGGCGATGACCACCAGCTTCTATGCCTTTCCTTCAACCAGCGCGTTGATCGGTCATGTGTTCATGTTCCTGAATCTGCCACCCTGGTGGGTTTCACCGTTAAATGGCGTGTGGTGGACACTGCCCACAGAGTTCATTTTCTACCTGCTCTTGCCACCGCTGGCCTATTTGCTCAAAACACGGGCAACGCGGGTTTTGCTGCTCTTGTTGATTTCATTCGCCTGGCTATATCGCTGGTGGATTTTCCAGCATTACCAGGATGAGGGAATTGGCAAAATGGTGGTCTTAATGGGGAACACGCTGGGCTCACTTGATCAATTCATCATCGGCACGTACCTCGCTTATCTATACGTTCGTCATTTCAACAGGAATACACCGCGCTTGCCGGCCACTCTTTTTCTGTTCCTGGGGGTTCTGGGCGTATTGCTGTGTTTGTACTCCATACATTGGCTGTACGGTTTCTACTGGGGCGGACACTTCACTCTATTCCTGAAAAACACGCTGATGGGTGTATCCATTGCCAGCATATTGATAGCCATATTGAAGGGTTCCCGCCTTGCCAACCGGTTGGTCGGAAACCCGGTAATGATGCACTGCGGTATCATTTCATACAGTCTGTACCTGTGGCATTTCCCGATCGTCGTACTGATCAGCAAGTGGTCGTTTGTCGCTGATTACCCAGGCTATAAGCTACCCATCATTCTGGCATTTTCCATACCGCTTACCTGGCTTGTGGCCTATAGCTCCTACCGGTGGATCGAACGTCCCTTCCTGCTGAAACGTTCCTGACCCTATTCGGCCAGTCGCTCCAGCGCCTCGGAAATATTCTTAACGGCAACGATTGAAAGACCGGCCAGTGGTTTTCTGGGAGCGTTGGCCGCAGGCACCATGGCCGTGGTGAAACCATGCCCTGCCGCCTCGCGCAAACGTTGCTCACCATCCGGAACCGGGCGGATCTCTCCGGAAAGCCCAACTTCACCGAAACAGATCATTTTACGCGGCAGGGGTTTATCGCGAAAACTGGAGTACAGGGCCAGCAGCATCGGCAAGTCGGAACCGGTCTCACTGACGCGCATCCCCCCTACCACATTGATAAACACGTCATGGTCCGACAACGCAATGCCGCCATGGCGGTGCAGCACCGCCAGCATCATGGCCAGTCTGTTGTGCTCCAGGCCCAGGGCAACCCGCCGTGGGTTATTCAAGTGGCTGACATCGACCAGCGCCTGCACTTCAAGCAGGATGGGCCGGGTACCTTCACGCACGACGGTGATGATGCTGCCCGAAACAGGCTCATCATGTCCGGACAGGAAGATCGCAGAAGGGTTTTTCACTTCTTTGAGTCCCTTACCGGTCATCGCGAACATGCCAATTTCATTGACCGCACCGAACCGGTTCTTGATCGCCCGGATCACTCGGTAACGGCTGTCTCCATCGCTTTCAAAATAAAGAACCGCATCCACCATGTGTTCCAGCACCCGCGGGCCCGCCAGGGCACCCTGCTTGGTGACGTGACCGACCAGGATCACGCAACAATGATTTTCCTTTGCCCAGCGAACCAGGGCAGCGGCAGATTCGCGGATCTGGGCTACCGAACCCGGCGCAGACGTCAGCGCCTCTGTGAATGCGGTCTGGATCGAGTCAACAATCATCAAACGGGGCTTCTCACTGGCCGCATGGCCCAGAATCTGCTCAATTGAAGTTTCGGTCAGGCAACGGATGCCATCAAGAGAAAGCTCCAGGCGCCGGGCACGCATTCCCAACTGCTCAAGCGATTCCTCGCCCGTGATGTACAGGCTGGGAAAACGCTCTGACAGGGCCGCGACCAACTGGATCAGCAAGGTAGACTTGCCAATGCCCGGATCGCCACCCAACAGGATGACCGAGCCCGGAACAATGCCGCCGCCCAACACGCGGTCAAGCTCACCGACACCCACCGCAATCCGGTCAACGGTTGAGCGCCCAATCGCCGAAAGATCCTTTACTTCGTTGCTGAGTTGTCCGGAATAGCCACCGAAACGTCCGGCTGGACGCCCGGCGGGGTGAGGCGGAGCAATAGTCTCGAGTACGCAGTTCCACTCCCGGCATTCAGGGCACTGCCCCGCCCACTTATTCAGTTGCGCGCCGCAACTCTCGCATTGATAGTTAATCTTGCTTTTTGCCAAGGGAAGAATCTCTTTCGTGCCGGACGGATGTAACGCATCTTGTAACAGATTGGGTCCGTGACCTCCAGCCCATATCACAATCGGTTAGTATTTCTTACAATGATCGGGCGTCAAAGGAGTGCAAAGGACTGATGGATCGCCAGCAGGAACAACCACTAATCGGTGAAACCCCCGTTTTTCTGGAAATTCTGGAACGGGTTTCCCGGGTTGCCCAACTCAACCGGCCGGTACTGGTGATCGGTGAGCGCGGCACCGGCAAAGAATTGATCGCAGCACGTATCCACTACCTGTCACCCCGCTGGGACCGCCCCTTCATCAAGCTCAACTGTGCGGCCCTGGCCGAATCGCTGCTGGAGACCGAACTGTTCGGCCATGAAGCGGGCTCCTTCACTGGCGCCACACGTCGCAGGCTGGGGCGTTTCGAACTCGCCAACGAAGGCAGTCTGTTCCTGGATGAATTGGCCAATACATCTGAGCGGGTGCAGGAAAAAATTCTGCGCGTCATCGAGTATGGCGAATTCGAACGGGTGGGCGGTAATGACACCATCCGGACTGACGTCAGGATTATTGGTGCAACCAATGAAGACCTGCCCGCTCTGGCGGAACAGGGTAAATTCCGTGCCGACCTGCTGGATCGGCTGGCATTTGATGTGATCACCCTGCCCCCACTGAGGGAGCGCGAGGGCGACATTCTTCCGCTGGCTGAACACTTTGCAGTGAAAATGTCCGGAGAACTGGGTCTGGAACTGTTTGCAGGGTTCAGTGAATATGCCCGCGACCTGCTGCTGGATTACTCCTGGCCGGGTAATGTTCGTGAATTGAAAAACGTGGTCGAGCGGGCCGTCTATACGTCGTTGGATGAAGATGAGGCAATCTCTGAAATCAACTTCGACCCGTTCGAATCACCCTGGAGGCCCGGAGGTAACAAGGCGCGGACCGGGAGCGACACCCCCCGGGAAACCACGTCACCGGACGAGGCATACGATTTCAAAGAGCACATCCAGAATTCGGAAATAAGCTTGCTGCAGGACGCGTTGCGCAGAAATCGTTTTAATCAGAAAAAGACCGCTGAATTTCTCGGCATGACCTACCACCAATTGCGTGGATACCTGCGCAAGTACGAACTAAACGATTCAGAGGAAGAACAGGAATCTTAGCCAGAGGTCTTAATGAGAGTCATCCATACCCGGATAAGCATATTCCGGCGCATAGTTGACGAACCGTAACCACTGGCCCTGGAAGGTTAGCGCCACCGTGTCGGTGGGGCCATTACGGTGCTTGCCGATGATGATTTCGGCCTTGCCCTTATCCGGCGTGTCCTCGTTGTAGACCTCGTCCCGGTAAATGAACACGATCAAATCAGCATCCTGCTCGATGGCGCCTGATTCCCTCAGGTCGGCCATTATGGGCCGCTTGTTTGGCCGCTGCTCCAGTGCACGATTGAGCTGCGAAAGCGCTATAACGGGCAAGTGCAGTTCTTTGGCGATGGCCTTGAGCGAGCGGGAAATCTCCGCAATCTCGGTGGCCCGGTTTTCTTTGGATCCGGGAACCGACATCAACTGCAGGTAATCCACAACGATCATGCCGATATTGTGTTCGCGTTTCAGGCGGCGCGCCCGGGCGCGCAGTTCCGACGGTGAAAGCGCCGGGGTCTCATCGATAAATATTTTACTCTTGTGCAGCAGGTTCATGGCCGAGGTCAGCTTGGGCCAGTCCAACTCATCCAGGTTACCGGTACGCAGGCGGGTCTGATCAATCTGGCCCAGTGAAGAGAACAGCCTCATCACCAGCTGCAGCGCTGACATTTCCATGCTGAAAATTGCCACTGGAACATTATTTTTTATCGCCGCACTTTCCGCGATGTTCATGGCCAGAGTCGTTTTACCCATGGCCGGGCGCCCTGCGACGATAATCAGGTCTGAATCCTGCAGACCCGCAGTCAGCTTATCGAAATCCTTGAAACCGGTCGGTGTACCGGTAATCTCACCTTCAAACTCGTGCAACTCCTGGATTTTTTCGATGGCTTCCTTGATGGTGTCCTGAACGGAGACGAAACCCGCCGTGCTGCGCATGCCCTGATCGGCGATAGCAAACACCTGGCGCTCAGCGTCCTCCAGCAGTTCACGGCTGTCCCGGCCATCAGAAGAAAAAACCCCGGAAGTAATCTCGGCACCCACGTCGATCAATTGGCGCAGGATGGATTTCTCGCGAACGATCTCCGCATAGGCTTTGACGTTGGCAGCGCTTGGTGTATTGGAAACCAGCTGGCTGATGTAATCACCGCCGTCGACCTGATCTACCTTGCCGTGGGATTCAAACCACTCGGTAACAGTGACCGCGTCACAGGGTTTCCCCTTATTGCTTAGTTCGTGAATGGCCCGGAAGATGAGCCTGTGGTCTTCGCGATAAAAGTCGGACTCCGTGATGACATCTGCGACCTGGTCGAAAGCCCGGGTCGATAATAAAAGCCCCCCAAGTACCGCCTGCTCACCTTCAATTGAATGAGGTGGAACCTTCAGGTTGTCGACGGTAGCGAGTTGGGGGGCTGGCATTCCCTATAATTATTCCGCGTTGATGGTGACCTTAATCTCGGCTTCAACATCTGCGTGCAGATGCAGTAAAACCACGTGGTCGCCAGTATAGCGGATCGGGCCCTCGCCCATAATAACTTCGGCCTTGGACAGCTCAATGCCTCTTGCAGTGATCTCGTCAGCGATTTCACGCGGACCGATCGAACCGTAGAGCTTGCCTTCTTCACTGGCGTTTGCAGTGAAATCTATCTCGAAGCCTTCAAGGGCGCCAACGCGCTCTTCAGCTGTAGAGAGTTTCTGCATCGCCGTTTTTTCAAGCTCATCGCGGCGGGTTTCAAATTCGACAAGGTTTCTCTTGGTGGCAGGCACGGCTTTACCCGTCGGAACGAGGTAGTTACGACCATATCCGGGTTTGACATTAACCTTGTCACCCAGATCGCCCAGCTTTTGTACTTTCTCAAGCAGTATCAGTTCCATAATGGTGCTCCTAATGGATCAGCAGATCACTGGTTATCGGTGTAAGGCAACAGTGACAGGTAGCGTGACTGTTTGATGGCCTTGGCAAGCTGACGCTGGTAACGCGCCTTGGTACCCGTAATACGGCTGGGTACAATCTTGCCGGATTCACCAATGTACTGCTTGAGCATATTGATGTCTTTGTAATCGATCTCGGTAATGCCTTCTGCGGTAAAGCGGCAAAACTTTCTGCGTCTGAAATGACGTGACATGATATTTCTCCTATTCCTGATCAGGCTTCAGCGCTATCTGCGTCTGCTGCCTTCTTGCTTGATTCGTCTGAAGCCTCTTCAACTGCAGCGACTTCTTCAACTGCAGCGACTTCTTCAACTGCTTCGACTGCTTCAACTGCTTCAACT
>RCNC010001738.1_pt1 | contig 14710 bp, 13 predicted proteins | sample 2041301 | NCBI WGS metagenome assembly RCNC01 (sample SAMN09708231, study PRJNA481090) | Marine sediment metagenome, whole genome shotgun sequencing project. | biome: marine sediment; feature: ocean; material: sediment; isolation source: Sewage treatment plant 13A marine sediment (STP13A) ... | reverse complement strand
GGTGGTGATGAGCTGCAGGGCATCAAGAAAGGCATCATCGAACTGGCAGATGCCCTGGTGATCAACAAGGCAGACGGCGACAGCGAAAAGCTGGCCACCATGACCCAGCGCCAATACACCAGCGCCATGAACCTGCTGCGACACACCAGCTTCTGGACGCCCCGCGTAATGACCTGTTCGGCTCTTAAAGTGATAAACATTGATGCGGTATGGGGCATGGTCGTGGATTATTACTTCCAGTCAGTGGAGCAGCAGGCCTTTCAGGGGAAGCGCGCGCAGCAGAACCGGGACTGGATGCACCAGTTGGTCAACGAGATGCTGTTACTCAAACTCTCCCGGAACGCCGCAGCAAAAGCAATAATTCCCGCCCTGGAACAAGCAGTAGAGCGGCGCGATACCACTGCCTACGCTGCTGCGCGGCAGATCATAGACAAGCTCTAGCCTGGTTCTTCTGGTGCGTGTGATGCGCTTCTACCCGCTGGAAAAGCTGATCAACCTGCACGACAACTCACCTACAAGCCATAAAGCTCTTTAAACTCAGGATCCTTGCTGGCAATCAGGTCAGCCAAATCCACCATAACCTTACACTGCTTCCAGGAAGCATCGTCCTGCATTTTACCCTCGACCATCACCGCACCACTGCCATCAGGCAAGGCCTCAAGCACACGCCTGGCCCAGGCCACTTCATCCGCCGGCGGGCTGAACACTTTCTTGGCGATATCAATCTGGCTCGGGTGCAATGACCATGCGCCTACACAGCCCATCAGGAAGGCATTACGGAACTGGTCTTCACAGGCTAGCGGGTCATCAATGGCGCCAAACGGCCCATAGAAGGGCAGGGCGCCGACGCTGACACAGGCGTCGATCATGCGTCCCATGGTGTAGTGCCACAGATCCTGCTGGTGAGTAGGACGCGCAGCCTCAGGGTTGTCTGCGTCGGGGTCATCACGTACCAGGTAGCCCGGGTGACCGCCTCCGATGCGGGTGGTTTTCATACGGCGAGAGGCCGCCAGGTCGGCGGGGCCCAGGCTCATGCCCTGGATGCGAGGGCTGGCATTGGCGATCTCTTCCACGTTGGCCACACCAAGCGCTGTTTCCAGCAGGCAGTGCAACTGAATGGGCTTTTTAAGGCCACTGCGGGCTTCAAGTTGCGCCAGTAACTGGTCTGCGTAGTGTATGTCCCAGGCGCCCTGGATCTTGGGTAACATGATTACGTCAACCTTATCGCCGACTTCAGTGACGATTTGGGTGATGTCGTCAAGGAACCAGGGGCTGTCGAGGCTGTTGATGCGGGTCCATAACTGGGTGTCGCCGAAGTCGTTATCCTTGGCCACCTGGATGAAACCCTCCCTGGCCGCTTCCTTGTTATCTATCGCGACCGCATCCTCGAGGTTACCCAGCAGGATATCCACTTTCTTGGCGATCCCGGGTGCTTTTGCCACCATTTTGGGGTTACTCGGATCAAAAAAGTGGATCATCCGTGAGGGTCTCACGGGAATGTCACGCAAGGGTTGTGGCGCACCAAGGGCCAGGGGGCGGAAAAAATCTCGGGGACTACGCATTGTTACCTCCTAAATAAACGTCAACTATTCTGGTCATTGTCATTGTCATGGTCTTGGCCATGGTCGCTAGCGAGGCGCTGGCGCAGCGCCTCATAGTGACCATACAAGTTAATGTTCGGTCTCTGCAGCTCTGCCATTACGCCCGCTGCACCTCCCAGTTGTTTTAAGCCAAAGCTGCCAAACTCATCTTCCAGGCGTTTCAACACCCAGTTGACCTGGTAGCCTTGCCGGCGCGATGCCAGCGCCTGGCTTGTTACCAGGTGTGAGTGATGCTGCGCCATCGTATCGGCCAGTGCTTCTATGCCACTGCCATGAGTGGCGCTGGTAGCAAGTACCCGTACCTGCCAACCACCGTCATCGTGTTCCCGGGTGAGCGCGGCGTCAAGCTCAGCCAGTGTGCGAGTGGCGACCGCGCCCATATCCAGCTTATTGACTACCAGGATATGGGGCACCTCCAGAATACCTGCTTTGAGGAACTGTACACTGTCGCCAGACCCGGGTTGTGCCACGTAACAGGTGGTGTCGCACATATTGGCAATATCGACTTCCCGCTGGCCGACCCCGACGGTTTCTATGATCACCACATCAAAGGCCGCCAGCATCACCTGGCTCATGGGCCAGACTTCGGCCACGATGCCACCAAACTCTCCGCGGCTGGATAGGGAGCGCACAAAGACGCCGTCGTCATCGCTGCTGCTTTTCATCCGCACCCGATCACCCAGCAGGGCGCCGCCGCTCAGGGGGCTGGATGGATCGACCGCCAGTACACCGACTCTAGTGCCACGCTGCCGCCACAGGGTGATAAGAGCAGCAGTTAATGATGATTTTCCGGCTCCAGGCGGGCCGGTTAAGCCAATCAGGTGTCCAGGATGTTGCTTGCCTGCATCCTGCAGTAGTGCCAGTAAATGTGCCGCTGCATCACGGGAGCTGCTGCGTCGGTCATCCAGGAGGTTCAGCGCACTGGCCAGGGCTATCCGCTCGCCCCGGTGAACTGCAGCTGCCAACTCCCTGATTTCGTTCTGTTCTGGTGGCCTCATGTTATTGCTCAGGCTACGGCATCCAGTCCATTACTGGCGCGGATGATATTGACCATCTCCACCATAATCGCATTCATATCAACGTCTTTGGGTGTAAAAACCGCTTTCACGCCGCTACTGAGTAATTGTCGTGCATCCTCTTCCGGAATGATGCCACCGATAACCAGTGGCAGGTCTGGCAAGCCAACTGTCTGTAGTTCCTTGAAGACATCCTCCACCAGTTCCATGTGGCTACCGGACAGGACAGACAGGCCGATCAAGTGTACACCTTCCTCCTGCGCGGCACGGGCGATCTGGGAGGGCGTCAGGCGGATACCTTCGTAGACAATTTCAAAACCGCAATCACGACCCTTAACGGCAATCTGTTCTGCACCATTGCTGTGCCCGTCCAGGCCGGGCTTGCCGACCAACAGGCGTAGTGGACGACCGAGCGCTGCGCCGGTCTGCTGTACCTGTTCGCGTACTTTCTCCACGGCGGCGGATGTTCCCTGGCCTGATGTAGAAATGTCGATGCCGGTGGGAGCGCGGTATTCGCCGAATACGTCGCGCAACACCTGACTCCACTCGCCAGTAGTAACACCGGCCCTGGCGCACTCGATAGACGGGGGCATAATGTTGTCGCCACCCATTGCAGCGGCACGCAACTGTTGCAGCGCCGCATCCACATCGCTTTGCTGACGAGTGGCGCGGAAGGCCTGCAGAGCCTTGATCTGGTCCTGTTCGGCCTGTACATCCACTTTCATAATGCCGGAATCGCCGCCCGCTGTAAGGGGGGATTCGGCAGTCTGCGGGTAACAGTTAACGCCTACGATCAGCAGGTCGCCGCTTTCAATGGCCCGCATGCGACGGGTATGGCTCTGCACCAACTCCCGTTTGACGTAGCCGCTTTCGATACACGCTACCATGCCACCCTGTTCCGCAACACGGTCTATCTCTTCCCGGGCACCGGCCATCAATTCCTGTACTTTAGCTTCTACCACCGGGGAACCGTCGAGCAGGTCACCGTACTCCAGCAGATCTGTCTCCAGTGCCAGTACCTGTTGCATGCGCAGGGCCCATTGCTGGTCCCAGGGGCGGGGCAGGCCCAGGGCCTCGTTCCAGGCGGGCAATTGTATTGCCCGGGCGCGGGCGTTTTTGGACAGCGTGACTGACAGCATTTCCAGTACGATGCGCTGCACATTATTTTCCGGTTGTGATTCGGTCAGCCCCAGGGAATTGACCTGCACACCATAGCGAAAGCGGCGTTGCTTGGGATCCTCGACCCCATAGCGCTGCTGTGCGATTTCATCCCACATACGGCCAAAGGCCCGCAGCTTGCAGGTCTCCTCGACAAAGCGTATCCCGGCGTTGACGAAGAACGAAATGCGCGCCACTACCGCCTGGAAACGCTCCGCGGGAATTTGTCCCGATGACTGCACCGCATCCAGTATGGCGGTGGCGGTGGACAGGGCGTAGGCCAGTTCCTGGGTAGGTGTAGCGCCAGCCTCCTGCAGGTGATAGCTGCAAACATTGGTGGGGTTCCACTTGGGGATGTTCTCTACGGTGTAGGCAATCAAATCAGTGGTCAGGCGCACTGAAGGAACCGGTGGGAAGATATAGGTACCGCGCGATAGGTATTCCTTCAGCACATCGTTCTGGGTGGTGCCCTGTAGTTGCGACGGATCTACTCCCTGTCGCTCGGCCACGGCCACGTAGAGTGCCAGCAACCACGGTGCAGTGGCGTTGATGGTCATGGAGGTGTTCATCTGGTCCAGCGGTATCTGGTCGAACAGCGCTTCCATATCGCCGATATGATCAATAGGCACACCGACTTTACCGACTTCGCCCCTGGCCAGTTGATGGTCAGAGTCATAGCCGGTCTGCGTGGGCAGGTCGAAGGCGACTGACAGTCCGGTCTGTCCCTTGCCCAGGTTGGTGCGATACAGTTCATTGGAGGCTTTGGCCGAAGAATGGCCGGAGTAGGTCCGCATTAACCATGGGCGGTCACGTTTGGTGGTTTCCTGGCTCACAGTAATGTCCTCAGGCTGGACGGCGCTTGAGTAACAGGCGCCGTTCGATTTCAAAAATTTTGTCGGTGATCTTATCCTTGCCCTGTGCCCGCTTGCTGTCTTCTTTCACAAACAGGTCAGCGCCGTGTTGCTGTAGCGCTGCGGCGGCGGAAATATTCTTTACGCCAATCAATTGCACGGTCAACACGCCGTAGCTGTCAGTGCCCGGTGCGTCTTCCACGGCCAACACCCGCGACAGGGCCCCGATGGTATCTCCGGCAAAGGCAGGTTGCGTGTGGTAACCCTCGGTGAAACCAAGTTCCCACACCGCATTTTCACTGACATCACGGCTTGCCAGTCCTTCCAGCCAGGCAAACACCAGGCCACCATACACTATCGGGTCGCCGCTCATTTTGCCGGAGAGTCCACTGGAAAAGACGCGATCAAAGTGCAGGGGATGGCTGTTGCCTACCAGGTAGGTAAGGGCCATGTGCTCCTCGGTAATAGTGCGCCCATTGGCATGGACGATGATATCGCCCGGCTGAAAGTCCTCGAAATAGGTATTGGGGCCGGTCAAGCCAGCGGCAACAGACCCTCCGCTCAACGGCAGTTCGACACGGGGGCATTCTTCCCCCGGGAAGTCGGCGGTTATTTCGGGTGCCGGCGTGGTGGGTAGACGGTCTCCGCGCCAGCCGACCATGATTTTACGTTCGTATTGCAGGACCACCTCGTCGTCCTGATTGACGCCCACTGTGCGTATCAGGGTGATGCCGGGCTTTTCAGGGCCGCGATCCCTACGCTCCAGCACCTTGGTAAAGGCGCGCAGCGTGGTCCCGGCATACACTGGCCTTAGAAACTGGACCTGGTAGTAACCCAGGTTGGCAATCGCCTTCTCCGAGTCGTTCTGCACACCCAGCGACAGGGTGACGTTGAACACCATTTGCGGACTGGCGAGCAGATCCACAAAACCATGTGCCCTGGCGTATTGACTGTTCAGGTAGAGCGGGTTGGTCTGCATATAGGTGCGCGCAAAATCCAGCATATTGGTGCTGGTGAAGGTGAATCCACGCGGATGCTCAAACACCTGGCCCGGCTCCAATTCGTCCAGGTAACGCCCGTACTGTGGCTGGCGTATCTTTTCCAGGTCGACGGGTATATCGGCGGACAATTCACCCTGTAGCGACAGTTCTAGCGAAATACTCATAGTCGGCTTCCTCAGGCGGCGTTTTCTACCAGTGAACGGGTAATCACCTTCAGTGCCAGGGTCTCTTCTGCTCCCTCGAAAATTGACAGCACACGGGCATCGACGAAATAGCGGCTGACCGGGCTTTCCTCGGCATACCCCATACCACCGTGAATTTGCAGTGCTTCGCGGGTCAGCCATTCAGACGTTTTACTGGCAAAAATCTTGGCGGCGCTGGCCTCGATATCACCGGCGCCCTCGTCCATCAAATTGGCGACGTCATAGGTAATCTGTCGGCAGGCGAGTAGCAGGGCAGCCATGCGCGCCAGTTTCACCTGGGTCAACTGATATTGTGCGATGGGCTGGTTGAACACAGAACGCTCCTTGGAGTAGGAGATGGATCTTTCGAAGGCCGCTCTCATTAGCCCCACAGCCCGCGCAGCGGTCTGGATACGGCCACCTGAGAAACCCGCCATGGCGTAGTAAAAGCCATTGCCTTCTCCTTCTGCGCCGCCCAGCATATTCTCCGCTGGCACGAACAGATCATCAAAAAACAGTTCGAAGGAATGCATGCCGCGATAGCCAAGCGTAGCGATTGCCCGGCCAGTCAGTTTGCCGCCGGTCTCGGGTGTCACCTCAAATTCATGACCGTCACTGGCAGGTTTCTCCACCAGGAACATGGAGAGACCGCGATGTCCCAGGCTCATGTCGGGGTTGGTACGGGCCAGCACCAGTAATAGCCCTGCCTTGCCACCAAAGGTACACCAGGTCTTGGCGCCATTTAATAGCCAGCCACCCTCGGTGGCGGTAGCCTTGAGACGAACACCCGCCACGTCAGAGCCATAGTTGGGTTCTGTCACGGCCACGGCGCACAGTGGGTCTCCTACAGCCAGTTGCGGCAGCCAATGCTGCTTCTGCTCCAGCGTCCCGCCTTTCAATAGGGCGCGGGCCAGAATCTCCGGGCGAGTAATGAGGCTTCCCGCAGCGCCCAGTGAGCCACGTGACAGCTCTTCGGTGACCACTATCATGCCCAGGGTGTCTTCCTTGTCATCTTCCTGCAGGCCGCCAAACCTGGCCGGGATGGAGAGTCCGAACATCCCCATCTCCTTCAACGGCTCCAGAATAGCGTCGGGGATAATGAGATCCTGCCGGTGTACTTCCTCGGCAAGGGGGGCAACGACGTCATCGGAGAAACGCCGAAAGGTGTCGCGCATCATGGTGTGGTATTCGCTCAGCAAATCGGGGCCCAGGTCGCCATCACGGTCCAGCACTTCGGCTCCGATTGCTGCGATGTTCCTGGCGGCCAGATGCTGTGCCAGGAAGGCAGCTGCGTCCGGCGCGGCCGTCACTGTGGCGATATCAGCGTCTGTGAGACTAAAATCCGCGGGGCGGGCGCGCAGGCGATTGACGCAATTCATGACGGCTTCCGCACAAAACATGGCAGCGAGTCTGGTGGTGAAAGCATTCAGCTCACCGGATTCAGCCTCCAGCCGGCCCGCGTGGTCCAGCAGGAAGCGGGCGGCGATGCATTCTGACCAGCTGAGGGAAAGGTCGTAGGAGATCAATTGGTGTTCATCGAGCAGGGCAGGAGACACGCGCTCGCCATCCAGTGTTTTGGCTTTCAGGGCGGACAGGGCCCTGTCAATGAGGTTGGTAGTGGAGGTGAGCAGGGTGCTAGCCTGCGCTAGCGCTTGCCCGCCGTCCGTGGAAACGTCAGTCATGATTGATACCAATAGTTGCAATATGTGTTTAGTGTCCAGGCTGGTGCAACCACCTGGGCAGTTTAACCATTCAAACCAGTAATTTTAAAGCTTCACTGACTTTTAGACAACTGGCAGATGCCAGCGGTGATATATACGCGTCAGTCGTGTCGATTGGTTCATGGTTTGCGCCCTTGCTCCTACAGTGATGGCTTCTGTATCCTTGACAGCGCAAAAATACCTGCCCCGAGGCTGACTAAGGAATCTTTCCCATGAAAATCAAACCCCGCCGTTCACTACTGTACATGCCAGGCTCAAACCCCCGGGCGCTGGACAAGGCCAGGAGCCTGCCGGCCGACGGACTGATTCTCGACATGGAGGATTCAGTGGCTCCCGATGCCAAGCAACTGGCCAGGGAGCAGATTGCAGCGGCACTGGCGGCAGGTGGCTACGGTCATCGTGAACTCATGGTGCGTATCAATGCCCTGGATACCGAGTGGGCCAGGGATGATATCCAGGCTATTTGCAGCTTCGAAAATGCACCCGATGCCGTACTGATCCCAAAAATTGATAGCGCTGCGGATGTGGTAGAAGCCATCCAGGCCTTTGCAAGTGCCGGTTGCCCGGACAGTGTCGACATGTGGATTATGGCTGAAACGCCCAGCTGCATCCTGAATATCGCTGACATTGCCCAGGCTCACCCGCGTCTGCGTGGCATGGTGATGGGTACATCCGACCTGTCCAAGGACACGCGGGTGAGGCACACGCCGGATAGAATGGGCTTTATCACGGCACTCAACCTCTGTGTATACGCCGGGCGCGCCAACGGCCTGGATATCATCGATGGTGTGCAGCTGGATCTGGAAGACGAGGAATTGCTGCGCCTGTCCTGTGAACAGGGCCGCGATCTGGGATTTGACGGCAAGAGCCTTATCCATCCCAAGCAGATCGCAGCGGCCAACGCTACCTTTGGTCCCGACGCGGCAGAGCTTGCGTCGGCCCGCAATATTATCGAGGCCTTCGAGGAAGCCGCGGCGCAGGGTAAGGGCGTGGTCGTAGTCAATGGCCGTTTGGTGGAAAACCTGCACGTGGAAGAAGCCCAGCGGCAGCTTGCCCTGGCCCAAGCGATAGAGCAGTTGGGCTAACTGGCACCCCCGGTCGTGCAATCTGCGTTTAAATTACTGCGCTTACTGCTAGAGCTTAAGGGAGCGCAGTTCCACACTCTGTTTACTGTGGCGCCATAGCTCCTCGAACAATTCCAGGTGTCGAGTGGTAGAGGCGCGTGAATCTGGCTCGTAGAAGGCGTTGTGGTCGCTGCCGCCGGGCTTGTAAAGTACACCGTCGCGGTCGCGAATGACTACGGTTTCATTGCCCCAGTCGGGGTGCTCTGCAAGTTCCTGAATATGCACTGTGCTGGGCAAGCGCCGGGCCAGTTGCAACAGACGGTGGCCCCGCGTCACTATTTGCCGGGCATTACTGACGAGGATCCGCACCTGGGTCTGGCTGCTGCGACGAGCGAGGGCACTCAGGGCATCCACCAAATCACTGTTATCAAAGGCCGCGTGATCCAGGTCAGGACTCATAATGCAGATATAGCGCGACGCGCTGCGACACAATTCTACAGCGTATTCATCGAAGGGTTGGGGATAGTCGATGGCTGTAACAAATTCCTTATTGGACATAGAGACACCCGCTGCGTAGTAAATACTCAAGAAGAGTATAGGTGTTGGTATCAGCGAGGGCACCTTCCAGATCGGCAGAGGCCAGGCGCCAGCTCTCGCAAAGGATGACCAGGCTCGGTAAAACCGACTCGTCGAAGGTCTGGCTTTCGCCATTGGCAAATACGGTAATACCCTCCGCTTCCTGCTGCCAGGCCAGTTTGGCTGCGGCTGACAAAGCTACGAATTCCGCACCATCTGCCAGTGCCGCCAGTGCCTCATCCAGCTCACAGTCGAGCTCTGCCAGGTCATAGCGTGGTTCTGTCACCAGCTCGCCAAACCAGTGATTACCGCTGGCCTGGTCAAGGGCGGCCTGTAATTGGGCCATAGCCCGTTCCAGGTCCCGTGGACGAATTTCGCCCGGGCGCGTAGCCGGCTCCTGCCGTGCATCCCGATAGAAGTCTGGCGCTTCCATTTGCTCCAGCAACTGATCGGCCCAGCGCGAAACCATGTCATTGATGCGCGGTGCGCGAAAGCCAATGGAGAACGTCGTGCAATCGCCCTGTGCGATGCCCCAGTGAGCGATCCCCGGTGGCACATACAGCATGTCACCGGGGCCTAGCAGGTATTCTGCGGTACATTCGAAGTCACGCAGGATGCGTAAATCATCGTGCGGCAGCAGGGGGGTCGATTCGTCGCAAAACTGCCCCAGCTTCCACAACCGTTCGCCTTCTCCCTGTAACAGGAACACGTCGTAATTGTCGAAGTGGGGGCCTACGCTAGCGCCATCGACCGCATAACTGACCATGACATCATCAACCCGCCACTGGGGTATAAAGTCTATCAGCTTGCGCAATTCTGCAACGGCGGGAATGTAGTGGTCCACGGCCTGCACCAGCAGGGTCCAGGGTAGTTCACGGTCGAAGTCACTGGTGGCGAAGGGACCATGGTGCAACTGCCACTGGTCGTCGCTGTACTCGATGATACGTGACTCTACCTCTTCCTCGAGTGCCAGGCCTGCCAGTTGGTGGCGGCTGAATGGGGGTTTGAAATGGCGGACTGCGCCAGCTATCAGCAGCGGTCTGGCCTGCCAATGACGGGCCAGAAAGGACTCTCTATCCAGGTTAAGTTCCCAGTCTGCGCTCATCACTGGACTACTCGATTGCCCGGGCCTGGGCAATGGCATTACCGATATAACTGGCGGGTGTCATGGCCAACAGGTCATCTCTGGCATCTGCAGGTATATCGAGTTTGGCCACGAAAGACTGGATGACCTCCTTGCTCATATCCTGCCCGCGCGTCAGCTCCTTTAACTTTTCGTAGGGCTTGTCGATTCCATAGCGGCGCATGACGGTTTGTATTGGCTCGGCCAGGACTTCCCAGCTGTTATCCAGGTCCTGGGCGATGCGGGCTTCATTGAGTTGCAGCTTGCTGATGCCCTTGAGGCTGGCCTGGTAGGCGATCAGGCTGTATCCGATACCGACTCCCATGTTGCGTAATACGGTGCTGTCAGTGAGGTCACGCTGCCAGCGGCTGACCGGTAGCTTGGTGGCAAGGTGGCCCAGTACCGCATTGGCCAGACCGAGGTTGCCCTCTGAATTCTCAAAATCAATGGGGTTGACCTTGTGCGGCATAGTGGAGGAGCCCACTTCGCCTGCAACTGTCTTCTGCTTGAAGTACCCCATTGAAATATAGCCCCAGATATCACGATCAAAATCCAGCAGGATAGTATTGAAACGGGCAATCGTGTCGAATAACTCCGCCATGTAATCGTGTGGTTCTATCTGGGTGGTATAGGGGTTCCACGTGAGGCCCAGTGAGCTGACAAATTGCTCGGCGTTGGCTTGCCAGTCCACTTGCGGATAGGCACTGAGATGCGCGTTGTAGTTACCCACTGCGCCGTTTATTTTACCCAGGAACTGGATGTGCTCCAGCTGTGCCAGCTGTCGTCGCAACCTGGCCACCACATTGGCGACTTCCTTGCCGATGGTTGAGGGGCTGGCCGTCTGCCCGTGCGTGCGAGAAAGCATGGGTACCGCCGCAGTTTCGTGCGCCAGGGAGGTCAATGCTGTGGCGATATCTTGCATGACAGGTATGAGCACCTGCTGCAGACCGTCGCGCAGCATCAGGCCGTGAGACAGGTTATTGATGTCTTCGGAAGTACAGGCAAAGTGCACGAATTCGCCGACGGCTTCGAGCTCCTCGTGGCCAGCGAATCGCTCCTTGATAAAGTACTCCACGGCTTTCACGTCGTGATTGGTGGTCGCTTCGATATCCTTGATGCGACGAGCATCCACCTCACCAAAATTGTCCAGCAGGCCTTCCAGCACGCGATTTGCGGCGGGGGAGAGAGCAGGAACCTCAGGGACGCCCTCATGTTCAGCCAGGCGTTGCAGCCAACGAATCTCCACCAGAACGCGGCGCTTGATCAGCCCAAACTCACTGAATACGTCACGCAGGGCGGCGACTTTACTGCCGTAACGCCCATCGATGGGAGAGACCGCGCTGAGTGCTGACAGATCCATGAATTTCTCCAAAAAAATAAAGGAGGGATTCTACACTACGCCCAGCCCGCGGGACAGGTTCTGTGAGATTTCCAGCAGCTTCTTTCGCTGCCACAGAAGCTTCCAACGGTGTCCGCCAAGCTGGCGCCACAGGAAGGCCGAACGGACCCCGGCCAGCAACAGGGCGCGGATCATATCGGCGTGCTGGGCGTTTTGCAGGTGCTGGGCGCTACCGGTGACCTTGATGCGAAATTTCTGGTGGCTCAGGGTGTCCTGGTAGATACCGGAAATGCTGTTGCACAGGTCATTGACATGACTGTCGAAATGCTCCGCTCGGAAACTGGTGTGCTCCAGGCGGGTGCGCACCACGGACATCATGCCCGAGTCGGCGGCAAATTTGCGTTCCAGGTACAGCAAGCCGAATACATAGCGCACTACCTCCCGATTTTCTTCAGCCTTGCTGTTGGCGAGCAGGTTGCTGAGATTGTGCAGCCCGAGTTTAACCCCGGGGATCCCGCCAAAAAGATCAAGCGCGCTGTCCGGCTCGAAGACGAACAGGCTGTGGATGGAGGGTTCCACGAACTCCAGGGGGTAGCTTCCTGTCCGTGAGACCTGGTCTACCAGTCGCGCGGCCTGCGCCACTCCGGCCAACGCAAGGACCTGCTGCTGCAGCTTGGAAAGTGGTTTGTCGCTCATCTATTGTCCTGTGCACCCGGTGCTTTAGCGTCATGCCCTGTGCGCTCGATCACGCCCCCACCGAGACAGAGGTCGTCCTGGTAAAATACCACGGACTGGCCGGGAGTGATGGCCCGCTGGGGCTGCTCAAATTCAACACGGTAGCCTGCGCCTTCCGGCTTTGAAAGGGTACAGCTCTGGTCCGCCTGTCGATAGCGTACTTTTGCCATGCATTTAACAGGCAGTTGCGGTGCTTCTCCGGCAACCCAAAAGATATCGCCAACAGACAGGCTGGTTTTAAAGAGGGCAGGGTGATCGTTCCCCTGCGCCACTAACAGCACGTTGTGCTCCAGGTCCTTGTCGACCACATACCAGGGCGCCTCAGAGTGCTTGGCCAGGCCGCCAATACCCAGTCCCTGCCGCTGGCCGATGGTGTGATACATCAGGCCCTGGTGCTGTCCCAGTCGCTCGCCGTCAAGGCTGTGAATCTCGCCCGACTGGGCTGGTAGGTACTGCTGCAGGAAATCCTTGAAGCGGCGCTCGCCGATAAAGCAAATACCGGTGGAATCTTTCTTTTTCGCCGTAGCAAGCTGGTATTTTTCTGCCAGTGCCCTGACGGCGGGCTTTTCAATTTCGCCGACCGGGAACAGTGTTTTTTCCAGCTCAGCGTGGCCCACCGCGTGCAGGAAGTAGCTCTGGTCCTTGTTGGCATCGAGGCCCTTGAGCAAAGTGCTTTTACCGCCACTCTCGCCGCGACGGGTGTAATGACCGGTGGCAATAAAGTCAGCGCCCAGGTGCAGGGCATATTCAAGAAAGGCTTTGAACTTTATCTCACGGTTACACAGGATATCCGGATTCGGTGTGCGCCCCGCCCGGTATTCGGCTAGAAAGTGCTCAAATACGTTGTCCCAGTACTCGGCGGCGAAATTGGCGCCGTGCAGGGTAATGCCCAGTTTGTCTGCCACCGCCTGGGCATCGGCAAAATCTTCTTTGGCCGTGCAGTATTCGGTGCCATCGTCCTCTTCCCAGTTCTTCATGAACAGCCCTTCAACCTGATAGCCCTGTTCTTGCAGTAACAGGGCGGCGACGGAAGAATCGACACCGCCGGACATGCCGACAATCACTTTTTGGGAAGCTTTCAGGCTCATGGGCTGTATATCAGGTCCAGAGGGTAACAAATGCCCTGGCGTTGGCGCTCTATGGAAGCCAGCACCAGGGGGCTGCGCATTCTAGCAGACATGGCGAGGATTGCCTCGTAGGCTAGCCAGTGTACTGCATGTATATCGGGATCCAGGGTGGCGTTTTCAAGGTGCCTTACTGGTCTGCCCACAAACGTTGTGCGGTGGTAGGTCAGGCCATTGCTCGGCGCGGTGTAGAGCGCAACGCCAAGGATGCCCGTCAACTCGACAGCCCAACCGGTCTCTTCCAGGGTTTCGCGCAAAGCAGCTTCCGGGATGGACTCACCATCCTCCAGGTGACCGGCGGGTTGATTGAATACCATTTCACCGCTGCTCTTGTCCCGTTCCTCAACCAGCAGGTATTTGCCCGCGTCTGCAATGACGCAGGCCACTGTGGCGTGGGGTGTCCATCGTGTCATTCAGCGTCTCCTTCGTACGTTTTTACCCCGGGCTCTGTTGGAGGGCATGTTAACAACCAGTTCCCTCGATTCTCCCGGCTGCAGGTCTGCCAGCTGCCATTCGCCGATATCGGTGCGGACCAGACGCAGGGTAGGGTAGCCAACAGCCGCTGTCATGCGGCGTACCTGTCGATTGCGGCCCTCTTGAATAGACAGTTGCAGCCAGCTGTCGGCAACGGTCTTGCGCGCACGCACCGGCGGGGTGCGCTGCCACAGGTCCGGAGCGTCCACCCGCCGGGCCCTGGCCGGCAGGGTCGAACCATCCTTGAGCTCCAGCCCCGCTGCCAGTCGTGCCAGCGCTGCCGACTCAATCTCTCCCTCCACTTGCACCAGGTAGGTTTTCCAGCGCTTGTGTCGTGGATTGGCGATTTGTTGCTGCAATTGACCGTCATCGGTTAGCAATAGCAGACCCTCGGAATCATAATCCAGCCTCCCGGCGACGCGGTAGCCGGGGGCATCAAGGTAGTTGGCCAGCGTCTGTCGGCCCGCCGTGTCGGTAAACTGGCTGAGCACGTTGAACGGTTTGTTGAACAGGATAATTGCAGACATTTGAATTCAGTTGTTAGTAGAAAAAAACAGTGCTCACACGCGAGCAAGCCCTGTCAAGCATGCTACACTGTGCGCCGCTTTAAGAGGGTGCTTTACCATAGCATTTCTCATTTCCAAGAACCCTGCAGCAACGGAGTATATTATGGGCTACAAACATATTCAGGTTCCTTCACAAGGTGACAAAATTACCGTTAATGAAGATAACAGCCTGAACGTCC
>RCNC010001737.1_pt1 | contig 14714 bp, 10 predicted proteins | sample 2041301 | NCBI WGS metagenome assembly RCNC01 (sample SAMN09708231, study PRJNA481090) | Marine sediment metagenome, whole genome shotgun sequencing project. | biome: marine sediment; feature: ocean; material: sediment; isolation source: Sewage treatment plant 13A marine sediment (STP13A) ... | reverse complement strand
CTTTGGCTTTGGCTTTGGCTTTGGCTTTGGCTTTGGCTTTGGCTTTGGCTTTGGCTTTGCTTTTACTGCCGCCGCCCTGGTTTTAACAGGCGCTTTTTTTCGTTTTGCGGCAGCCGACTTGGGCTTCGTCCTGCTTTTGGTTTTTGTTTTGGTTTTTGCTTTCGCCCTGGTCCCGGCTGCACCTTTCTTTTCCTGGGGTTGTCCCAGGGCGTGGGCGAACATGTTGCGCACTTCCCTGACATGTTCCGCGATGGTCTGCGGACTCCAGTCAGCAGTGTTCACCGGTGGCAGTACTTCCACCTCAACGGTGGCGGAGCGGAACACGAAATCTCCCTTGGGCGCCACATCACCGGCGTTGTGAATGACGATGGGGACCATGGGTACACCGGCCTGCATTGCCAGATGGAAAGCGCCCTTTTTGAAGGGGGCCATTTTGGGGGATATGGTTCGTGTGCCTTCCGGGGCCAGGATCACCGACTTGCCTTCCTCGCGCATGGCCTTCACCAGCGGTGTCATGGAGTCGATGGCGCTACCGGCATTGGACCTGTCGATGAAGACCACACCGCCCAGCTCCAGTACCTTGCCGAGAATGGGTGTTTCGGATTTGATTTCCTGTTTGCCGACGCCCGCGATGTCGCGGCGCAGTAGCTTGGCCGCGATGATGACATCGGCCTTGCTCTGGTGGTTGAACACAAACACTGCAGGTCGGTGCGACCACAGGTGTTCTTCACCTTTAACACTCAGGTTCATACCAATCAGCGCACTGGCTGTATCGGCGAACAGCGAAAAGGAGAAATTCTGTGATTCACGCCGCGAGCCGGTCAGTACATAGACCGGCAGGCCGGCGACGAAGGACGTCACCAGGGAACTGGTGGCTGCCACAGACCGAATAAACTGGGTCAGGCTAGGGCGGCCGCGACTGCCGAATTTGGCGATAGGCCAGCGATTGTTACGTGCAATACGGTCCAGCTTGGTGCTGGGGTTGAGTGCCCGTGGCTCGCCTACCCGTTCCAGCAACAGCAGGTCGTCCTGGCTGTCCGAGTAGAAAAAACTCTGGTCCAGATCGGCCTTGTATTGCGCCGCCAGCGCTTCTGCCGCATCGACCTTGCCCTGCCCGAAGCAGGTGGGGCTGACGACACTGCCGGTGAACTTGCCGTTTTTCACTTCCAGGTGAGTACACAGGACGTGGTCTATACCAAGGTCCGCCGCTGCCGGCTTCACCTGGTAAGGGGTGGCCGATGAAATGATCGCCACGGTATGGCCCTTGGCCAGGTGCGCCTCAACCAGCGCCCGGGATTCGGGATAAATAAGCCGCGCTATCTGTTTGGTATATAACTGCTCGCCGACCTCATCGTAGGTCTCTTCCTCAATACCGCGCAGGAACTGGGCGTTGATGGCCATCATGCCGGAAAATCCCATATTGCCCAGCCCGAAATTGGTCATGGCGCGCATCAGCTCGACAAACTCCTTCGGAGACAGGTCGCCACGCCTGATTTGCTCCCTGATGAAGGCCGTGGCCGAGTATCCGGCGATGATGGTGCCGTCAAAATCGAAGATGGCTGCGATTTGGGGGCCGTCGGGGGACTGATCGACGTCGTGTAGTAGCTGCTTGATGGTGGTCATTGGGCTTCCTTATTGGCTTAGGGAAGCATAGCGCATTTGGGCCCGGGAGCGCGATGGCATGGTTTAAGGGTAGGCAGGGGTGGCGCGCAGGGTGAAATGTCTTTTCAGCAGGCATAAAAAACGCCGTCGAAAGGCAGCTCACGACGGCGTTTGTAGGGCAAAGCGGTAAATCAAGGTCCAGTTTAAATTATCCAGCCCGCAAACCGGATAGCGTCCCCTGGCTGCAAACACCTCTGACAAATGCTCGCTTGCTTTCCCAAAATGTTAGCGATTGCCCTCAATTGGAAGTCATCCAATTAACCGCCACATCTGCAGTATAGGTAGTCCGGTCAAAAGCGCAAGAAATAACTCGATGATATTTAATTATACCTAAACATAATCAATGGTTATATCTTGAGGGGTTGTAGCTCATCAACAGAGCAGCCACTGCCCGGCTGATCCGGGCCGGTGACAGCTCAGGCCATTGCTACCTGGTTTTGCGAAAGAGCAGCGTCATCCGGTCTGACTCGCCAATGGCAAGCATGGCTGCCTTGAGCTCGGGATCTTCCTTGCTGCCCCGCAGCGAGGGGGGCAAACGCCAGACAATGTCATCGGCGCCGGGTTGGTCCTTGGGGTTGGCATTGATCTCACTCCTGGCGACCAGCTCAAAGCCCGCCTGCTGGAACATGGCAATGACGGCCGACTGTTTCAGGTAGCCCCGGTTACCGTCCGCCCACTCATCGCTGGCCGTTTCTGGCGCCCGGTGTTGCACCACGCCCACCATGCCATCGTCCTTCAACATTGTGTTAATGGCAGACAAGGCTTTGCTGCGGGTGCCGGCCTGCGCTTGGAAGCGGTTCAGGTTGTGCAGGGCGCGAATCAGGAGGACGCGGTCGACAGTGCCTGCCACGTTGGCGGGGACCGATTCAAAGGTGAACCCCAGTGTCGCAATGCCGTTATCCGTAAACGTTGCCACCAGCTCGGGAAACTTGTCGGTAGACGCCGTGCGCTTGGCGATGAGCTCCGGTGTGGCGAAGCTGAACATGGGCCACATTCTGTCAGCGTAGTTAACGCCGTACAGGGCACCATTTTCCCCCAGGTAGTCCACCAGTATGCGTGTATACCAGCCACCTCCCGGAAGCCCCTCTGCAACGGTCATACCAGGCTGCAGCTGGAAAAACTCCAGGGTCTGGGCTGGATGTCGCGCACTGTCGCGGGCCCGGTCCTCGTCGCTGCGCGATGCGATCACCTGGGCAAGGCTGTCGCTGTCGGCTGCGGCATGGGCCATTTGAAACAGGCTGCTGCACAATATACAGGCGGCCAGCAAAGAGAGTCGGAAGGTTGGCATGATTGAGTCCTCGGCAGAAGGGCCCGTCGCGCGGGCGGCCGTAGACTGTCCACCTTGGGGGGGAAATTGTAAAGTGCTTTATAGCGCCACAATAGCGCCACAATAGCGCCACAGAGACAGGCTTGGTCAGTAGAATGACCGTTTCCGTCATGCTCGTCGGCAACCATGCTGGTTACCATGGGGCGCAATAAATACATCGACCTAACAGCAACAGGAGAAAATGCCATGAGCAAGGTGCTTATCACAGGAGCCACGGGATTTATCGGCAACCATGTAACCCGCTTATGCCTTGAGAAGGGTGATGAGGTGCGCGTCATGGTAATGCCTGGAGAGGATCGATCCCCCTTGCAGGGCATGGATGTAGAGTTTGTGGAAGGCAACCTGCTGGATCCCCAATCCCTGGTGCGCGCTGTGCAGGGTGTTGAGCAGCTCTATCACCTGGCGGCCATGTTCGCCATCTGGACCAAGGACCCTGACCTGCACTACAAAATCAACGTCGACGGCGCCCGCGGGATGATGGAAGCGGCACTGGCGGCGGGCGTTGAGAAAGTGGTCTTCACCAGCAGCGTGGCGGCCATAGGTATTGTCGGCAATGGCGGCTGGGCTACGGAAAAAACAGCATTCAATGCCTGGCCCTGGGCCAGTGAGTACATTATGTCCAAGTTCATCAGTCACCAGATGGTCAAGGGCATGGTCAGCGACGGCCTGCCGGTAAGCATGGTGCTGCCGGGCCTTCCCTTCGGCCCCGGTGATCGCGCGCCTACGCCCACCGGCACCATGATCTTGCGAACTATGAAAGGACAGATGAAAAATTTCTGGGACGGCGGCGTCTGCGCGGTGGATGTCCGCGACGTGGCCGCCGGGCACGTGCTGGCCATGGAAAAAGGCCGCATTGGTGAATCCTATATTCTGGCGAATGCCGACGGCAATATGACCAATAAAGAGTTTCTCACCCTGGTGGGCAAGGTTGCCGGGGTAGACAAGGTTGCTACCACTGAGGTGGCCGGCAGCACCATGTTGCGGGTCGCCAAATTTGTCGAGATGTTGTCCAAGGTGACCGGGCGCGCGCCGATGACGACCTATAAAAATACCCGCTACGTGCTGCAGCACGGTTATGTCGATCCCGGTAAAGCTGTTGCGGAGTTGGGCCTGCCGCAGACGCCCATTGAAACCGCCGTGACTGACTCGGTGAATTGGTTCCGCGACAACGGCTACGCCTAGCCGGCCGCACCTAGCCGGCCGCACCTCAGGGTTTCACCTGGGAAAATCAGGTTTCCTTTGGCGCGCACTGGCGCGATACTGGGTTGGCACGCGATGGGCAGCCGGGAATCTGGATGACAACTGATACATCTACCACAGGGTACCCCAGCAAGCTGTTGTGCCTGGTGGCCCTGTTTGTGCTCGCCCTGCTGCCTCGACTCTACAGTGCCCAGACCCTGGGCTGGGGCTGGGATTATCCCGGTAGTTTCACCCTGGTGAACTTTGATGAGGCCGGCTCCTGCCGCGCAGCGCTGGGAGGGTTTGATTACTCCACCTTCGTTGGCGGGCAGACGATTGCACTTGCCCAGCTCATAGACAAGGGACCCCCGGAGAGAATAGCCGGTAATCACGCGGCGGTAAAAGCCTACTGCCACAGCGCTGATCATATTCTTGTGGCCCGAACCTTTGCCGCCGTCACCGGTAGCCTGACGGTAGTGCTGGTGGCCCTGATTGCCTTGATGCTGGTGCCGGCGAACCCCGCTGTTGCCTGGACCGCGGCCGGGCTGTTGGCCCTGTCCGGTTTTCATATCAGTGAATCCCACAGCGGTACGGTGGATGCGCCCTCGGTATTTTTCATCTACCTGTTCCTGGCTGTAATGATCTTTGCGGTCATGCGACGGTCACGCCTGTTGCTGTGCGGTAGTCCCCTGTTATTGCTGCCGGCGATCTGGTCGAAGTATTGGCTGTTCGCGGTTTTTGCCTATCTGGCTTGGGTCCCTGTGCGCGCGTGGCAGTATCTGGGCTATGGCATGAGCCCAGTGCGTGTCGCGGTTGTGCTGTTGGCCACGGCGGTGCTGGTGGGGCTGTTGAGTACCAGCGAGTTTCAACAGGCGGGGCTTTACCCCTTACTGGCAGCCTATTACCTGGTGATTCCCTGGCGCAGCCTGCGCCGGCCAATGCTGCTGTTCTGGTTGTCCGTGCCGGTGCTGGCTTATGGCATCTGCCAGATCGACTACGTTGCCAACTATACGACCAGCGGCCTCAGCGGGATCTTCGGTACTGCCTACGGAGCGATTGGCTGGCACAAGTGGTTACGCAATCCGCTGGACTTGCTGCTGGTGCTGGTTGTTGGTCTGGGAATGCCGGCCTGCTTCTTTATCCCGGCGGGCCTGCGTGTGGTAGCCAAAATCGTAGCTGCAGGGGAGGGGAGTTCCAGGGCCTGGCTGTGTCTTCTCCCGGTGCTGCTGTTTGCCCTGTACATGGCCTTTGTTTCACCGATCACCTACTACCGGCATTACCTTGCGCTGCTGCCGGCGGCGGCTATCGTGGTGGCCTGTGGTTTGTATGCCACCGCCTGGAGCGGGCGCCGTTGGTTTATGCTGCTGTTCTTCCTGTGGCCTGCGCTGCTGGCTCTGGACCTTGTGGGGGACTATCATCGTGATCCCCGTATTGAGCTGCGCCAGTGGTATGCTGGGCACGAGGGTGTAACGGTACTGGCCAGTTATTACGTGAACCCACCGGCGAGTAATACTCACTTGTTCCAGCCTGAATACGCCTTCGGTGATGCCGCTGCCCTGCGCGAGGCGCAGTATCTTATTCTCAGCGAGAACTGGTACGACACTGCTTTTGCCAATGAATTGAATGGACCGCTGACCGGCAACCCCGACAGGCTGATCAAGACAAAGCCGCAGTATGTCGAGTTTTACCGCGCCGCACTGGCGGGCAGCCACCCGCACCTGGCGCTGGAACGCAGTATTGACGTGCAAAACTTTATGCCGGAACTGTTGCTGCACCGCGCCGGGTATGGCACGTTTCAATTGTTTGTTGGCGATATCAGGATCTTTCGTGTCGTCGACTGAGGAGACTCGGTGTTACAGCTGTGACCATCGCTGTTAAGGAACACCCTGGAAACTTTCAGTGTCTGAGGTAGTGAACGTGTCGGATTTCCTTTCTGTGCTGGTGCCGGTCTATAACGAGTCGGCGGTACTGCGCGAGTTCCACCAGCAATTGCGCGAGGTGATGTTGGCGACAGGCTGTGCCTATGAAGTCATCTATGTAGACGATGGCAGCAATGATGGATCGCTGGATGCACTCTATGCCTTGCGCGACCAGGACCCCTGTATTGCCATCATTGAGCTGAGTCGCAATTTTGGTAAGGAGGTCGCCTTGTCCGCCGGCCTGGATCACGCCCGCGGTGACGCCACCATCATTATCGATGCAGACCTGCAGGATCCGCCGGAACTCATTCATACCTTTCTGGAAGAATGGCGCGGTGGTTACGATGTGGTTTATGGTCTGCGGGTGGATCGTCGGGGTGAGCCGTGGTTGAAGACCGTCGCTGCTAAATGGTTTTACCGCATACTCAATTACCTCAGTGATGTCGAAATCCCCGAGAACGCCGGCGACTTCAGGTTGTTGAGTCGTCGCGCGGTCGATGCCCTGGTGTCGCTGCCGGAGCGGCACCGCTATATGAAGGGCCTGTATGCCTGGATTGGCTTTCCGCAGAAGTCGGTGCCCTTTGTGCGCCAACCCAGGCGCGCTGGCAAGACGCACTGGAATTACTGGCGCCTGTGGAATTTCGCCCTGGAGGGCATTACCTCCTTTTCGGATGTGCCATTAAAGATCGCCTCCTATCTTGGTGTCGTGACCTCCCTGCTGGCCTTGTTTTACGGTTTCTTCCTACTGCTGCGCACGCTGTTGTGGGGCAATCCGGTGCCCGGTTATCTTTCGCTGACCATCGTGATGTTGTTTTTTGGCGGCGTGCAATTGATCTGTCTAGGCATTATTGGCGAGTACATGGCGCGTACTTTCCAGGAGTCCAAAGCACGGGCGCTGTATTTTGTGAAGGGCTATCATCCCGCCACCGGTTCTGACCAGATGCCGGAAGACTAATGATCACCCATAGGCGCTGTAAACTTCCTGTGCAGGTTTTTTGATTTGAATGCATCGCCATTGCCGCGCAGTAATCCGCTGACTGCATGGGTGTTCCTGTTGGCGGGCGCAGTCCTGTTCCTGTCTTATGGTTATGCAGAAGTTGCCGGTTCTGACTTGTGGTGGCACATTGCCGCAGGCAGGGAGTTGCTGCAGACCGGGACACTGTGGATGGTGGACGACTGGTCCTATTCCTTTGCGGGTAGTGCCTGGCTGAACCATGAATGGCTGTCCGACCTGGTGTTCTATGGCTGGGCTTCCCTGTGGGGTGTGGAAGCGCTGGTCTACTGGAAGTGGTTGGTGCTGGTGTCTTCATTCCTGCTGCTGCAGCAGGCGCTGAGCCGCCAGGGCGGCCCGCTCGCCGGCTTTATCTGGGCCGCGATTGCAATAGCGATTGCGGCTCCATTCCTGGACATACGGCCACACATCTACTCCTTGCTGAATTTCAGTTTGCTGCTGTTCCTCCTGCTGGGTCGCCAGACCAGTGTGTGGCTGCTGGCTATCCTGTTCGCCGTTTGGGTAAACCTTCATGGAGGCTTTTTCTTTGGCCTTATGGCACTGGGGATTCTGTTGTTCCCCTGGCGTGACTTCAGCGTGGGTGGCCTGCAATCTGCTGTAGTGATCGGCGTCATCTGTGTGCTGGCAGCCATGCTGAACCCCTACGGTTTTAATGCCTTTTTGTACCCATTGAAATATGCCTTTGTTGAAAGTTCGCCCTACCGGAATTTATGGGAGTGGCAGCCACCCTTTCGCCCGGGCGGCATGCAATCGCCGCTGTTTATGGTGTTTATGTGGGTGCCGATAGTGGCATTTGCATATTTTCTGCCTACGGTGAAGAAGCGGGTGGATGTTCCCTTTGAGGGCTTTGTGCTTACTGCCCTGACGCTGGCCATGGCACTGACCAGCCGTCGATTTATCCCGCTGTATGCCATATCGCTGGCCGTGCTGATGGCACCGATGACTGGTTTATTACTGCGACGCCTGGAAGGGCGAAGACTGTCACTGGCCCTGGCCGCACTCGCCTTGCTGTATGCCGTCGATCGCCAGGCACCCATGCCCCTGAAATCAGCACCGGCCTATCACTACCTGACCGCCGAGCACGATTATCCCGTGGATATGTTGAATTTTGCACAGGCCAATGGCTTAAGCGGCAAAGTCTTTGCCTACTACAACTGGGGCGGCTACATACATTGGCGCACGGATGGAAAGTTGAAGGTGTATATCGATGGCCGTGCGGATACGCTCTATGACGCGGCAACCTACAACAGCTATGTGCAGGTGTTAGCTTCACAGCCCGGGTGGATTGAGCAACTGGAGGCAACCGGTCCGGATTATATCCTGTGGCCGCACTTCACCGGGTATGGCCAGGAAAAGCTCCAGCAATTGTTGCACACCGGGCGCTGGCGCCTGGTGCACAGGGACGCTGTTTCCTGGCTGCTGGTACGAAACACCATTGAGCGTCCTGACACAGTGGTCGCTACGCCTGATACAGCTTGGCGGCATATGGGCAAAGCGCAGCTTAGTGCCTGGGCCGGAAATATTGCCCCGGCCATCGAAGCTGCTGAAGAAGTTCGTCGCACAATGCCCTGGCACAGGGGTGCCTGTAATTTGCTGACGGCACTGTACCGTCAGCAGGGAAAGATTGATGAGGCGGACGACGTGCTGCGCAGTTGCCGCGCTTACTTCCCCTCACCGAAGTTACGGTGAGGAGACAGTATTACCCGGCCTTCGCCAGGTATTCCGTACTGATAGCCCGGCCCAGTTCGCCGGTTAGTTGGGCGCTGCCGCCGGCAGTCAGCTCGATCTGCCGCGCCGCCAGGCAGTAGCGAAACAACGGGTAGTCACGGTCAACACCGGTGCCGCCGTGGCAATGCTGGGACGCCTGGCTGACCCGGTGAGTGACATCGCCGCACCAGATCTTCGCCATCAGCACCGCGTCCTTGGCGGGGCGGCCCTGGTCTATCAGGGAGGCCGCCTGCTGTGTCACCAGGCGCAAGCACTGGATATCGATGAAGCAGTCCGCCACGCGGTGGCTCACCGCCTGGAAGGTGGCAATTGCGCGGCCAAACTGTTCGCGCTCGGAGGTGTATTGCCCGGTCATGCGCATCATCTTGTCGCAGATACCCAGTGCCATCGCAGCCAGCGCCGTGCGCGTCGCCTGCTGTGCCCACTCCATGGCGGCCAGGGCATCGCGGCCGGTAGCGACGATGTCCTCGGCGGGTACTTGCACCTTGTCCATCACCAGCTCGTGTCGTGTTTCACCGCTGGTGACAATCTGCGGATTAAGGCTTACCCCGGCTGCTTTCGGATCCACCAGTGCAACGACCAGTTTTTCATTCGCTTTGGCTGACAGTAGAATACGCGCCGCTGAGCTGGCATTGCTGACGCAGATCTTGGTGCCACTGAAGGAGTAACCGCCCTCCATTTTCTGTGCGGTGCTGCCCGGTGAGGCGGGATCGTCGTTGTTGTATTCTTCCAGTGCCGCAGAGACCAGGGTGGAGCCATTGGCGATGCCGGTGAGCCACTGGTCTTTTTGACTGTCGCTGCCAAAGCGTCGCAGGGTGCCTGCAGCAGAGACCAGTACTGGAATTACCGGCACGGGTGCCACGGTCCGGCCTACTTCTTCGCAGAGTGTAGAGAGGCTATAAAAACCCATGCCCATACCACCCTGGCTTTCCTCGATATCCAGTCCCAGCAGACCGGCGTCAGCCAGTGCCTGCCACAGTGCGCTGTCGAAGCGCTCTGCCTGTTGCTCGATCGTCTTGAGCTTGTCGACTTCGGTGAAATCGCCCAGGATCTGCTGGGCCAGCTGCTGCACGCTTTGCAGTTCTTCAGAAATTGTAAAATCCATGGCCTTGTTCTCCTAGCGTGTGCGAGGCATCCACAGCCCCGCCATAGCGATGATGTCCCGTTGAATTTCGTTAGCGCCGCCCCCGAAGGTGAGGATGGACCCCACCCGCCAGCGGAATTCGATCTTGCCCTTGAGTACCGCCCCGGGGGATTGTGCACCGATGCTGCCGGCCTGCCCCATGACTTCCAGCAGCATGCGGTACAGCTCGACGAAGAATTCACTGCTGTACACTTTCGCCACCGAGGCATCGGCCATATCCATGGGGCCCTGGTCCATCACCCAGGCCTGCTTCCAGCAGATCAGCTTGACTACTTCGAGGCCGTTTTTGACCTTCGCCAGGTTGTGTTGCACCCAGGGCTGCTCGATGATCTTGCCGCCGGTGGAAGCTTCTGTTTGTGCCGCCCATTCGCAGACACCCTGGTACAGGGCATCCACCTGCCCGTGGGTAAACAGGGACAGCCGCTCGACATTGAGCTGGCCGGTGATCAGTTTCCAGCCGCTATTCACTTCACCGACGCGGTACTTGTCCGGCAGTCGAATGTCGCTGTAATAGGTCGCATTGGTGCGCACACCCAGGGTATGAACCGGCGTGCAGGAGAAGCCCTCGCTAGCGGTGGGCACCAGGAACATGGTGAGGCCTTTATGCTTCTTGGTCGGGTCCGGGTCGGTGCGCGCCGCCAGCCACACGTAGTCCGCGTAGTTGGCCAGGCTGGTCCACATCTTCTGGCCATTGATGATCCAGTCATCGCCATCCCGTTCTGCCTTGGTGGTCAGGCTCGCCAGGTCAGTACCCGCATTGGGCTCAGAGTAACCGATGGCGATCACTACCTTGCCCTGTTTTACGCCCCCGACAACTTCCTCGCGCACTTCCTCGTTGGCGTTGGCGGCGATGACCGGTGTGACCGATTCAGTGGTCAGGAAGGGATAGGCGAAACCGGAGCGCACTACCTCGTTAGTAAAAACATATTGCTCCAGGTGGGATAATTCCTTGCCACCCAGGTCCTTGGACCAGCTCAGGCCGATCCAGCCGTCGGCGCCCATGCGGGCGTACTGCTTGCGAAACTCGGGGCCGCCTCCCTCCTTGAGTTCGTCATTTTTCATTTCCTCCAGCAACTCCGGCGTCATGATGGTCTTCATGTACTCGCGGACCTCCTGTTGGAGCGCCTTATGTGCTGCGGTTAACTCAATATTCATGTGTCTGGTCCTCTGCCAGTGGGTGTGACAGGTAGCATTTCAGGAGATCTCTGAGATCAGGGTATCGACCATACCCAGGGCTTGCCTGGCATAGCCGCCGCCGAACAGGTTGTAGTGATTCAGGATGTGGTACAGGTTATAGAGCACTTTACGCGTCTTGTAGCCCGGATCAACTGTCCACACCTGCCGGTATGACTGGTAAAAACGATCATCGAAGCCGCCAAATAGTTCAGTCATGGCAAGGTCTGCCTCGCGGTCGCCATAGTAGACGGCTGGGTCGAAGAGCACTGGCACTCCGTCCTCATTACAACCCCAGTTGCCGCCCCAAAGGTCGCCGTGCAATAACGATGCCTGCGGATGGTAGTCTGTGAACAGCGCCGGAAGCTCCTGTAACAGGCGCTGCCCCCGGTCCAGCAGCGTTGCGGGAGCGCCATTTTGGCCTGCCAGCTCCAGCTGAAAGCCAATCCGGTGTTCCCGTTGGAAGGCGATCCAATCCTGCGTTTGATGATTTTTTTGGGGCGTTGTGCCAATGGTATTATCCCGGATCCAGCCAAAGGAAGGCGCTGTGTGGCGATGCATGTCGGCCAGCTGTCTACCCAGCAGGCTGCTGGTTTCTTGCCCGGGGCTGCCCATACTGATGAATTCCAGCACCAGCCAACTCTGGCCTTCGCTGCTTCCCAAGCAGATCGGCTCAGGTGCGCGTATGGCCCCGCTGCGGCGAATCTCATCGAGCCCGGCGGCTTCTGCGGTGAACATCTCCAGGCGGCTAGCCTGATTGAGTTTGGCAAAGTACCGGCGGCCCTCGCCGACCAGGCACACTGCTTGATTGATGCACCCGCCTGCCAGTGCGCTGCTGGAAATTACCTTGAATGGTTCACCCGTAGCCTGGGAAATTGCGGTTTCTATCGCTTGCCACACTGTAATTGCCCTTCCGCTAAGCTGGTCAATATGCGCATAAACGGGGTGTTGAGCAATTGCTTACGTGCCCCTATAATACGCGTCCTTCAATAGGACTATAGCTCAGTTGGTTAGAGCGCTACCTTGACATGGTAGAGGTCCCCAGTTCGAATCTGGGTAGTCCTACCAAATCCTTCTCGCCAGAGACTTGTGGAGCAACGCACCACTTAGTGCACGACAGTGCTTTTTGGATGGGCTGTTAATATTCAGTCTTTCATTAATGTTCGTTTTACCAATATCTTCATCCGATCAACAAACTGTTGATTGGACCAGCCGCAATCACCCGTGAGAACTTCCCAGTTCTGTACACAGAGCATTGTCCACAATACATCGGTTGCCTGCTCGCGTGTCCATTCGGGCGCAAGGTTTCTATCTGAGTGCAATAAGTCGATAGCAGCGCGACAGCCATCGCGCATAGCTACCATCCTATTCTTCCATGCGGCGGCGGCTGCTTCATCTGTGTCCTGTGCCAGCAGCAGTGCCTTGGCGACCCCGTAGATCTCCGGGATGTAGCTACCCCAAAACTCAATGTAGAGCTCCAGGCGTTCGGCCCCGGACTCTGCCGCTCGAGACGGGGCAAGCCGGCTCTCCACATCCAGTAGCTCGTCGAGGTATCGGGTCGCCGCAATCAGCAGCGCTGTACGCGACGCGAAATGCAGGTAGACCGCCTGGCGTGATATCCCGGATGCCTTGGCAATGTCGCCCATGCGAACGCCGCGGCCACCGTGCTCCTCAAGCATGCGAATGGTCGCTTCAAGGATTCGTACTCGTGTTTCACTATTTTCACTTGACATGCTGTAAAGCATCCCATGGTCTTTGCGTCGTGTCAATTGACGCAGTGTCAAGTCAACAGCAGGAGACAGTGATGAGTAACGAAATTAGTAGTGTTAAAGCAGCGGAGTGCACCACCCTGCTAGTGGGCGGCACAGGTAAAACGGGTCGCCGTGTTGCACAGCGCCTGCAGGCGCGAGGCGTGCCGACGCGGATAGCCTCGCGGTCCGGCGCATCACCTTTTGACTGGAACGATCAGGGCACCTGGAGCGACGCACTATCTGGCGTTACTGCGGCCTACATTAGCTACGCTCCTGATCTGGCCATTCCCGGCGCTACCGACGCGATACGCGCTTTTGTTGCGCAAGCGGTCGCCATGGGTGTCCAACGGCTGGTCTTACTGTCCGGTCGCGGCGAAGAAGAAGCGCAGCTGTGTGAACGGATAGTCGAGGACGCTGGTATCGAATGGACCGTAGTTCGCGCCAGCTGGTTTAACCAGAACTTCTCGGAAGGCGAATTCCTTAGCATGGTTATGGGCGGCGTGATCGCTCTGCCTGCGGGTGACAACGTTTTCCAAGCGCAAATACACATCTTTCGTGGTTTCCGCCCTTGCGTATCTATCTTACGGAATCTGGAGAATCACAAGCATCGGAATTAATGGAATGCCAGGTGATTCAACACTGTTGTTCAGGTTGCCTGTCGCAATACATAGCTGTGGAGATGGGTTATTCCCAATATCCGTGCGGAGATCTCATTGATCGACCAGTCAATGTGATGCTCGTATTACACCTAAATGAATTTCACCTGGGACTAACAAGCCGATGCAGTATCTAACGTGATTGATAGGCGCGCCAAATCCTATTGATTATATCTTGATAGTCGCGAAAGTTATTGCTGGTCTATCCGCGGAGTCATGGGGTATTTTTGAGAATAACACGATGACTACTATCGATTTTTTATGAATACTTGCAGTTGCATTTTCAGTTGCTAAATCTTCACGCAATAATCGCCCGTGGACCTATAACCTGTAGGGCACCGAGATCCACCCTGCCTGGGTAGCGCTTCAGAAGTCGAATTTGCCAGTCGCTTACAGTAGTCGCCAGACACCATGAATCCAGGGGGGCAGTTATGACCGACCTTTTCGATGGAGTAGTTGTCACTGGGCGTGGATGCGTTAATGGGTTTGCAGTATTCACCAGACTTTCGATATCCAGTCGGGCAGGTGCTACCGGACTTTGTCATAGCTTCTGCATCTGAGTTCCACATCTGTTTACAGTGGGCTGGTCCAGAGGACTGGAATCCAGGGGGACAGGAGCCTCCTATCTTCTCCACGACCTGTTGGTCGGTGCTACTGGTGGACGATATGGGAGTGCAGAAGTCCCCCGAAGGGCGGTATCCGGTTGGGCACTGGCCGTTGACCTGGGGGACAGGCGATTGGGCTAGAGCGACGATAGGCAGAGTGAGTAAAAGATTGAGAATAATGATTTGGAACATGGGCTTCTCCTTGATAGTTATAGGATGGTGCAGGGAAGGCGAGATGGTGTTATACGGTCCTCTGATAGGGGGTTTTGTCGCAATTCTGGCGGACTCAGTGGGCCGAACTATACTCAATTATCCAGAACACCAGTGATTGGACAACAAATGATCCGCTTCAAAGGCCGCCATCACCAGCAAGATATCATATTACAGTGTGTACGCTGGTGCGTCGCTTATTCGCTGAGCTATCGCGATCTGGAGGAGCTGATGCAGGAGCGAGGCTATGCAGTGGATCATAGCACCGTTCAGCGCTGGGTCGTGCATTCCGATCATCGTTTTATCAAACGGATAATTCGGCCCATGCTGGGTTTCAAATCATTCTGG
>RCNC010001736.1_pt1 | contig 14715 bp, 8 predicted proteins | sample 2041301 | NCBI WGS metagenome assembly RCNC01 (sample SAMN09708231, study PRJNA481090) | Marine sediment metagenome, whole genome shotgun sequencing project. | biome: marine sediment; feature: ocean; material: sediment; isolation source: Sewage treatment plant 13A marine sediment (STP13A) ... | reverse complement strand
TTGATGGCATTCATTCGCTGGAACGGGGGAGACCCCGACGGGGCTTACGTTTTTTTGAGAAGAGCGCTGGAGCTCAACCCGGATTTTTTCGAGTCACAGGATATCGCCGGGATATTTCTCTGGACCGAGGGCCTGAATCTGCAAGCGATCCAGCATTTCGAACGGGCCCTGGAACTGGAGCCGTTCCTCTACAAGATCCAGCTTTTTCTGGCGGACAACTATGCCCGAGTGGGAGACGAGGAGCAATTCTGGGAACAGCTGCGGATAGCAGCCGAGATCGAGCCGGTCTCCGGCGATCTTTACATGCGCTCCGCTGTCGGGTACATCGCCGGGGAAGAATACGAGAAGGCCGAGGAGATCATTGCCAGAGCCCAAGAGCATGATCTCGAAGGCTGGACCATCGAGGCCCAGGCGCTGTTGTATGCAAAGCAAGGCCGGCGGGAGGAGGCGCTGGCCTTACGCAAATCGCCCTTTGTGTACGCGCTCCTGGGAATGAATGATGAGGCCATCGAGGCCATCGAGAGGTTTGAGGCGCGTGAGCGCGGTTATGAATATAGCGCCTACGCTTCCTGGATGACCCTGACCAATTGCCCCTTCTATAACAACCTTCGCGACGATCCGCGTTTTCTGGATATCGTCTTTCGGCAGCACGCAATCTATGATGAGCGGTTGAAAAAATACGGCGATCTCTGATCCAGTTCAGAAGGAAAACTTCAGCCCCACCACGAAAGTGCCCGCTTCCATCCAGCCGTCGGCCTCACTCCAGCTCTCGTTGTCGGACCACACTCGGCTGAGCACGAACTGGTTGTTGGTCACGTTGAAGGCGTCGAGGGTCAGGCTCAATGACGTGTCGCCGATGTTGATATCCTTGGTCAGCCTTAGGTCGAGCTGCCAGGCATTCCCCAGGCGATGGGTGCCCGGCGGGTCAACTGGATACATATAATAAGATTGAAAACCTATGAATGCATCGGAGGCAGTTCCCGGCAGGAGGTAGTCATAAATGCGACCGAGCCGGTAATAGGGCGTACCGGTCCGCCAGTTGAAGACAGCACCGATGATGATGCCCCAGGGCAGGTGGTAGGAGCCGTTGAGCTTGAGCAAGTGGCGGATATCATAGTGGACAACGCCATAGTGGTTGAAGTAGCGGAGTTCGGCGAAATCACCGAAAGGCTGCATCGCCTCGGGCATGAAATCATTCATCGAACCTTCGGCCTTGGACAGGGTGTAGGCCAGGTAGAACTGGTGGTTGCCTGAGAGCCGTTTTCTGAGCTGCAACTCGAGACCGCGATACTTTCTCCTGGCATCGGGCAGGTTGGTGAAATAGTACCAGTACACGGTCTCCTTGCCGCTCCGGATGGCGTCCTCGTTGCCGATGATATCCTCGATCATGTTGTCCTGCCAGGAGTAAATGAGCCTGATCGCGGCCGAATAATCGATGAGGAACTGGACCTCATATCCGGCGATCAGTTCATCCTTGAAGTTCGCCGTCAGATCCGGATCGATCAAGGTGGGGTTGTCTTCCGGAGTCGTGTGAGAGGTCTCTTCCCAATCGCCGGTTTCGTAATCGCCCTGGTAATACCACGTCTCGTTCCGCCGGCGGTTGAGTTGCTGGCCGAGAAATGTGCCCACGGCGTCGAAATAGCGCCCGTAACTGAAATGCGTCCTGCTGCGGCCGTCCCCCCCGATATCCCAGACGATGCCCGCCCGAGGGGCGATCAGGTTGTCCAGTCGGTAGACTTGCTCTCCCAGGTCATTCTCTTGTGTCTGTGTCTCCCAGCGAAGTCCCAGGTTGAAGGTCCATTTCTCATGCCAGTTCCAGCTGTCCTGGGCAAAGAAGGTGAGGATATCTCCGCTGTTGCGGGAGTAAAGGTCGCTGGTTCGGGTCAATTGGTCGGGCCGCTCATGCCCCTGGCCGTCGGGGGGGCGGTTGATGACGTAGTTGTCAGGGGTGATGACAAACTCCTCCAGTTCGAAATCCTGGTATTCCGCGCCGAACTTGAAGTTGTGCTCCCCCGCCCAGTCACTGCGGTAGTAGTTCAAGGTTGTGGAATAGAGGTCGCGGGGGTGTTTTTCATCACGTATTTCGAAGACGTTTCCATAGATGATGTTCTCCTCACCATTATTCTGATCCGTGAATCGGTCATCGCCCAGGCCGGCATGGGCCGGACCGGTGGTGATGTTCACCGAGTGCGTTGCCACCCTGGTCTCGAGAAACAGGTTGGGGGTGAAGATGCTGGACCACTGCAGTTTCCCCAGACGGCCGTCCTTCTCGGTTACCGAATAGGCGCTTTTCATGAATACCGGGTATTGTGAGTCGAGGCTATCGATGGTGGCGGGGGTGGCGAAATACTGGGCCACGATCTTGTTGTTCGGATTCACCTGCCAGCTCAGCTTGAGCAAATGTTGCTCATAGACCTCGTTCCGTTTGATCTGTTCGTCGAAGCTGTTTATCCCGGTGATTCGGCGGGTCAGGTTGTTGTATGAGGCGAAGAACCAGAGCCGGTCCCTGAGTACCGGACCACCCAGCGAGATCCCGGGTTCAACCTCGTAGAAGCTCTCTTCCTCCACGTTGGTGCGGTCGCTCTCCTGGTGACGCTTGAGGTCCAGGTTGGTGTAATAGATTGGCACGGTCCCATGAAACTCGTTCCCGCCCGATTTTGTGACCACGTTGGAGACGGCGCCGGTGGCCCGTCCGTACTCCGCCTCCATGCCCCCGGTGAGCATCGAGACTTCCTGGATCGCCTCGAAGCTCACCTTCATCCCGAAGCTCCCCGTTGCACTGTCGGTGGTGTCCATCCCATCGACGAGGAACACGTTGTCGAATCTGGCGGCGCCGTGGCTGCGGATATTGTAAAAGTCGGTGGCCACCACACCGGGGACCATGTTCATGGCCGCAAAATAGGTTCGGCCGTTGGGGATGTCCTCGATGAAATCATAGGCCACCGTCTCGCTGATCGCCGACTTCTTCGTGTCGACCATCGGGGTCTCGGCGACTACGGTGATCTCATACCGGCTCCCTGTGTCCGTCGTCAGGGTGAAGTTCGCACGGGCCTCGGTATCCACATTGACCTCGATGTCGGTCTGGATCACCTTCTGGAATCCCTCGAGGGACACGGCCACCTGGTACCCCCGGCCCACCGGCGCCAGGGGAATGCGATAGTTCCCTGCGGTATCGGTGACCGCCTTTCGCTCGCCTTGAAGTGCTGGGCCGGTGACGGTGACCAGGACCCCGGGCAGGGGAGCACCGGCCTTGTCCACAACCAGGCCGGTGAGGCTGCCGTCCTGGGTGGCGGCATGGGTGTGGAGGGCTGTCATTAAAAGAAGCAGTGTGAGGATCAGAAGCAGGCGGAGGCGGACATGCCCGGTTTTCATGGTGATCGCTCCATTGCCAATTCCTCCCCAAAAGGAACTGATCCCGGGGATAGTGACTATTGCTCAAGGGGATGGGGACAGGAGGACGCGTGTTCAATTGTATTGGGTACGTGGTCGTCTTCTATGAATTTGCGTTCCGAGAATAATTTTGTCAAGTGGTGAATTCAATTATTTTATTGTCGCTCTGCGGCTCCGCCCCTCTCAGGCGGTGGTAGGACCACAGGTGTCAGCATGTTGGCCACCGATTTCCTGGCAACGAACCGTGCCAGTAGCTCAGGTGCGCCAACCAGGGTCAGTTCCAGTGATCCGTCATCGTGAACTGTGTAGTCGATCAGATTGCCGGTGAAGGGGTCCGGCTCGGCGAGCTCACTGAGCCGGGGGCGCTCCGCCGGATAGCGGCCCGTGGTGTGGGCGATTCGCCGCATGGCAACGGCCGCACGCACCAGTTGCCGCTGGGCCTTAACGACCTGAAACCTGCCGATGGATTGGAGAAACCTGCGCACATCGGTGAACAGTTCCGCCCGGCTGCCCGGTTTTGGCAAGGTGGCGATCTGTTGCGGGTCGAACCTCGACGGCAGCGGTGTGACGGCAAACTTCATCTCCAGTGTGGTCAACTCCATCGGTATGACCGTGGATGACATCATCTCCACACCGATAACCCTGGTTTCCTTCACCGCCAGGGGGATGCGGTCGGATGTCAAGGTGCTCTGGGAAACGGCGGCCGAGATCGAAACCGCCGGTTTCCACATCTGGCGCCGAGCGGCGGATGACAAGGATTTTGTCCGGGTCACTAGCACCATCATCCCCGCCGAGGGAGGCCCGTTCATGGGTGCCGCCTATTTCTGGGTGGACACCGGGATCGAACCCGACACCCACTACTGGTACAAGCTGGAAGATATCAGCTATTCCGGCATCAGCGCTTTCAGCAGTGAAGAGATCCTCGAGCAGGTGGGCCCGGCCCAGGCCTGCAGCCCCGCGCCCTGCGCGATTTTTATACCGTCGAGTTTCGCCCTCATTCGTCTCCCCATCCGTGATACACTATTTATCCCGATAGCCCATATCCCAGAGGATCTTGCCGCCCCAATTGCCGGCCACCGCCCATATGAGGACACCACCATGAAACGCATGCTGCTCGCTGTCGTCACGCTTCTGCTTCTCCTGCCCGGGTTCGCCTGGGCCCTGGACACCGAGACCCGGGTGGTCAGCCCGGTGCGGCTCTGGAACGAGGCCGACCTGGCCACCTTTCATGACGGCTGGCTCTATGTGAAGTTCGTTGAGGGATCGGACGTCCTCCTGCGGGACGGACGGTTCAGTGACGATAGCGGGCTCCAGCTTCAGGCGGTGAATGGCCTCCTCGAAATCAAACATGCCGCTGAGATCCGGCCCACCTTCAAGGACGACCGTGCCCGGTTCCGCCGGCTGAAGGCGGTGGGGGAGGCCAAGTCGGGGGTCACCGGCCCGGACCTCTCCCTCTGGTTCACACTGCAGGTCCCGGGGGACAAGGCCGCCCTGGCCGCGACCCTCAATGCTCTCAATGCCGATCCGGCAGTGGAGATCGCTCACCCGGCGCCGAAAGTGGAACTGGCAACAGTCATGCCTGACCGCCCGGCCAAGGCGGCGGTTGCCGCACCTGGCGGCACTCCTGACTTCACCGGCGAGCAGGACTATCTCTATGACACACCGGTGGGACTCAACGCTCCCTCGGCCTGGTCGATCCCCGGCGGCAAGGGCGCGGGGATGAAGTTCATCGACGTGGAGCTTTCCTGGGTGGAGGACCACGAGGACTTCACTGCGGACAACCATTTCTACCTCGGCGGCGAACCGGAAGAACCGGGGTACGGTGACCACGGCACGGCGGTGCTGGGCGAGGTGGTGGGCACACACAACAGTTATGGCGTGGACGGGTTTGCCCCCGACGTGGACTTCGGCATGGTGGCCATCGACCTCGATCTCTACCCCGATACGGCGCCGTACTTCCAGGAGGCGGTGGACAATCTCGACGCCGGCGATGTCTGGCTCATCGAACTGCAGATGTATCCCCCGGGCCGTGACGCCACGCCCATGGAATACGTGCAGGTGAACTACGACGTGATCTGGACCGGGACCTTCTCCCGCGGCGTGGTCTGCGTGGAAGCCGGGGCCAACGGCAGCCAGGACCTGGACGCCAGCCACTGGAGCGGGATTTTCGACCGCACCATGCGTGACTCCGGGGCGATCATGGTGGGCGCCGGTACCCCCACCGGGCGGGTGGCCGAGTACTTCACCAACTACGGCACCCGGATGGATGTCAACGCCTGGGGTTCCTCGATTTACACCTGTGGATACGGTGACGCTTACAACGGCGGGACTTTGCAAACTGAATACACTGCCAGCTTCGGCGGCACTTCCGGCGCCTCGCCGATGATCGTCGGTTCCTCGCTCTGCCTCCAGGGGATCGCCAAAGCCAACCTCCTGCGTGTTCTCGATCCGCTGGAACTGCGGGGTGTGCTTCACGACACCGGCACCGAGCATCTCGACCCCTCGAGGGAGATCGGTCCGCGGCCCGACCTGGACGAGGCGGCGGAGATGGTGCTGAGCCTCGGCTCGCCGGTGGTGATCTGCGGCCCCGGTCCGGGGCTGGGCAACCCGCCGCTGGTGCGGCTCTTCCCGCCGGAGCAGGACGCTGACATGCTGGATGAGTTCCCGGCCTACGGTGCCTCCGACTACGGGGTCAACGTGGCCTTCGGCACGGTGGGCGTGACCCCCGGCACCATCGTCACCGGCGCCGGCCCGGGGGACATCTACGGCCCCCACGTCCGCGGTTTTTCCGGTGACGGCACACCGCTGTCCGGCCTCAGCTTCTTTGCCTACGGCACGCTGAAATACGGCGTCAACGTGGCCATCGGTGACCTGGACGGTGACGGCGGCGGCGAGATCGTCACCGGCGCCGGCCCCGGCGCGGTCTTCGGCCCCCACGTGCGGGCCTTCAGCTACGACGGCAGTTCGGTCTCCGCGCTGTCCGGGGTGAGCTACTTCGCCTACGGCACCAACCAGTGGGGGGTCAACCTCTGCTGTGGCGACATCGACGGCGATGGCTATGCCGAGATCGTCACCGGCGCCGGCCCCGGCGCCATCTTCGGGCCCCACGTCCGGGGCTGGAACGTGGACGGTGGGGCGGTTACCACCATCCCGGCGGTGAGCTATTTTGCTTATGGCACCAACCGCATGGGAGTCAATGTCGCTTGCGGCGACGTGGACGGCGACGGCATTGACGAGATCGTCACCGCCCCCGGTCCCTCTGGCCTGTTCGGGGCCCACATCCGGGGCTGGAACTATGACGGAGCCACTCTGGCCGCCATTTCGGGGATCAACTTCTTTGCCTGGGACTACCCCGCTGTGAGGTATGGTGCGCGGGTCTCTTCGGGGATCGATTACAACGGGGACGGGAATGAGGACATGCTGGTGGGCCCCGGTCCCGACCCGGCGGCGCCGGCCCAGCTCAAGGTCTTTGGCTATGACGGCAGCGACACGTCGCTGCTCTTCTCCCTCAACGCCTTTGATACCGAGTTTACCCACGGGATCAATGCGGCGGGGGGGACCATCTAACCGAAGAGGTCGAAGTCACCACCGAGGACGCGGTCTGTACGGCCGGTGCGCCAGCCGCTGACCCCGTCACGAACCAGCGGCGAGGGCTGTTCGCGGTAGCGGCGGACCACCGTGGCATCGGACGGCCCCGCTTCGCCGAGGGCGTCGCCGGCCTGTTTGATCCAGTCGGACAGGTTGTCGCCGGCCGGCTGGTCGGGCTGGGCCGCCACCCGGACCCGGGCCTTGTCCCGGACGAAGCTCTTGCCGTCCTGCCCCTCCTCCGGGGTTTCAAAGACGTGCAGCCCGTGTTCCGGGGCGAGGAAGCGGTGGACGCCGTATCCCGAGACCGCGGCCAGCAGGCGGTAGGGTTCTGTGCCGCCGCCCGATTCCTCCAGCACCCGCAGATCCATCTTGCGCAGCTGTGACCACTCCTTGTACATCCCGGCAATGCGGTGGGCAAAGCGGCTGTTGCCGCCGGCAACGGGCGCCGTGTCCAGGGCCGGTTCCACCAGCAGGAAGGCGTCCCGCGGCTCTCCGTTCCGTACGGTCTCGCAGGCCGCGTCGAGGAGGAACAGCCGCTGGGCCAAGCGCTGGACCAGTTGGCGCGGCACCCGTTCACGGACCCGCTCACCGGTGCCGGTGAGCCGTTCGAACAGCGAACGGGCCGTGCCGAAACCGGCTTCGATGCGGTCGATGTATTCAACCTCACCGAGGATGGAGAAGCGGTAGGGTGTGGACCAGAAGTCCGGCTGTCCGGTGAGATCCAGGGCCGTCTGTTTGGTGTCGCTGAACTCGGCCGACTCCACCGCCGTCCTGATCCGCTCGAAATGTGCGGACAGCAGTTGCACCTCGGCCGCCGTGCCCCGGGGATCGAGCACCAGCTTGCCCAGCTCCTGGAGATCTTCCTCGCCCGCGGCTGCCGGTTCCGGTTCGCCGGCTTCCTCGGCGGGGGTGTCGGCGGCGTCCGGGTCGACAAACTCCACCTCCAGCCCCTCCGCGCCCCGGCGGAGAAAGAGGAACTGGTCCCCCGAGGGTGTCTCGTGCCCGACGATGGCGTTGGCCAACGGGGTGAGCAGGTAGCGCTCCACCGCCCGTTTCAGTGGCCGGGCGCCCAGCTCGGCGGTGAACCCCTGCTCCAGCAGGAACTCCAGGGCCGCCTCGTCCCAGACCACGGCCCAGGCGCGGTTGCGCAGGCCGCGCCGCTGGAAGGCCTCCTCCAGTTCCTTGTTCAGGATGCGGCGGATCACCTCCCGGCCCAGGGGCCGGAAGATCACCACCCGGTCCAGGCGGTTGAGGAACTCCTTGCGGAAGGCCTTTTGCACCGCATCCCGCACCTCTCCGGGGTTGAAGGGCGTCTTCTCGCCGGTGAAACCGAGACCGCCGTCGCGGCGGATCGCCGAGCCGAGGTTCGAGGTGAGGATGAACAGGACGTGGCGGCAGTCGGTGGTCAGGCCGCGCCAGTCAGTGAGGCGGCCGTCGTCAAAGACCTGGAGAAAGACATCCCAGACCCGGGGGTGGGCCTTTTCGAACTCGTCCAGCAGCACCACCGAGAACGGCTGTTTGCGGATCTGTTCGGCCAGCGAGAGCCCGCGCACCTCCGACTGCTCCTCGCCGAAGATGCGGCCCATGCTCTCCGCGGTCTGCAGTTCGCTCATGTCGAGGCGGATCATCCGTTCCGGGGAGCCGAAGAGGAACTCGGCCAGGGTCTTGGCGATCTCGGTTTTGCCGGTGCCGGTGGGCCCGGCAAAAAGAAAGACCCCGAAGGGCCGGGTGGGATCGTTCAGTCCGGCCTTGATCATGGTCACCCGGTCCACCAGACAATCCACCACTTCGGGCTGGCCCACCACCCGCGAGGTGAACAGCCGGCGCAGGCCGTCGAGATCGAGGGTCTGCCGCTCGTCCAGCAGACTGGAGGGCAGGCCCGAGGTCCGGGTCAGGGTCTCGATCAGGTCGTCGAGGGTCAGCGGTGTGTCACAGGTGCCTCCCGGGCCGGCCACCCGGTGACGGGTCTGTTCCAGCAGGTCCATCAGGCTTCCCGGTGCCGCCCGGTGGGTCAGGTACTGGCGGGAGAGGAGCCACGCCTCGCGGATGGTCTCCTCGCTGAACAGCGGTTCGCCCGAGCCGGCGGCCATGGTGCTGGCCCACTGACCGGCCAACTGCTGAGCCTCTTCGGCCTGCATCGGCTCCAGGCGCAGGGCGTCAAAAACCTCGGCGCAGCGGTGGTGGGTCTGCAGCAACTGCTCGTAGGCCCGGGTGGTCAACTCGCCCAGCACGGTGAAGCGGTTGTTGGCGATCTGGGGCAGGATCACGTCGAGGACGCAGATCGGGCTGGCCGAGTGCTTGCCGGTGTAGGCCAGCATCTGGAAGGCGGGGATATACCAGAGGATCCGGCGGCCGGTGAGCCGCTCGGTGAGCTGGCGCAGCCGATCCTCCAGCTGGCCAATGAAGACCTGGCCGGCGAGGATGTCGGAGTGGTCCGCTTCAAAGATGACCCAGCCTTTGGCCTGGAGCCGCTGGGCCAGGGTGCGCACCACGGTGGTCTTGCCGGTGCCGGCCTCGCCCACCAGCAGCATGGAGCGCGGGGGAGTGCTGTGGATGTTCGCCTCCAGCCGGTCCACCGCCGTGCCCAGCTCCGGTGTGTGCACCACGTCCCTGGCCGGGGCATCGCCCCAGACCCGGCCGGTCTTCTCGAGGAAGCCGGTGTCCACCGCGGTGCGCTCCATCTCCTTCAGTTCGGCGATGAGCGGTTCGGCCAGCGAGGGTTCCAGCCGCTGGAGGAACCCGAGGGTCAACTCCTTTTTCTCCCCATCCAGCGGCTCGCTCAGTGAACCGAAGGTCAGTTTTTCGCCCAGGGACACCCGGATCCGGGCAAAGTCCTCGAAAAAAGCAAAGGCCTGCGGATTCTGCCAGCTGTCGTTCATGGCCAGCAGAAACGGGCCAACCAGCGGTTCCCCGGGATCGGTGTGGCCGCACAGCATCCCCAGACCGAAGTAGCGGGGCCAGGGGGCGATGTGGTTCAGCCTGGTGCGCACGTCGTCGTTGAGCCGCCCGCCGTCCGGTCTGCGGGCCAGCGATTCCAGGGCCATGCAGGAGAGCAGCTGGTTGTCGCCAAAGGCGAAATCACGCACGTCGGTGAGGGTGAAGGCCGAGCTGAGCAGGTGGGACACCGCCAGCTCGAACTCGTCGGTTCCCCGCATGTCGGCCGGGTGGGCCGTGGACTGGAAGAAGCCTTCGATCTCCTGGGCGATGGTGTAGAGCTGGATTCGCAGACCCACCGCGTCGCTACGTTGGGACGACTGTTCCGTCTGTTCATCCACCGCCGGCATTCCCACCTGGTTGTCGGGCAGGTAGGGTGGTTCCAGCGCACTCCGCCGTTGCCGCGCTTTCTTGGACAGGCGGTCGTTGACCAGGAACACGATGACCATGAACAGGATGCCGAGACTGAATGCACCGTAAATTTCCATAGCGGTAGGATCTCCTGCCGCATCCTAAGCTTTCACTGTGAGGAAAATCAAGCAGCCCCTCAGTCACCCGTGCTGAAGAACTGTCCGCCGGCCACCCGGCCGCCGTGGCTCGAGCCGCCAAAGGGATTGACACTGCCCACGAGCACCAGCTGCCCCTCGGGGGTCAGCGAATACCAGGCCGCCAGGCAGCGGGCGTCGGCGTCGGGCCCGGGCGCGACGATGATCTCGTCCGCCCCGACGGCGATATTGTCCAGGGCAACTCCCAAACCTGCGCCGATGGCCACACCGATGGCGATGAAGAAACGGGGGTTCTGTTTTTTCATCGATACTCCCTTTCCCTGTTTACTCGTAGAACATCCAGCTGGCGTATTCACCGGTGCGGTCCCACTCCTCCCAGCCGGTTTTGTAGTAGGCGATCACGTCCTTGATTTGCTGCGCCTGGAGGAATCCCACATGGACAAAGAGGGTGTGCCCCTTGGGTGAGTAAAGCCTGTGCTCGGGCACGGTTTTGAACCACAGTTCCGCGGCCACCACACGTTCTTTCGGCAGGTTGAACCGGCTGGCCCACTCTTTGGCGGTGTCCGCGGTGGCGTGGTCGTTGTAGGCGTTGCTCTTGCCGGTCATCACGGTGAGGAAGACGATGTCGTCCCCCATGTTCCCCACCACCTTGTCCAGATCCTTCATCCTGCCCCAGGAGCGTTCCACCGGCCCGTCGTCGCCGCAGCCGCACAGGGCGACCAGAATCACAAGAACGAGGAGCAGGCGTGCCTGTTTCATCGTGCAGATTCCTTCGCTTGGTGATGTGATGATGGTTTCGTATTGGGCCAAGAATGACGCGAAGCGGGCGGGGAGTCAAGGGGGACCGTGGAGGGCACACCTGCGCACCAATAGCGGTCTCTGCCTAGCCCCAGGACCAGATGTTGTAGACCGCTTCCTTGGGCAGCTTCTCGCCGGAGATACGCATGCTGACCACGATCAGGGCCCGGTGGTGCGCCTCGTGGGCGATGAGGTAGGCGAGGAAGGTGGACGGCGGCCCGTTCCAGCCCTGGATCAGCCCGGTGCGTTCGGAGGCCTCGAGAAAAGCACCCATCATCTTGGCCGACCCGGTGAGGGCGGCGACGATCTGGGACCGGTTCGGTTGGGCGCCCCGGTCAAAGGTCTGCAGCCGGCCCATGAACTCCGGTCCGCGCTTGTTCAGGTGGAGGAGACGCACATTGTGCATGTGGGCCAGTTGAGCGGACACGGTCCGGGTCCGCGGCGAGTAGCGGTTGGCCAGGGACTTTTCCTGGAGGTGGTCCAGCAGGTAAAGATTGGCATCGGTATTTCGCTGCCAGGCGGTAGCCAGGCTCGATTCCCTGTCAGGCACTGTGGTCACTCCCGGTGAAGCTGTTGGTTTTTTTCAGGTAGACATAAAGAACTGTTGCCGCCATAAATCCCAGCAGGCTGATCAACTGGGGCACCGAGACGCTGGTCCATGGCGAAGCACCCTCGATTATATACCCTCGGCCCGGTCCGCCGCGAAAAAGTTCGACCACGTACCGAATCACCGAGTAGTTGAGGATGTAGAGACAGAAGACCTGGCCGTCAAACTTCCTGTGCCGGAATACCAGCAACAGGACACCGAAATTGACCAGGTTCAATACCGACTCGTAGAGCTGTGTTGGGTGGACGGCCTCCAGGTGCCCCGGAAACTGAACGGCCCAGGGAACCGGGGACGGCCGGCCAAAGCAGCAGCCTCCCAGAAAACAGCCAACCCGCCCCACGGCGTGCATCAGCGCCGCGGCGGGGATGATGTTGGAGACCTTCCAGAGCGGCAGCCCGACCTTGCGAAGATACCAGATGGAGAAGAAAATCCCCACGATATAGCCGCCGTAGAAGACTCCCATGCTCTTGTGTTCCAGCAGGGCGGCCCAGGTCACCGGCTGGCCGGCCAGGGCCAGTTCCACGGCGCGATAGATCATCAGGTAGGCTTTGGCCCCCAGCAGGGAGACCATCACCAGGAAGAGCAGGTAGGTGGCCGTCTCCATCACCGGCAACCCGCTTTTCTTCGCCAGCAGCAGGGCCACGGCCAGGCCGATCAGCATGGCCAGGGTGACCATCATCCCGTAACCGGGCACGGCGGTCTCGCCGATCTGGAACAGGACCGGGTGCATTGCTGTTTGCTCCGGGTGGAAAACGTGCCGGTGAGATCCACGGCGTATGACGGATAGTACGCCGGGAACAGGTGTCATGCAAGAAGAAACCCGGGATCCTGTTCTGGGGGATCCCGGGTTATCTGCTCTGGCTGTTCAGTTGTGCCGCCGCCTGCACCGGTGGTTAGAAGCGGATGGCGCAGGTTTCGGTCTCGCTGGTGGAGAGGGTGAAGGAGCGGGTGTAGATGGTCTGTCCGTTGTAGGGGCTGCCATACTGATCGATCTCGGCGTAGACGGTGTAGGATCCGGTAGAGGCGGAGATGCTCTTCTGGTAGCCGGAGCTGAGCTGGAAGCCCGTGCCCGAGGGGCCGCTGACCGTTACGTGAACCCGGCTGTTGGTGAAGTTCTGGACAGTGATGGTGCCCGTGGAATCGTCGGAACTGCCGCCGCAGCTGCTGTCGTCGCTGGGAGAGGTGGGGCTGGCCGCGATGAAGATCACGCAGAGGACCAGGGCGCCGATGAACCGAATCTGCCGGGCGTTCTTTTTCAGGATTTCTCTAAACATTTTCTTTCCCCCTTCTCTTCCGTTGTTTCTTCGAACCATTCTGTTTTCGTCAGACGTCATGGAGATACTTCAAGAACGGTGCCAGGTTCAGCAGTCCAGACGATGGTCACGGTTAAGTCTTTTGTATTGATGGATATGAATGGCCGCCGGAGATCATGGCCTTCTGCCGGCCCGTCGGGTGTGCCGGGGAATGTGTAAAAGGGTTTTGCAGTGGTATGCAGGCCTTTTTACAGTGCGGGCGGGGGTGGCGGGAGATTTGACGTCGATGCGCCCGAGGTCATATCCTGTAGTCCATCAAACCCGGGATATCTCCCGTCTGCCTGACCTGGAGCAGCATGCACTGGATTCCGCTGACCATCGTATTCGTCTATATCTGCGTCCTCTTTGGCGTCACCTGGTGGGCCCGGCGGCTCACCGCCCGGGGCGGCGGGGGAATCGTCGGCTACCTGCTGGCCGGTCGCGGTCTGCCGGCCGGCGTCTCCGCGGCACTGCTGGCCGGGCTGGCGGTGGGCGGGGCCTCCACCATCGGTGTGGCCGAGCGGGCCTACACGGTGGGGTTTTCCGCCGGGTGGTACAACGCGGCCTGGGCTGTCGGGGCCCTGGTGATGGGGCTTTTTGCCGCGCGGCGCTTCCGCCGGATGGAGATCACCACTCTGCCCGAGCTGTTCGAGCGGCACTACTCCACCACCGCCCGGGTGATCGGCGTGGCCGGCCAGCTGGTGATCCAGGTGGTGATCACTTCGCTGCAGTACGTGGCCGGCGGGGCGATCCTCTCCTCGCTGATGCCCGACGTGTTCAGTTTCCAGATGGGGATGGCGGTCACCGCCGTCGTCTTTGTGGGCATCACGCTCATCGGCGGGTTCTGGGCCGCCGGCCTGACCAATGTAATCAACGTGGCGGTGATCTATCTCGGCATCGGTCTCGGGGCGGTGATGACCGTGGGCAAGCTGGGTGGAGTTGCCTCCTTTGCCCAAAAGCTGCCCCAGGGTCACCCCGGCTTTGATCTCTTTGCCGTGGGGGGCGGGTTGATCGCCGCCTGGTTCATGGTGATGATCACCACGGTTCACTCCACCCAGTCGGTGATCCAGATCGGCTTTGCCGCCAAGGACGAGCGCACGGCGGCCAGGGGCTATCTTTACGGGGCGTTGATCATCCTGCCGGTGGGCTTCATCAGCGCGGTGATCGGCATGGCCGCGGCGGTGCTGTACCCCGGGATCCTGCCCGCCGAGGCGCTGCCCCGGGTGGTGCTGGGCCTCTCGCCGCTGGCCGCCGGCATCATCCTCGCCGGGCTCTGGGCCGCCGACGTGAGCACCGCTTCGGCCCTGCTGCTGGGCAGCGCCACCCTGGTCTCCAGCGACATCATCAAGCGCTTCTTCGCCCCCAACCTCAGCCCGGCCCGTGACCAGCTGATCTGCCGCATCACCGTGCTGGTGCTCAGCGTGGTCACCTTCCTCCTCGCCCTGATGGTGAGCGGGATCCTGAAGATGCTGCTCATCGGCCTCACCCTGACCACCGCCTACACCCTGGTAGTGCTGATGACCATGTTCTGGCCCGCGGTCTGCCGCCGCTCTTCGGCCAGCTGGACGCTGGTGGCCACCATGGTCTCGCTGGGGCTCTG
>RCNC010001734.1_pt1 | contig 14720 bp, 15 predicted proteins | sample 2041301 | NCBI WGS metagenome assembly RCNC01 (sample SAMN09708231, study PRJNA481090) | Marine sediment metagenome, whole genome shotgun sequencing project. | biome: marine sediment; feature: ocean; material: sediment; isolation source: Sewage treatment plant 13A marine sediment (STP13A) ... | reverse complement strand
CTCCGGAATATGCGAACACAGGTGACTGTCAGTTGATTCTAGGGGATGACTCGCATCGGTGTCGAGCGCCACCCTTCCCCCACACCGGGAAACCGCGATATACTTTTGTATTCATCGGAGACACCACAACCGAACAGAGAGCGAGGTCCACACAGTGAGCAGCGAGCGTAAAGCGATCCTTGAGGCCGTGCCCAACCCGGAACCGGGCCGGGACTACGTGGTGAGGTCGGAATCCCCCGAGTTCACCTGTCTCTGCCCCAGGACCGGTCAGCCCGATTTCGCCACCATCACCCTGACCTACATCCCCGACCAGCTGATCGTCGAACTGAAGTCGCTGAAACTCTACCTCCACTCCTACCGTGATGAGGGCACCTTCCACGAGGCGGCGGCCAACACCATCCTCGATGACCTGGTGGCCGTGCTGGCCCCGCGCCGGATGACGGTCACCGCGGACTTCCACGTGCGAGGCGGAATCCACACGGTGGTGGAGGCCACGCACCCGTGACGGCCATGAGCCCCAGCGATTCCAGCGGCACGCTCTTTTTCGTCGGCATCCAGGGCACTGCCCTCTCCGCCGAGGAGCAGGATTTCCTGGGGCAGGTCCGTCCGGGCGGAGTGATCCTCTTCAGCCGCAACGTGGAATCGCCGGAGCAGGTGCAGGAGTTGAACGGCAGTCTCGGGGCCATGGGCGGTGGCCCGCTGAACCACGGGCCGCTGGTGGGCATCGACCAGGAGTGGGGGCCGGTGAACAGGTTTGGCGGCCTCTTCCCCGCCCTGCCGGCCGCCGCCGCCCTGGGACGCGGCGCCGACGGTGAGCGGGTGGGCGAAGCCGCGGCGCTCACCGGCCGGCTGCTGCGCCGTCTCGGTTTCCACATCAATTTCGCGCCGGTGGTGGACCTCAGCGAGGAGGATGCCACCAACGGTATCGGCACCCGCTCCCTGGGCACCGATCCCGAAGCGGTGGCCGAGCTGGCCGGCCGCTACCTCGACGGCCTCTCCTCCGCCGGGGTTGTGGGCACCATCAAGCATTTCCCCGGCCTCGGCCGCACCGTGGTGGATTCCCACCAGGTCCTGCCGGTGGTGGAGCAGGATCGTGAAGACCTCTGGCGTTCCGACCTGCTGCCCTTCCGCCGTCTGGTGGCCAACCGCCCCGGTGTACCCGTGATGGTGGGCCACGGCTGGTATCCCGCCCTGGAACCGCCCTCCGCCACGGATGGCGGGCAGCCGCTGCCGGCCTCGCTTTCACCGGCGGTGGTCAACGGACTGCTGCGGGGCGAACTGGGGCATCAGGGCGTGGTGATCACCGACGACCTGGAGATGGGGGCGGTGACCGGTGGAGACCAGCTGGACCTCTTTGATGAGGCGGTGGGGATCCGGGCGCTGCTGGCCGGTGTGGACTGGATCCTGATCTGTCACAGCAAGGAGCGGATTCTCGCCGCCAGGGAGGAACTGGACCGCGAGCTGCGGGGGTCGGCGGTTTTGCGCCGCATGGCCGCCGCCGCCCACCATCGTATCCGCGACCTGGCAGCGACCCTGGAACAGCGGCGGGCCGCCCCGGGCCCCCACGCCCCCGTTGACGGGCTGGACACCCTCACCCGGGAGATGGAGACCTGGCTCCACCGCTGGCAGCGCTTTGGCGCCGGCTCAGGCTGAGGTTGCCGGATCCGGCCGTCCGGTGATGCTGCGGAAGGCCTCGAGGTATTTTCCGGTGGTCCCGGCCACAATCTCGTCCGGCAGTCCGGGAATCGGCGGCTCCTTGCTCCAGTTGATCGACTCCAGGTAATCCCGCACATACTGTTTGTCGAAGCTGGGCTGGTTGCGGCCCGGCTGGTACTGGCCCTCGGGCCAGAATCGCGAGGAGTCCGGGGTGAGCACCTCGTCCACCAGGATCAGTTCCCCGTCCAGCCGACCGAACTCGAACTTGGTGTCGGCGATGATGATTCCCTGGGCCAGGGCGTGCTCGGCCCCCCGGCTGTAAATTTCAAGACTCGCGGCTTTGGCCTTGTCGGCGGTCTCCTGGCCCACCAGCTCCACCATGGTGCTGAAGGGGATATTCTCGTCGTGGAGGCCGCCCTCGGCCTTGGTGGAGGGGGTGAAGATCGGCTCGGGCAGCCTGGAGGAGTTCTGCAGGCCCTCGGGCAGCGGTATGCCGCAGACCGTGCCTTCCCGCTGGTATTCCTTCCAGCCCGATCCGGCCAGGTAGCCGCGGACGATGCACTCCACCGGCAGGACCTCAGCTTTTTTCACCAGCATGGAGCGGCCGGCCAGCTGGTCGAGGTAGGGCTGCAGCTCCCCTGGAAAAAGGGCCGGGTCGGTGGTGATCACGTGGTGCGGGATCCGCTCTCCGAGAAAGTCGAACCAGAACCTGGAGATCTGGGTCAACACCTCGCCCTTGCGCGGGATCCCGGTGGGCAGGATGTGATCAAAGGCCGAGATACGGTCGGTGGCCACGATGAGCAGTTGGTCACCGAGGTCGTAGATGTCCCGCACCTTGCCGCGGTTTGACAGGGTCACGCCCTGGATGTCGGTCTTGAGCACCACGGGTGCATTTTCGCCGGGCTGTTGCATGCCAGCGTCCTCCTGATCGATTTGGTCAACTCTTCACGGGAATCGGTTGTTGTCTGCGACAGGACAGAATTAAACCACAGATCGTATTTCCGTCAAACCCCCTCCGGAAAAGAACGACATGAAAGATTGACCTGTCACGGCTATTTCTTTATTATTGGGGTTACGTTCGATGTACTGATTTTTCCCTGATGTCGACCAGACCTTCCGGATGGTGATCCCCGGCGAAACAACGGTGTTGGCGCAACGGCGGAGAGCGATCTTTCAGGTGGTCGGCCCAGATAAGGGAAGCGTTTTCCTCGGGAGGGCGTTTCCACAGATACCAATGAAGAACAAGCCAGGCGCCGTGGACGGTGCCGAAGAATCACTTGACGGTCTGCTGGACGAAATGGACGACGTCCTGGGCGACTTCCTCGACCAGGCGGCGGCCAGCCCCGTACCCGACCCCGGTGGGTCCACTCCCCCGTTGGACGGCGGCCAGTGGGGCTTCAATGAGATGGAGGAGACCTTTCTGGCCATCCTCCGCAGCAGCCTCAAACCGGTGACCCGCTACATCAAGGCACTGGGCTCCATCCGGCACAACCCCTCGCTCTACGAGATCATCAACCTCACCGTGCACCCCATGGCCGAACTGGCCCGCAAGGCTGAGCTGCAGGAACTGGCCACCATCCTCGGTGACCTCTCGGAGAGCTGCCTCGAGGCCTCCGCGGCCAACGGCGAACGCTCCCGGCGCGCCGGCCTGAAAAATGACGTGCTGGAACGCTACCAGGCGCTGAGCGAGCGGGTGGACATCGCTTTCCGCGGACACCGGCCGGCAGTACTCAATCTCCTGCGCTTCTACCAGCGCGTGCGTCTGGAAGGGTTCCAGGCGGATGACATCCAGCGGTTCTTTGCCGTGGGCATCCCCTCGGTGAGCTGGGTCAGCCGCACCCCGGCCTCGGAGATCGTCAGCCTCTCCGGGGTCTCGGACCAGGGGATCCGGCGCTTGAAAACCCTCTCCCGCCAGAGCGGACGGAAAATCGGCTTCAAGAACGCCGGCCTCGATCTTTCCCGATTATCCAGGTTGAGCACAAAACTGTAGCGGGTTGAGCACAAGGATGCAGCAGGCGGGCTCGGGGCAGGAATGGTGCCGAGGGACGGAATTGAACCGCCGACGCAGGGATTTTCAGTCCCTCGCTCTACCGACTGAGCTACCTCGGCACGAATCGCCAAAAACTCGAACTTTATATACCAACAGGCCGCCGGGCGTCAACAACCTCCGCGAGAAGATTCGGTCATCCCTCGTCGCTGAGGTTGTCGGCCCAGTCGCTGAGCATGCCGTCAAGCCGCTGGATTTGCGCCGGGCTCAGCCCCGTGGTCAGTTTCTTCACACTCTCGGCATAGCTGGGCAGAACCGTGGCCAGCAGGTCGTCGCCCTTCCTGGTCAGCTTGATGATCCACTTGCGGCGGTCCGTGGGGTGCTTGGTCCGCACCACCAGTTTCTTCTTCTCCAGCTTGTCCACCAGCCCGGTGACATTGGCCCCGGAAACCACCAGTTTCCGGCCGAGGTCCCGCTGGGAAAGCTCCCCCGACTCCCGGCTGTACTTGACGAAAGCCATGACGTTGAACAGGGCCACGGTGAGCCCGTTGCTGCGCAGCGTCTCACCGAGAAGCTGGGAACTGCCCATCAGCCGGTTCACCCGGGTGTAGACATACCCGAGATTGAGCAGCACCTCCTGCGCCGGGTCGTGGACCGGCAATGATATGGCCAGCCGGTCCTGAATCTTTGAAGCGGCCTTCTCTTTTTCGGCCATTGACTACCTCTCCATGCAGATAGTGAAAGACAATATAGTTAATAACTTTATAATATACAGGTTTAACGTATCCCGGTCAACCGTACATGAAAAACCCCGCGACCGACGCGGGGTTAAAACTTCAGCGGGAATATCGGCCATGGCCGACTCCGCCTGAATCAGTTGTCGGAGATCCAGAACTGGGCGAGACCGCCGAAGGTCTCCGGCTGATCGATGCGGTACGGCCGGAGTCGGGCATGGGGATCCGCCTCCTCTTCCTCCTCCAGTAAATGAGCTTCGATATCCGAGCCCTCCTTGAGGAACCTTTTCAGTTCTTCCTCGGTTTCGCTGTCCGCGAGATTGTGCAGCTTTCGTCCCTTTGGAGTACGGCTTCGCCCTTCCAACTGGTTCCTGTTCTTCCTTGCCATCTCAACCTCCGCCCCAACCGACGCCTACCGGTTGACCACATGGTCAATGTCCCCTGTCTTCCCTCACCGGAAAACCGATGCTGCATAAGGGATCGGTAAAATGGCAAAAAAACTTGAGGATTCACGGGGATTATGGCAGTTTCTGGTCTGTCACCGGGCGTCCGGCCAGCCGGATCAGCAGCCACAGGACAGTGGCGCCCAAAACCAGGGCCAGCAGCGGCGGCAGCCCGAAGGCCGAGGGCACCACACACACCACCAGGGCCACCACGCCCACCGAGACGGCATAGGGCAACTGGGTACGGACGTGGTCCACCAGGTCGGAGGAGGCGGCCATGGAGGAGAGGATGGTGGTGTCCGAAATCGGTGAGCAGTGGTCCCCGAACACCGAGCCGGCGAGCACCGAGGCCACCACCCCCAGCAGCACGGACTCGGCCGTGGCCGGTGGCAACCCCGCGGCGACGGTCATCTTCACCGCCAGGGGCACGGCCAGTGGAATGAGGATCGACATGGTGCCCCAGGAGGTACCGGTGGCGAAACTGACCACGCCGGAGACGATGAAGATCAGCGCCGGCAGGAACCGCGGATCGATGGCATCCCCGGTGAGGGAGAGGATGTAATCGGCGGTGCCCAGATCGGTGCAGACCTGGCCCAGGGACCAGGCCAGCATCAGCACCACCAGGGCGGTGAGCATGGCCCGCGCCCCGGCCATCATCGAATCGATGGTTTCCCGCAGGTCGAGGATCTTGCGGCTCAGCGCCATCAGGCCCGCCGAGAGACAGCCCAGCAGCGAGGCCCAGAGCAGGACACGGTAGGAATCGGCCGCCCCCAGGGCCGTGCCCAGGGAGTGGCCACTGATCCCGCTGGCGGCCAGGGCCCGGCTGCCGTCGACGTAGAGACCCACAAAGGCGGTGACCAGCACGGTGAGCACCGGCACGGCGGCGGTGGTCCACTCCTGGGGCCTGTTCTCCAGCGGCCGGAGGTCTTCCCCACCCATGTCCCACATCGACCGGCTGCCCGGCCGCACCAGCCCGCCGCCGGAGCGGGCCCGCTGCTCGGCGCGGTGCATGGCGGAGAAATCGCGGCCGCTGAGCGCCACCATGAAGCCGAAGACCAGGGTCAGCAGCGGATAGAAGCGGTAGGGAATGGAGCGGAGGAAAGTGAGGTAGGCGTCACCCTGGTACCCCACCGAGACGAAGGCGTCACGGATCAGCCCCACCTCGGCGCCGATCCAGGTGGAAAAGACGGCCACCGCGGCCACCGGTGCGGAGGTGCTGTCAACAATGTAGGCCAGCTTCTCCCGTGACACCTTGTGGCGGTCGCAGAGCGGCCGCATGGAACTGCCCACCAGCAGGGAGTTGGCGTAGTCGTCGAAGAAGATCACCAGGCCCATGGCCCAGACCACCACCTGTGCCGACCGGGCGCTGTTGGCCAGCCGGCCCAGCACCCGCACCACCCCGCCGGCGCCTCCGGCACGGGAGATGACGCCGGTCATGCCGCCCAGCAGCAGGGTGAATATCATGATCGCGGCGTGGTCCCGGCTGGCCAGGGCATTGACCAGGTAGTGGTCGGCGGTGTGCAGCAGGGCGGCAAAGGGATTGAAACCGCCCACCAGCATGGCCCCAAGGTAGACACCGGCAAAGAGGGAAACGATGACCTGGCGCAACAGCAGGGCCAGGACGATGGCCACCAGGGGGGGCAGCAGGGAGCCGATCCCCGGGACGGAAGCCGCGGCGCCACCCGCCGGCGACGGGCCTGAGCCCGCCGACAGGTGGAGCCAGCAAAGGACGAAGAGCGCAAACAGCAGCAGAGCTGCGATGGTACCCGGGCTGCGCAACCGTGTCTTAATCCTCGTCCCCCTCCTTGTCCTCCGGTTCCTCGTCAGCTCCGGTGAGCCCGAGGATGGTGCGGAGCTCCGTATCCAGCCGCGCTTCCACCTCCGGGTTTTCCTGGATAAACTTGCGGGCGTTTTCCCGGCCCTGACCCATGCGAACGTCGCCTATGGAATACCAGGCTCCGGTCTTGTTCAGGATGCGGTGTTCCACACCGAGGTCCAGCAGGTCGCCATGGAGAGAGATGCCCTCGCCGTAGAGGATGTCAAATTCGGCCTTTTTGAAGGGCGCGGCCAGCTTGTTCTTCACCACCTTGACCCGGGTGCGGTTGCCGATGAAGTCATCGCCCGACTTGAGGGCGGCGATGCGGCGGATATCGATACGCACCGAGGTGTAGAACTTCAGGGCCCGGCCGCCACTGGTGGTTTCGGGGTTGCCGAACATCACCCCGATCTTTTCCCGGATCTGGTTGATGAAGATCAAACAGGTGCGGCTGCGGGCGACGATGGCGGTGAGCTTGCGCAACGCCTGGGACATCAACCGCGCCTGGAGACCCACGTGGGAGTCGCCCATATCCCCTTCCAGCTCGGCCCGGGGCACCAGGGCCGCCACCGAATCCACCACCAAGACGTCCACCGCGTTGGAGCGGATCAGCATCTCGGTGATCTCCAGCGCCTGCTCCCCGGAATCCGGCTGGGAAATGAGGATATTATCCACGTCCACCCCCAGCTTCTCGGCATAGTTGGCGTCCAGCGCGTGCTCGGCATCGACGAACGCCGCCACGCCGCCGCCCTTCTGGGCATTGGCCACGGCGTGCAGGGCCAGGGTGGTCTTGCCCGAGGCTTCCGGGCCGTAGATTTCCACCACCCTTCCCCGGGGGAACCCGCCGATGCCCAGGGCGTAGTCGATGGACAGGGCCCCGGAGGGGATCACCTCCACCGTTACCCGTGCGCCCGGATCGCCCAGGCGCATAATCGAACCCACGCCGAACTGTTTCTCAATCTGCGACAGGGCCGTGTCGATGGCCTTGTCCCGTTCCTTGGTTTCCTTGTCCATATCCATACTCAATACCTCAGGTCAGTCCGTTAACGGTGAATTGTGTGGCCGATCCCCGGAGGGAACGCCGCCGGCAGAGATGCTTCCGGTGGAATGCGGAATTCGAAAGGCACAGTTCTCACATAAAACCGGCAGCCAGCTGCCGTCACTTGGCAGGAAGAGGTTTACTTTCGCAGGTGAGGTCATGATAACGGCGGACCCGAGGCACTGTCAAGACAGGCCCCGCTCCTTGCGGATGGCCGTGTACGCGCGGTGAATCGCCTGGAATTTCTCGGTGGCCATCTTGACGAATTCCTCGCCCAGGTGATTGACCTTGTCCGGGTGGTATTTGCGGGCCATGGCGCGGTAGGCCTGTTTGACCTCGTCGTCGCCGGCGCCGGGTGAGATGCCCAGCGCGGCGTAGGCTTCGGCCGGACCGCCGACTCCGGGGGAAGCCGGACGGCGGGTGCGTTCGAACTCCGAGCGGATGGACCGGTGGTCCGCCGGTCCGATACCCATGTGACCCACCACCCGGTCGATCACCGACCGCTCGGCTTCGTGGAGCACCCCGTCAGCGGCAGCCACCAGGTAGAGGGCCCGAAGCATCAGCAGCCGTTCCTCGTAGGTGGAGATGCGCTCGTATTCGATGCAGATGCTCAGCAGGTTGAGGTCGGCCGACACCGCCTCCTTCATCAGCTGGCGGATGGTGTTCAGGTCTTCTCCCCGGAAACCGAGGCCCTCGAAGAACAGCCTCATCGCCCGGACCTCGCGGTTGTCCAGGCTGCCGTCGGCCCGGGCCACCACGGTCATCAATCCCACCAGGTTGAGCACGAACAGAAAGGAACGGTCGGTCTTGCTGAAGGATTCGGCGCCACCGCCGGGCAGACGCCCGCGCCGGTCGGACCGCGGGCCGTCGTCCAGGGCCCCGCCGATCAGCGCCCCGAGCACCGCACCAAAAGGTCCGGCCGCGGCAAAACCGAGAGCACCGCCGATCAGGATGCCGCGCCACCTCACTGTCCTGCTCCTTCGTCGTTGGGATGTTCGGGTATACCGCCCTTCGGCGGTCAGTTGGATTGGAGCCGTTTCACGCGGGCCGCCACGTCCCGGTACTTGTTGTCCAGGGCAGCCAGCGCCTGGAAGGCCTGGAGAGCATTGTCCGAGGAACCGTCCGCCTCGAGGGCCGCGGCCAGGTCGTATTGCAGGCCCTTGTTCTCATCGGACCCGTCATCGGCCACCGCCAGACCCTTCTCATACCACTTGATCGCCTCCCCCGGCATCCCCTTTTCCATGAAGCAGGCGCCGAGCATCACACAGCAATCGAGCCGCTTTTCGGTGGAGCGGGCGGCAATCTGGAACTCACCGATGGCTTCGTCTACCAGCGACATCTCCTTGTAGGCGATGCCCAGGTCGTAATGGGTGCCGTGATCCTCGTCGTCCACCTGGCCCGCCACCTCCTCCTGGAACATGGTCAGGACCTCGGAGAGCTGATCGTCATCCAGCTTGGTGCCGGTCAGTTCGGGCTCTTCGGTGGAAGCGGCCGCCTTTTTCCTCGGCGGGACCGGGGGAGCAGCAGGTTTCCGGCGAACCGCCGTCCGGACCGTGGCCGAGATGCTGTCACCGGGTCCGCCCACCTGGGCCTGCATCTCCAGCAGCCGGGGGTAATCGGGGTTGGATTCCAACAGCCCCTGGATCAGGTCCCGTGCTTCGGCGATGAAGCCCTGGCTGATGAAGAAATCCACCTCCTCGAGATCCTCGCCCAGCGGATCGGCGGCACCCTCCCCCCCGGCGTCCGCCGCCACGGGTGCGGGAGCAGGTTCCTCCACGGCCGGTTCCTCTTTTTCCACGGCTGCCGGCGGCTCTGGCTCCACCTCCGCCGTCTCCTCCGTGGCCGGTGCCTTCGGTTCTTCCACTTCGGCGGCCGCGGTGGCGCTGCCGTTCATCCAGGAGGCCCGGGCCGATTCGTCAGCCTGGGGAGCCGGCGCAGGAGTTTCACCGGGACTCGTTGTCAGCTCGGCGATCCTGGCCCGCATGGCTTCCACGTCATCGTCCCGCCCCTGGGCCTTGTAGATGCTGGCTGCCAGTTCGCACACATCCTCGCGGTGGGGGTGGAGCTCCAGCAGTTCCTCCACCTGTCCCAGGGCCTTGTTCACCATCCCGTAGGAAAGAAAGACCCGGGTGGCGGTGAGCCGCTCCCGGATATCGCTCTCCCCTGCAGGAGCGGCCACGTCGGATTCGACCTCCACCGCCTCTTCCTCGGCGTCCGGTTCCACGGCTGGACTTTCCGTGTCCAGCTCGGGCTCCGGCTCCGGCTTGAGTTCCAGTTCGGGTTCCGGCTCGGGTTCCGGCTCGGCAACCGGCGGGGCTTCCTCCACCGGCTCCGGTAGCGTTTCGTCCTCGATAATCAGTTCGATTTCGGTCTCGCCGCCTGGAAGCTCCTCATCATCAACACCCAGAACCACCCGGTCGGTCCCATTGGTGGACATGCTCGCCGGTTCGTCAAAAACCAGATCCACTTCCGGTTCTTCCTCCGCCGGTTCGTCACCGGGCGGGCTCTCCGGTTCTTCCGGCAGGAAATCCACCAGCGTCTCGTCCAGTTCTTCGGTCTGACCGTCGGCCTGCTGCTCGGCTTCCACCCGCCGGGTATCCAGCACCGTGGCCACATCACCCGAGGCCCACTGCACCAGGTGCGACAGGATCTGGAGTTCCTCCCGGAATCGGCCGACCTGGTGGCAGGCGCCGGCCAGTCGGCTCAGGGTCTGGTGGTAGGACTCGTCGTCACCGCCGTCGCGGTGCAGGATGGCCAGTTCGCGCAAGGCGTGAAGGTGCTGGGGCTCCGCTTCGAGAAACTGCTGGAGAAAGCCGTGGCACAGCTCGGGAGATTTCGCCTCCACCGGACGGTTGAAGACGTGGCGACACTGGTCAAAGGCCCGTTCGTTGTCCGAAGCGGCCAGGTGACAGAGTGCCATTTCCACGTGGCAGCAGTCGTTGCCGTAATCGAGTTTGAGCGCCTCCTCGAGGTTTGTCTTCGCCCCGTCCAGGTCGCCGGAATCCCTCCTGGCCTGGCCCAGCAGCAGGAGATACTCCACGTCCGGCTCCGGAATCCCGGGCAACGCCTTGTCCAGCAGGTCGGCCGCCCGGGCGGCGTCTCCCGACTTCAGCAGCAGCTCGGCCATCCCGCGGAGCAGGGCCGGATCTTTACTGCCGGACTTCAGGGCCTTCTCCAGGGAGGCCCGCCCCTCTTCCTCCTTACCGCCCCCCAGCTGCTTGCGGGCCGCATCCAGGTGGCGCGAGGAGGCCTCACCGGCGACGCCGCCCTCTTCCAGCAGGTCCACCAGCTTGCCGTGCACATCAGCGTCGTCAGGGTCAAGTTTTTCCAGGAGTTCCAGGGCCCGGCGAGCGCCCCCGCTGTTCTTGCGACTTTTGAACGCTTCGGCGGCGTGCAGCAGGTTTTGCTTGGCTTCCATGCGCAAGCCGCGTTCCGAGTAGAGTTCGCCGAGCTGGAGAAAGGTCTCGATCCGGGCCGGATCGAGCTTGCTGATCTTCTTGTAGATGGCGATGGCCTTGAGCAGGAAGCCGTCCTGTTTGAAGAAGGTCGCGATGGTGTCGAACTGCTTGACCGCATCGTCGGTCAGCCCCGCCCGTACATAGAGATCCCCCGCCTTGTTCAAAAGGTTTACATCGCGTGGATTCTCCTCGACGAGCTGCAGCAGCTTTTTCGCTGCTTCCGCGGGGTTACCGCGCTGGGCGAGGCGGTCCACCTGTTTGAGAATCTTTATTCGGCTGGCCATCTGTTGTCGTGACGATCAGGATTTTACCGTTTCTCCTTGATTCTCGCCTGCTTGCCCTTCTTGTCGCGCAGATAGTAGAGCTTGGCCCGGCGAACCCGGCCCCGCCTGACCACCTCGATCTTGTCGAGAATGGGCGAGTGCAGCGGGAAAATCCGTTCGACGCCGACGCCGTGGGAAATCTTCCTCACCCGGAAGGTCTCCCGGATGCCGCCGCCGCTCCGGCCGATGATCACTCCCTGGAAAACCTGGATCCGCTGCTTGTCACCCTCACGGACCTTGACATGCACCTTCACCGTGTCCCCCGGCCCGAACTCCGGCAGACCCTCTACCATCCCGCTCTTTTCAATCGCATCCACTACATTCATGACCCTGTCCTCTTCACGGTGATTGACCATCAATCCCGTCTGTTCTTAATCCGGATGCTCCACCCCCGGTTCACCCGCGGCTGTCTCCGCGGTCCCGGCTGGCAGGTCATCGGTTTCGTTCGCGTTCCCTTCGCCTCCTCGGCGTTCCACCCAGCGGCGGTAGAGGTCCGGCCGCCTGGTCCTCGTATTTTCGATCGCCCTCTCCGCCCTCCAGGCGGCTATCCGACCGTGGTCGCCGGAGAGCAGCACCTCCGGCACCTCCATACCGCGGAACTCGGCCGGCCGCGTGTAATGGCTGAAATCCAGCAGCCCGTCACTGAACGAATCACGGATGATGGACTCGCTGCAGCCGGCGGCCCCGGGAAGCAGCCGGGTGACTGCCTCCACCAGGATCATGGAGGCCAGTTCCCCGCCGCTGATCACGTAGTCGCCGATGGACAGCGACTGGGTGACCAGGTGCTCCCGTACCCGCTCGTCCACTCCTTCGTATCGGCAACAAAGAAGCACCAATCGCGTGAATCCTGACAATTCCACGACTTTTTGCTGGGTCAGCCGTTCCCCCTGCGGGTCGAGGAGGATGACCGGTGTGTCCGGCCCCGGCTCCAGCGCCTCCACCGCTCTGAAGAACGGTTCGGGCTTGTAGACCATCCCTCCCCCGCCGCCATACGGCATGTCGTCCACCGAACCGTGCTTGTCTTCGGCGAACTGTCGCAGGTCGTGCAGTCCGATGTCGATGATCCCCTTGCGCAGCGCCTGCCCGATCATGCCGCAGCCGCACACACCGGAATACATCTCGGGAAAAATGGTCACCAGGTCGAACCGCAACGGACCGCGTGCGGCCGTTTCTCGGTTCAACGGTTTATCTCCAGCAGGCCCTCGGGGAGACGGACCCGGACAATCCCTTCCGAAAGGTCGACATCATAACAGAATTCCTCCACCGCCGGAATGAGGAAGGCCTCCCCGGCCGACCCGGACGGTGGCAAAACCTCGAGGATGTCACCGGCCGCCGTTCGCAGCAGCCCGCTGATCTTTCCCAGGGTTTCTCCCTGCTCGCTGACCACGGCCAGCCCCACCAGCTGATGGTGGTAGAAACTGCCCTCGGTCAGTTCCATCTCCTCCTCGCCGTCGGCAAAAACCCGGGCACCGCGCAGGTCCTCGGCGCCGGAGATGGAGTCGACCCCGTTGAACCTGATGACCAGCCGGTCCCCGATCCAGCGGCTCTGCACCAGCTCTGCCGGACGGGCCGGGTCTCCGCTGTTGCCCGGCCGTTCCAGGAAGAGTTCACCCGGGGCCCGGAATCGCACGTCGGGAAAGTCGGTGAACGGCTCAACATAGACTTCCCCCCTGTTGCCGCGGGGTTTTCCGATAACCCCCACCAGGACCCGGGAATCGTTCTGCTCCGTCACCACTGTCTCCACCTATTCGAGGATCTCCAGCACGAAACGCTTTTTCAACTTCATCCCCGAAGCACCGAGGATGGTCCGGATGGCCCGGGCGGTACGGCCCTGCTTGCCGATAACCTTGCCCAGGTCGTCGGGTGCGACCCGCAGTTCCAGAACCGTGGTCTGTTCACCGTCGATCTGGGTCACGGCCACAGCTTCGGGCTCATCCACCAGGGCTTTGGCGATCAACTCCAGTAGCTCTTTCATCGGCTCTCCCCCCTTTGGAATACCGCCGGGGAATGGTTCCCGGCGTCCCGGCTCACTGAGAATCGCTGGCTTCTGCGTCGTCGCTCTTCTTCGCCTCGACCGGTTCGTTCAGCAGGCTCCGAACGGTGTTCGACACCTGGGCGCCCTTGCGAACCCACTCCAGGGCCTTTTCACGGTCGATGGTTACTTCGGGGGGCTCGGTGCAGGGGTTGTAGTGCCCGAGGGCTTCGATAAACCGCCCCTTGGGGGTTTTTCTGGAATCGCTGACCACGACCCGGTAAAACGGTTTCTTTTTTGCACCCATCCTCTTCAACCGGATAGCTAACATCTTCCGACCTCCTTTTGTGTTCCACCGTGAGTTCCGTTCCAGCTGTCGCTTCTGCTCATATTGAACGGTAAACGGTTGTTGCGAATCATGAGAACGGTATCTTCAGTCCGCCCGGCATCTTGCGCTTGCCGCCGGCGGCGGTCATGGACCTCAACATCTTCTTGGTTTGCGAAAACTGCTTGACCAGCCGGTTCACGTCCTGGACCGTGGTGCCGCTGCCCCGGGCGATCCGCTTGCGGCGGCTGCCGTTGAGCACGCTGGGGGTGGTCCGCTCCTGCCTGGTCATGGAACTGATGATGGCATCGATCTTCACCAGTTCCTTCTCCTCCATCTCCATGTCCCCCATGTCCTTGAGCTGGCCCATTCCGGGGATCATCTTCATGATCTGGCTCAGCGGCCCCATCTTGCGCACCCGCCGCAGCTGCTGCTGGAAATCCTCCAGGTCGAAGGCGTCCCGCTTGAGCTTCTTCTGCAAGCTCACCGCCTCGTCGGCGTCCACCCCCAGCTCGGCCTTTTCGATGAGGCTGAGCACGTCGCCCATGCCGAGAATCCGCGAGGCCATCCGCTCGGGGTGGAACAGCTCCAGGTCCTCGTATTTCTCGCCGGTGCCGACGAACTTGATCGGCTGGCCGGTCACCGCCCGCACCGAGATGGCCGCGCCGCCCCGGGCATCGCCGTCCAGTTTGCTCAGCACCACGCCGGTGATGCCCAGCTGTTCATGGAACTCCCCGGCGCTCTTCACCGCATCCTGGCCGGTCATGGCGTCGGCGACGAAGAGGATCTCCGTGGGCACCAGCTTTTCCTTGAGCCGGGCCAGTTCCTCCATCAGGTTCTCGTCGATGTGCAGCCGGCCCGCGGTGTCGACGATCACCACGTCGTATCCGCCCTTGCGCGCCTCGGTGAGCGCCGCCGTGGAGATGTCCACCGGGTCGTCCCCGCTGTCCGAGGGATGAACCGGCAG